>Ga0070717_10000201_pt1 | contig 41899 bp, 34 predicted proteins | sample LARL113metaG_FD_71366 | JGI IMG/M metagenome (GOLD analysis project Ga0070717, IMG submission 71366) | Corn, switchgrass and miscanthus rhizosphere microbial communities from Kellogg Biological Station, Michigan, USA - LAR L11-3 metaG | ecosystem: Host-associated > Plants > Roots > Rhizosphere ...
CCCGCATCAGACGTCGTGGCGTTTGCCTTCGACGGATTCTGCAGCGCGGAGATGAAGCCGTTCGGGCCCGTCCACGCGTACGTCGCGCCGCTCAGCGTCGGCGTCGAGAGGGTGATCGTCCCGCCGGCGCAGTACGGGCCGCCGTTCGATGCGGTCGGCGTCGCGGGGATCGCGTTGACGACGACCGCGGTAGTGCCGGCGGCCGAGGGGCAGTTATTGACGGTGACGGTCACCGAGTACGTGCCGGCATCCGCCGTCGTGGCGTTCGCCTTCGACGGATTCTGCAGCGCGGAGATGAAGCCGTTCGGGCCCGTCCACGCGTACGTCGCGCCGGAGACGGTCGGCGTCGAGAGCATGATCGTCGCGCCGGCGCAGTACGGGCCGGTGTTCGACGCGGTCGGCGTCGAGGGCGTTGGATTGACGACCACCGACGTCGTGCCCGCGGCCGAGGTGCAGCCGTTGACGGTGATGGTCACCGAGTACGTGCCGGCGTCCGCGGTCGTCGCGTTCGTCTTCGTCGGATTCTGCAGCGCGGAGATGAAGCCGTTCGGGCCGGTCCAGGCGTACGTCGCGCCGCTCACCGTCGGCGTGGAGAGCGTGATCGTCGCGCCGGCGCAGTACGGGCCGGTGTTCGACGCGGTCGGCGTCGCGGGGATCGCGTTGACGACGACCGCGGTAGTACCCGCGGCCGAGGGGCAGTTATTGACGGTGACGGTCACGGAGTACGTGCCGGCATCCGCCGTCGTGGCGTTCGCCTTCGACGGATTCTGCAGCGCGGAGATGAAGCCGTTCGGGCCCGTCCACGCGTACGTCGCGCCGCTGACCGTCGGCGTCGAGAGGGTGATCGTCGCGCCGGCGCAGTACGGGCCCGTGTTCGACGCGGTCGGTGTCGCCGGCGTCGCGTTGACGATGACCGAAGTCGTGCCGGCAGCCGAGGAGCAGCCGCCGACCGTCACGGTCACGGAGTACGTTCCGGCGTCCGCGGTCGTGGCGTTCGCCTTCGACGGGTTCTGCAGCGCGGAGATGAAGCCGTTCGGGCCGGTCCACGCGTACGTCGCGCCGCTCACCGTCGGCGTCGAGAGCGTGATCGTCGCGCCGGCGCAGTACGGGCCGCCGTTCGACGCCGTCGGCGTCGCCGGAACCGCGTTGACGACGACCGCAGTCGTGCCCGCGGCCGAGGGGCAACCGCCGACCGTCACGGTGACGGAGTACGTTCCGGCGTCCGCCGTCGTGGCGTTCGCCTTCGTCGGATTCTGCAGCGCGGAGATGAAGCCGTTCGGGCCCGTCCACGCGTACGTCGCGCCGCTCACGGTCGGCGTGGACAGCGTGATCGTCGCGCCGGCGCAGTACGGGCCGGTGTTCGACGCCGTCGGCGTCGCGGGAGCCGGATTGATCGTGATCACCGTCGCCGCCGACATGGCGCTGCTGCATCCGTTGCCGTCGGTGACGCGCACGGTGTAGCTGCCGCTGGCGGTGGCGTTGTAGGTGGTGTTCGTGGCGGCGCCGATCGGCGCGCCGTTGAGATACCACTGGTTGCCGCTGGCGGCGCTGGAGGTGAGGGTGCCGCTGCCGCAGAACGTCGTCGGGCTGCTCGGGGTGATCGTCGGCGTCGGCACGGTGTCGATCGGCACGCTCAGCGTGCTCACCTTGACGCAGCCGGTGCCGTCGGTCGTCGTCAGTTGCAGGACCACGCTGCCGGACGCGCCGGCGGTGTAGGTGATGCTCTGCGACGTCGTGCCGCCGACGATCGTGCCGTTGGTGATGCCCCAGGAGTAGTTGGCCATGCCGGCGGGGCCGGTGGCGGTGCGGCCGGTCGAGCTTGGGCAGACCGTCGCCGGCGTCGGCGTGATCGTCGGCGGCGATCCGGCGCACGCGGCGTCGGCGAAGCAGACGGTGGCGTCGCTCAGCGTCGGCGTGTTCGCGGTGTTCGAGCTCGTGAGGTAGGCGCGGTACTGGAGATAGCGCTTGCCGTTGAATTGCGCGATGGAGGCGCCCGAGGTGGTGAAGAACGTCGCCGCGGTGCCGTCGGGGCCGACGAAGCTGAACGGGCCGTTGGCGCTGCTCGAAGCGGCCACCTGGAACTTGACGCCGGTGCTCGCCGGCGTCGTCGCGGTCCACGACAGCGTCGACCATGCCGGCGCGTTGTTGACCGCGGGGTTGGCGTCTTTCAGCGACGAGATGAGATCGCCCGAGGAGGCGAAGCCGGCGTTGACGTAGACGACGAAGTGCAGGTCGCGGCCGCCGGTGACGTTGTCGGTGCTCCACGACGCGCCGCTGTTCGTGGAGGTGACGCGCTGGCCGTTCGCGTAGGGATTGCTGTTCGAGAAGCCGGTCGTCTGGCAACTGCAGGTATAGGCCATCGTGCCGCTGCTGAACGCCGCCGCGAGGCGGAAGACCACGGCGTACTTCGTGCCGGCGGTGACGGTCATCGGCGTCGCGAACGTCGCGGTCTTGAGGCCGCCGGCGCCGCCGTCGTTGAAGCCGGCGATCGTCGCCGTGGCGAGGTCGGCGCCGGTCGGCGCACCGGCGGACGTCGCGCGGATCGAGACCGTGATGTTCGGGCTGGTCGCGGTGCAGCCGGAGCAGAAGAGCTCGACGTCGGCGCGCACGAGCTGGCCGCTGATGGCCGCGGTGAACGTCTGCCCCGCCCAGCTCGTGTTGGTGATGCCGAAGCCGGTCGGGCTCACGGTCGAGTTCTGCTGGTCGATGAGGTCGGGCTTGGCAAGCTTGACGTCGCCTGGGCTCGACGTGACGTCGAGGTTCGTCTGCGACGAGGCGGCGTTGAAGTCGGCCTGCGAGGTGTCGACGAGGCAGCTGCCGGAGCTCGCCGCGGAGAGCGAGAAGTTGCGCGTGGTCGTGCCGCCGTCGGTGACGGCGACGCTCGTCGACGTCGACGTCGTATAACCGACGTAGCTCGCCGAGATCGTCGGGTACGTGCCCGCGGGAATGCCGGTGAACGAGTAGGCGCCGGACGAATCCGTCGTCGTCGTGCGCGCGCCGAGGGCCACGGTGGCGCCGCCGATCGCCGCGCCGCCGACCGCCGCGGTGACGGTGCCCTGCACGGTGCCGCCGGCGCCGACCGGCGTACACGAGGCGTACTTGAAGTAGCCGATGCGGGTCAGGTAGTTCAAGCCGCTCGCGGCGAAGTACTCGTTCGTGTACCAGAACGTGCAGCCGTCGGGGTCGAGCGTCATGGCGCTGTAGTCGCCCCAGCGCGTGCACGCCGAGGTGCCGCAGTTGCCGCTCTGCGAGCCGGTGCCCTGGAACATCGTCTGCTCGGTGAGGGTGATGCTGTTCGCGGCGTCGGCGGCGAGGCGGCCGGCGTACTTGATCCCCGGGTTCGTCGTGGCGTTCGACGTGGTGTAGCCGATGGCCATGTCGCCGGCGCGGTTGACGGCGACGCTCGGCATGTAGCGGAAGATCGTGGCGTCGGGGCTGTAGGTGAAGCTCTGCGTCGTGTTCGCGGCGACGGTGCCGCCGGTGACGTTGACCTGGTAGTAGCGGACGGCCGCCTGCGCCGACGTCACGCTCGAGGTCGGATTGCCGGCGCCGACGCTGTGGCTGTCCCACAACGACTCGACGCCGCCGATGTTCGCGTACTGGTTCTGCACCATCAGGCGCGGATAGAGCGTGTCGAGCGCGTTGGCCGGCGTCGGCGCCGTGCCGTTGGTGCCGCTGTATTGCTCCCACCAGAAGGCCATCGTCGAGCTGAACGGACCGGTGACGGTGGAGAGCGGGATGTTGTTCCAGTCGACGTGGAACTTCCAGATCTGGGCCGAGTTCAAGAAGTTCCAGACGGAGGCGAAGTAGTTCGGACTTCCGCTCGGCGGCGTGCCGGTCTGCAGGCGCGCGTTGGCCGGCAGCACGGTGAATTGATCGCTCGGGAGGTTGAAGGAGACGACCTTCACGGTCGGGCTGCCGGCGTACATCTGCGCCTTGTTGAAGGCGTAGAGACGCGAGTTCTGGAAGGAGCCGGCGGCGGCGTAGTCGAACATGTTCGCCGACATGTAGAGGCCGTCCGGCCAGATGCCGAACTTCGGATAGTCGCCGAGGCCGCCGGTGGTGTTGATCGAGTAGTAGTTCCAGCCGCCGGTCACCGGATCGCCGCTCATCGACACGGCGAAGCATTGGAACGAGCCCGGCGGATTGACGACGTTGTTGCTGGCGTCGAGCTTGAAGGCGAAGTCGGTGATGACCCAGCGGTCCTCGAAGGAGTCGTAGAGCACGACCGGGTCGCCGAAGTTGTCGGTGTCGCAGAGGTTGCCGAAGTTCCCCTGGCTCATGAAGGTGTCGAAGGTGAACGCGGCGACGCGCGCGCCGTCGGACTTCCGGAAGACGCCGATGGACGTGTTGATGGTCTGGATGTAGTAGGCCGGGCCGACGTCGCCGTTGGTGTCGGGCGGATGCCCCGCGCCCCAGTTGGCGAAGTCGAGGCCGTCGAAGGTGGCGATCGGCGCGGGCGCGGGCGCGTTCGGCTGCGTCAGCGACGGGATGTGCGCCGCGAACGGCGCGAGGTTCGGCGCGGTCGACTGCATGGCCGCCGGATTCACCGGCGGCGCCTCGCGCTCCGGCCGCTCGCGCTTCGCCGGCGGAACGAACGGCAGCGAGCGGAGGTCGAACGTCTTGCCGCTGGCCTTGGTCAGGTGCTGCTCGGCCGGCGGTCCGACCTCCACCGGCCCGGGCCGCTTCTGCACCGGCGGGCCGTCGCCGTCCGCCTGCTTCCGCTCCTTCGGCGGCGAGACGCGCTCCGGGGCGACGACTTTTGCGTAGCTGTCAGAGGTTTCGTGGAACGCTCGCCACAACGCGCTGGAGCAGCGCACCGACGCCGGCGCGCTGCCGCGATGCTCTTTGGCGTAGACGACGGCCGGATCCGTCTTCGCCGATCTCGCCCCCGCGACGATCTCCTTCGTCACGACTCCTCGGCATTCCGGCAAGTCCGGAACGCGCTGGCGCGTTTCCGCAACGGCGCCTCCGGCAAACGAGACCATCACGGCGACAAAGAACAGCGAGCGTTTCATCAGTGGAGTCCTTTAAAAGACGTAGGGAGCGCTCCGCGATGGAGCGCTCGACAGGACATTGATGTTTCTGGACACGTGGACCGGTAAGGGACCAAGTCATGATCTCTCGCGGTCCCTTCAACCGCAATCGAACGATCGATCTAGCTTCCTATAACTTTCGATATAGGCACGATGCGAACGGAATCGATCGTCGCGGTGGTCTCGAACCCGCCGTCCGGCCGAACCTCCCCTCGGACGACGACCCCTCGGCACTCCAGCCGCACCGGCGCCGCCGTCTCCGCCGGCGGGGAGAGGACGAAGGAGATGGCGCTGCCGACGGGAAAAGGCACCGGCGCCGCGAACACGACGGCGTCGGCGCCGACGTTGCGCGTCGTGCCGCGAACCTCGCCGATCTCGATTGGCATCGCTACGCTGTGGCTGGGCCACACGATCGTCGTCATTGGACCGAAGGCCGCATGATCCACCGCGCGGCGCCGGGCCGCAATTCATCGAAGGGTCTATAACTTCCGATATAGCGCACGGGAGCGCGCTGGTAAGCTCGCGCTCGTGCCGATCCGCGTCGTCGTCGCCGACGATCACCCGATCGTCCTCGAAGGACTCTCGCAGCTCTTCGCGCTCGAGAAGGAGTTCGAGGTCGTGGAGCGCTGCCACGACGGCGGGGAGGCGCTGCGCGCCGTGGCGCGTCTGCAGCCGGACGTGCTGGTGCTCGACGTACGCATGCCGGAGCGCGACGGGATGGAGGTGCTGCGCGAACTGGCCGCGCAGAAGTCGCCGACGCACGTGGTGCTGCTGACGGCCGAGATCAACGACAACGAGGTGCTCGAGGCGGTGCGGCTGGGCGTCTGCGCCATCGTGCTGAAAGAAACGGCGTCGCAGACGCTGGTGAAGGCCGCCCGCGCCGCCAGCCGCGGCGAGCAGACGCTCGACGACCGCTCGCTCCGCCGCGCGCTCGATCACCTGCTGCGGCGCGAGGCCGGCGCGGCCGCGGTGCGGCAGATGCTGACGCCGCGCGAGGTCGACGTCGTGCGCATGGTGGCCACGGGGCTGCGCAACAAACAGATCGCCGAGGCGCTGTCGATCTCCGAGGGGACGGTGAAGATCCACCTCCATTCGATCTACGCGAAGCTCGGCGTCTCCGGCCGCGTGGAGCTCACCCTCTACGCCCGCAACCACGCCCTCGGATGACCGGCGATCATTCGGAAACGATCGCGCCTCAGCACGGATTGACTCGCTTTCAATCGCGAATGACTCGTTTTCAATCGCGAATGACGTCGAGTCAATCGCGAATGGTCCATCGTCAATCGCGAATGGTCCATCGTCAATCGCGAATGGTCCATCGTCAATCGCGAATGGTCCGTCGTCAATCGCGAATGGTCCGTTGTCAATCGCGAATGCCCCGTTCGCAATCGCGAATGCCCCGTTCGCAATCGCGAATGACCCGTTCCGAATCGCGAATGACGTCGAATCAATCGCGAATGACTCGTTCGGAATCGCGAACGATTTTGAGTCATTCGCGAATGACTCGTTGTCAATCGCGAATGACGTCGAGTCAATCGCGAATGGTCCGTCGTCAATCGCGAATGACCCATTCTCAATCGCGAATGACCCGTTCCGAATCGCGAATGACGTCGAATCAATCGCGAATGACTCGTTCGGAATCGCGAACGATTTTGAGTCATTCGCGAATGACGTTCGCCGCCGTTAAGTTGATTTTCCAGATGTGACCCCAACTTCCGGGCGAACTGTAACCGTGATGTAAGAGACGTCATGGTCGAGCTGGGCGTACCATCGGGCACCCTCGGCGACCGGTTCTTCACCGCCGGCCGATCCGGGGCGCGCGCAGCGCGATTGATGGGTTGAGCCATGCCCCTTCGCGCGAACGGGAGTTCGAGCTTTTCTCCTCCCGACGCGATCCCCAGTCCCCCGGGATCCGCGGTCTCGGGCAACGTCAACGCGAGCCAAAGGCGTGTCGCCGGAGGCTTGCACCGGCCGGCTTGCACGCCGCCGGAGCAACCATGAGAAAGGAGTCCCCATGTCTACTCTGAATAATCCCCAACCCAACGCCACCGTCGCACCCGCGGAACAGCCGGTCGTCCTCGAGCCCGAGGCCGTCGTCGAGCAGTTGCGCGCGCTGCGGCAAGGCATCCCCGAGTTCGTCCAGCTGCCGATCCCCGACGCGCGCTCGCTTCAAACAGTCGCGCGCGCCGGCCCCGAGTTCGTCCAGGCTGCGATGAGCGCCATCGGCACCTCGGCCGGCGTGCAGTCGATCCTCGGCACGACGCCGGCCGAACTGCAGCAGGACACCGAGCTCGCCGCGCGCTGGGCGCTGGTCGAGCATGAGTTGCGGGCGATGCTCGACGGCGTCGCCGCGGCAAACCTCCTGCGCCGTCACCGCATCGGCCTCGTCGCACTGCAGACGTACCAGATCACCCGCCAGCTCGTCCGCAAGAAGGAGAACTCGGCGCTGCTCCCGTACGTCGCAATCATGCGGATGCACAACAAGTACGGCAGAAAGCGGCCGAGTGCGACGCCGCCCTCGCCGCCGCCACCCACGCAATAGCCATTCCCCGCGAACGTGAATGGTCGTAAGCTCCGAACCGGGCGCGTCGCGGCGCGCCCGGTTCATTCACCAACGGGAGGCCACGATGTCTCTTCCTCCGATCGATGCCGAGGCAATTCTGAAGACGCTCGCCGACGTGCGCGCTGCGGTGAAGACGTTCGCCGGCGAGGAGCTCCCGCCACCGCCCGCCAACGAGATCGACGCCGACGAACGGATGCTCTTCGCCGGCGCCACGGAGGTCGATGCGACGACCTTCGACTATCTCGCCGTGCAGCACGCGCTCGAGTCCATCTCCGCCGAGGTGCGCACGGCCGTCGACCGCGCCAACGCGCGGGTGCTCGCGCAGGCGTTGGAGGTCTACTACGCGACCGAGGAGCTGGCGCGCGATCCCGAGCACGCCAATCTCATCCCTCACGTCGAGGAGATGCGGCGCGCCTACGAGGCGTCGTACGGCGTGCCGATTCCGCCGCGCAAGCCGAAGCCTTGAGCGTCCGGCCCGATCACCGCGGCACGTAGTACAGCCGGATCGACTTGCCGATCCGCTCGTACGTCCGTCCCTTGATCAGCCAGTCGTAGCCGCCCTTCGGCGTCGCCGGATCGAGCGCCAGCGCGGTCTCGCTCACCGCGATCCAGCCGGTCATCGGCTTGTACGGCTCGAGGAGGTCGTACACCGGATATCCGTGCTCCGTGATGTTCGCGCTCGCCACGAGCAGCACCGCGCCGCGCTCGATGCCGTGCCGGCGCGCCGCCTTGCCGAGGCGAAGGATGTCCTGCCCCCAATCGAGATTGCTGTCGACGGCGATGCGCTCGGGATGCCGCCCCGCGAATTCGTTGAACCACGCCATGTAGTCGGGATGCGCGAGCTCGACGCCAACGACGAGCCACGCCAGGAGCAGCGCCGCCGCGACGCGCCCCCTCGCATCGCGCCACAGCGCGGCGACGCCCGCCGCCGCGACGACGCAGAGCGGCGGATAGATCGGGAGGATGTGCCGGATGCCGATGTCGATGTGGCTGAAGAGGACGAAGAGCATGAGCGCGAGCGGGATGAGGACGAATTCGAGTCCCCTCCGCGCGCGGACGATGGCGGCGACGCCGGCGACGGTCAGAAGGAGAAACGGGATCGGGGTCTTGAAGAGGAAGAGGACGGGGAAGTAGTACCAGAAGCCGCGCTGCGAGTAGCGGCCGAGCAGGAACGAAAGGTGGCCGAGCTCGTCGTGAACTTTGACGACGTGCAGCCCGGCCCAGTAGAGCGGCGCCGGCAGCGGAGTGTTGGCGTACGCGAGGCCGGCGCTGGAGGGATGGACATTCGCAATCGTATCGACCTGGAAGAAGTAGCCGCCCCACGCGATCCCCGCGGCGACGATCGCCGCGAGGAAGGCGGTGGCCCACCGCCCCTCGCTGCGCCTGCGCACGATGAGCAGAACGACGGCGCAGACGGGAAAGAAGGCAACGAAGGAGAACTTCGACAGCAGGCCGAGGCCGATGGCGAGGCCGAGGAGCGTCGCGCGCTTGACGTCGGGCCGCTCGAGCCAGAGGTCGAGCGCGAGGAGGGCGAGCGGCAGCGTGGCGGCGACGGCCATGTCGGTGGTGACGAGGCCGGCATGGCCGAGGATCGGCGGCAACGAGCCGAGGAGGGCGACGGCGACGAGCGCGACGCCGCGCGAGAAGACGCGCGAGGCCCACGCCCAAACACAGAGCATGGCCACGAGGAGGAATAGAAGGTTGCCGCGCCGCGCCACGGCGAGGTTGTGCTCGTACCGGTCGTGCGCGTAGAGAAGGTCGTTCCCCGCCCCGATGATGTCGCTATGCCACGGCCGCCCAACCCGCGCCAGCGGCAGCGCACAGACAAGCCGCGCCAGCGGCGGATGCACGGGATCGAAGGCATTGGAGTGCCCCACGAGCCACGCGTACCCCGCCGCAATGTGCACCGGCTCGTCGACGACCGCGGAGAAGACGCGATGCGTGGCCGCGACGCGCGCGAGGGTGACGGCGAGGAGGAGCGCGAGCAGCGCGAGCTCGGTGCGGCGGGTCACGCGTACACGTTATCGCGGGTGGGGCGGGGATCGGATTCCCCGGCCCTGAAACGTTTGGCCATCCAGAATCACTACCTGAAGAAAGGAATTTTTATCATGAGCAAGAGAACTCTTCGTAGTTCGATCGTCATTGTTGCGGCCGCGGGGTTGTCGGCGCTGGCCATCACCTGCCGTACCACCGATTCGTTCGGACCGTCGGCCAGCACCGTGGAGCTGCGGCAGGTGCAGCAGTTCGCCTACGCCTTCAACAAGGCCGTCGACCTGGGCATCGCCAATCGCGTCAGCATGCGAGACGACTTCGTCGACATCTGCGGAGACCGGAGTTACCGCGACATCTGGTCCCAGCGCGTCAACATCGTTCGCAGCATCTCCTCCGACGATCTGCCGGTGGTCAAGCTCTCTGTCGGTCAGTTGCAGGAGCTTCGCGCGCTGGTGAACCTGCGCGTCGACGAAGCGTTCCGCGCCGGCGCCAACACGGAGGCGTATCGCGACCTGCTGTCGGTGAAGATCAGCAGCAAGGGGCTCACCGGCGCGGTCAATGCTCCGCACGGCACGGTCCGGATCAACGAGGCGCAATGAGCATGGGCAGCCGCGGTCGCATGGTCTGGATCGCCGCAGCGGGCGCGCATCTGGCGCTCGTGATCTGCGGCGCGACGGGAATCACACCGGTTTCGCCGGCGCACTTCGCCGGCCGGATGATCGAGACCTACCGCGCCTACAGCGGCGCAAACAACGGCTTCGGCTTCTTCGCTCCCGGCGTCGCCTCGGAATGGCGCGCCACGTTCGACGTCTGCAACGACGGGCACTGTATCCCTGCGGCCGAGGAGCAGGTGGCGGGAGAAAGCCGCCTGCTTCTTCAGACCATCAACAGCCTGCTCGGCGAGAGCGAGCTGCGCGACCTGCTCGCCGCCTCGCACGCAGCGCGGCTATTCGCGCGCTATCCACACGCCGACGCCGTCCTGGTCAAGGCCGGAGTCTTCGTCGTCCCAACCATGGCGCACTACCGGCGCGGCGCGCGGCCGCAATGGAGAGACTTGTATGGCTTCGCTTTTCGGCGACACTGACGCAACACGTCCGCTGGCCGTGATGCGCATCGGACTGGCTGCCGTGCTTCTGGCACAGGCGTTCGCGCTCGCGCCGCATCTCTTTCTCTTCTTCGGCGAGCACGGCATCGTGCAGGCCCCGATCGCCAACGCACTAGCGCCTTTGGCGCTGCCGCGGATCACGTATCTGGTCCAACTTCTCGCGCCGTTCGGCGTCGGCGAGGGCGCGGCGCTGCTGGTCTGCTTCGGACTCTACGTCGCCGCGCTCCATCTGCTGCTGGCCGGCTGGAACACGCGCGCCGCCGCCATCGCCGCGTGGCTCTTGCATCTCAGCCTCAAGACCACCGCCAACACGTCGGCCTATGGCGTCTTTGAATTCGCCACCATCGGTCTCTTCTACTGCACCGTGCTGCCGGTGGGCGCGGCGATGTCGATGGATGCCGACCCACGCAAGCGCGAGGCCGTTTCATTCCAGTCTCAGCTCGGGCTGCGCGTCGTCCAGATCCACCTCTGCATCGTCTATCTCTCCTCGGGCATCGAGAAGATTCGCGGCGAACAGTGGCGCAACGGCGAAGCGATCTGGCGCGCGGTGATGCGCCCCGGGTTCGCGCAGTTCGATCTCTCCTGGCTGGCCGCGTACCCGATGGTCGCGAAGCTCGCCTGCTGGAGCACGCTCGCCATCGAGCTCGGTTACGTGTTCTTCGTTTGGCCGCGTCGCACGCGGCGCATCTGGGCCTCGGCCACCATCGGCATGCACGCCGGGATCGCCGCGATGATGGGACTCTGGTCTTTCTCAGGGCTGATGATCGTGCTCAATGCCGCTGCGTTCCTCGTGCCGGCGAAACGTGCCGTACCGGTGACCAGCGAGCCCCTTCGCGAGCTGTTGCTTCTCCCGGCGGAGTGAACTAGCTCCCTGACTGCTTGGAGCGGGCGAAGGGCCGCGCGAGCCACGGCACACGGTTCGCTGTCACGGCCGGAACGGATTCAGGACCTGGACGGTGTCGAAGCGTTGACCATGACCGAGGTCTTCGCTGTGGACCACTCGTGCGCCGAGAGCTTCCGCGGCCGCGAGAATTGCGCCATCCCAATAGGAGATTCGATGCCGCAGACTCGGCGCCGATTCTTCACGAGTCCAGCGTCAACGGGCAGACACGGAAACGCCTCGAGCTGCTCGATCGTATCGAGGAAGCAGTCAATGCTCATGCAGCTCTTCGCGAGTCCAAGACCTGCGCCCGATCTTCGCGGCCGAGCGATTGCTGAGCGATCGCAGGCGGCGCCGCGCCTTCCGCACACGATCCTCGCGTTGCGCAATCTCGGCGAGATAATCGCGGACGATTTGGTTGATCGACGTGGAGTGCGCAGCGGCGTGCTGCCGCACCGCCGCCAGGACCTTCTCATCGACGCTAAGGGTGATGTTCTTCATCAGCACAGTTCATGTGCGCCTGTGCGAGCAGGCAATCACGGTTCAGGGAGTGGGATACGGTTGATTGGAGCGGGCGACGGGAATCGAACCCGCGACCTTGAGCTTGGGAAGCTCCGACTCTACCAACTGAGCTACGCCCGCTTGCGGTGTGGAAGTCTCGCGTTTTCCTCGAGATGACGGCGTTCGGCACAGCGTGGAACGCTTCGAGAATTCTAGCACGCCGCTCGCGCGGTGGGGAAACGGTCACTCGCCTTCGAGATCGAAATCGGCAATCAGCAGATCGAAGCCCTTCGCCTCCTGCAGGCGCTGCACGATCCCTGGGGAAACGCGGCCGAGGAGGCCATGGCGGGAGGCGCGGCCGACGACGAGCAGCGACACTTTTTCTTCGCGGATCGTGTCGAGGAGCGCGCCGACGACGTCCTCGGATTCACGCATGACGACGCTCGCGCCGAGCGACATGGCGAGCTGCACGTTCTCGGTGAGAAGGCGGTGTTGCTCGGCGCTCATGTTCCCGGCGTGGTCGCGGCGGCGGCGGACGTAGAGCGCGAGCCAGCGCGTATTCATCCGGCCGGCGAGGCGCGAGCCGCGCAGGATCAGGGCGCGCGCAATCGCCGGCTCGAACGGCAACGCCACGGCGATCCGCGGCGTGAGCGTCGATTCGTCTTCCGGCGCCGCGTGCCGGCCGGAGTAGTCGGCGGTCTGCAGCAGCGCCAGCTCGCGCAGCTTCACGAGCAACTCGGCGCGGAAGAAATTGTCGAGCGCGCGCCGCGCCTGCTCGGGCGGATAGATCTTTCCCTGCTTCAGCCGCTCCTGCAGCTCGGGGACCGGAAGATCGACGAGGATCACCGTGGCCGCTTCGCGGACGATGCGATCGGGGACGCGCTCGCGGATGTCGATGCCGGTCGCCGACCGCACGATGTCCTGCACGCCTTCGAGGTGCTGCACGTTCATCGCCGTCATCACCGACACGCCGGCGCCGAGGATCTCCTCGACGTCCTGCCATCGTTTTTCGTGGCGCGAGCCGGGCGCGTTCGTATGCGGAAGCTCGTCGACGACGAGCACGTCCGGCTTCCGTTTCAGGCAGGCATCGAGGTCCATCTCCTCGATGACGACGTCTTTGTAGTGCCGGCTGGCCCGCGGGATCACCTCGAGGTCGCCGACGCGGGCGAGCGTTTCCGCTCGGCCGTGCGGCTCGACGTAGCCGACGACGACGTCGATGCCCTGCCGCCGCATCGCGTGCGCGTCGTCGAGCATCCGTACGGTCTTGCCAACGCCGGCGGCCATGCCGAGGTACACCTTCAGCTTTCCCTTCGCCGACTCGCGGCGGGTCAGGGCCAGGAACTCGTCGGCGCGGCGGCCGCGATCGTCGGTCATCCCATCATTCTGAACTCACGCCTCATCGCTGCTTCAGTTCCGCAACGGCGAGGTTCAGGCGGAGCACGTTCACGCGCGGCTCGCCGAAGACGCCGAGGAATCGCTCTTCCGTCGATCGCGCGACGAGCGCGCGGATCAGCTCGACGGCGACGCCGTTGGCGCGGGCGACGCGCGCGGCCTGGGCATTCGCGTTGGCGGGAGAGATGTGCGGATCGAGTCCCGAGGCCGACGACGTGACGGCGTCGGCTGGAACGTCGGCGTGCACGTCGTACGACGTCACTGCCGAGGCGACGGCGTCGCGCAGCTTCTTCGACGTCGGGCCGAGGTTCGTTCCGCCGGACGCCGTGGCGTCGTAGTCCGATGCCGAGGGACGCGAGTGGAAGAAGCGATCCGACGCGAACGACTGCCCGATCAGCTCGGACCCGATCGTCCGTCCGTCGTGCGTGAGGAACGAGCCGTTCGCCTGCTCGCGAAACGCGAGCTGGGCGAGCGCCGAAACGGCGAGCGGATAGATACCGCAGGTGACGACGACCAGGACGGCGGTCATGCGAAGCGAGACGAGAAGATGCGTTTTCATGCGAGGTGCACCGCGTGAAGGAGAAGGTCGATGGCCTTGATGCCGATGAAGGGGATGACGACGCCGCCGACGCCGTAGAGAAGCAGGTTGCGGCGGAGGATGCGGCCCGCGCCCAGCGGCCGGTAATCGACGCCGCGCAGCGCCAGCGGAATCAGCGCGACGATGATCAACGCATTGAAGATGACAGCGGAAAGAATCGCGCTCTGCGGCGTGGCCAGGCGCATGACGTTGAGCGCCTGCAGCTCGGGGAAGGTGACGAGGAAGAGCGCCGGGATGATGGCGAAGTACTTGGCCACGTCGTTCGAGATCGAGAACGTCGTGAGGGCGCCGCGGGTCATCAGGAGCTGCTTGCCGATCTCGACGACCTCGATCAGCTTCGTCGGATTCGAGTCGAGGTCGACCATGTTTCCGGCTTCCTTCGCCGCCTGCGTCCCGGTGTTCATGGCCATGCCGACGTCGGCTTGGGCGAGCGCCGGCGCGTCGTTCGTTCCGTCTCCCGTCATGGCCACGAGGTTCCCCCGCGCCTGCTCCTTGCGGATGAGCGCGAGCTTGTCCTCCGGCGTGGCTTCGGCGAGGAAATCGTCGACGCCCGCCTCACGCGCGATCGTGGCGGCGGTCAGCGGGTTGTCGCCGGTGATCATCACCGTGCGGATGCCCATCATGCGCAGCCGGTCGAAGCGATCCTTCATCCCCCCTTTGACGATGTCCTTGAGATAGATCGTGCCGATGACGCGGTCGTCGTCGGCGACGACGAGCGGCGTGCCTCCTTCGCCGCCGATGCGCGCCACGGCATCGCGGACGGCGTCCGGCAGCGCGCCGCCGCGCGCCCGCACAAAGACATCGACGGCGTCGGCGGCGCCCTTTCGAATGGCGCGGCCGTTCGGGAAGTCGAGTCCCGACATCCGCGTCCTCGCCGTGAACGGGACGAAGTGCGCGCCGAGGTCGTGCAGCTCGCGGCCGCGCAAGCCGAACTGCTCTTTCGCCAGCACGACAATGGATCGCCCCTCCGGCGTTTCGTCGGCCAGCGACGACAGTTGCGCAACCTCGGCGAGCGCGCGCGGCTCGACGCCGGGCGCGGGGATGAATTCGTGCGCCTGCCGGTTGCCGAGCGTGATCGTGCCGGTCTTGTCGAGGAGCAGCACGTTGACGTCGCCCGACGCTTCGACGGCGCGGCCCGACATGGCCAGGATGTTGTGCTGGAGCACGCGATCCATGCCGGCGATGCCGATGGCCGAGAGGAGCGCGCCGATCGTCGTCGGGATCAGGCAGACCAGCAGCGCCACGAGGATGGTGATCGACACGTCGCTGCCGGAGTAGGCGGCGAACGGCTTCAGCGTCACGGTGGCCAGGAGGAAGACGATGGTCAGTCCGGCGAGGAGAATGTCGAGCGCGATCTCGTTCGGCGTCTTCTGCCGCTCGGCGCCTTCGACGAGCTTGATCATCCGGTCGAGGAACGTCTGCCCCGGATTCGAGGTGATCTCGACGACGATGCGGTCGGAGAGCACCATCGTTCCTCCGGTGACGGCGGAGCGATCGCCGCCCGCTTCGCGAATCACCGGGGCCGACTCACCAGTGATCGCCGATTCGTTGACCGAGGCGATGCCTTCGATGACCGTGCCGTCGCCGGGAATGATGTCGTTCGCCTCGACGACGACCACGTCGCCCTTGCGCAGCGTCGACGCCGGCACGCGCTCCTCTTTCCCGAATCCGACGAGCTTGCGCGCTACCGCATCCGTCTTCGCTTTGCGCAGCGCGTCCGCCTGTGCTTTGCCGCGGCCCTCCGCGACCGCTTCGGCGAAGTTGGCGAAGAGCACCGTCGCCCAAAGCCACGCGGAGATCTGCGCCTGGAAGCGGAGATCGTTCGCGCGGAGGAGAAGCAGCGTGGTGAGAACCGCGCCGGCTTCGACGAGAAACATCACCGGGTTCTTCATCATCCGGCGCGGGGAAAGCTTGACGAAGGAATCGGCCAGGGCGCGGCGCAGGATGGCCCGATCGAAGAGGGCGACCTTTTTCGATTTCGACATCAGAACACCTTCCCCGCGTTCATCAGGAAGTGCTCGACGTAGGGGCCGAGCGAGAGAACCGGGAAATACGTGAGAGCGCCGACGATGAGGATCACGCCGACGAGCAGCAGCGTGAAGAGCGGCCCGTCGACGGGAAACGTTCCGGCCGATTCGGCGACTTTTTTCTTCGCCGCGAGCGATCCGGCGATGCCCATCAGCGGGACGATCATGAGGAAGCGGCCGAAGAACATCGCCACGCCGAGGGCGACGTTGTAGAAAGGCGTGTTCGCGTTCAGGCCCGCGAACGCGCTGCCGTTGTTGCCCGTCGCGCTCGTGAACGCGTACGTCATCTCCGAGAGGCCGTGCGGGCCGTTGTTGTTCAGGCTCGACGTGCCGGCCTTCGTCACCGCGGCCGCGCCCGTCCCGGCGAGGATGCAGAAGGCGAGGATGAGCACCGCGAGCATGGCCAGCTTCACGTCGTGCGCTTCGATCTTCTTGCCGAGATACTCGGGCGTGCGGCCGACCATCAGACCGGCGATGAAGACGGCCAGCACGATGAAGAGGAACATGCCGTAAAGGCCGGCGCCAACGCCGCCGAAGACGATCTCGCCGAGCATGATGTCGAGCAGCGGGATCGAGCCGCCGAGCGGCGTGAAGGAGTCGTGCATGGCGTTGACGGCGCCGCACGAGGCGTCGGTGGTGATGGCGGCGAAGAGCGCGGAGTCGCCGATGCCGAAGCGGACTTCCTTCCCTTCCATGTTGCCGCCGGCCGCGGCGACGCCGAGGCGGTGATGGATCGGATTGCCGGCCTGCTCGGCGTAGGCGGCGATGAACGCGGCGGCGAGAAAGAGGATGGCCATGGCCCAGAACACCGCCCAGCCGTGGCGCGGCTTGCCGGTCATGATCCCGAGCGCGACCGGCAGGCCGGCGGGAATGGCGAAGATGAGAAACATCTCGAAGAGGTTGGAGAACGGCGTGGGGTTTTCGTACGGATGCGCGGAGTTCGCGTTGAAGAATCCGCCGCCGTTCGTGCCGAGCTCTTTGATCGCCTCCTGCGATGCGACCGGGCCTTGCGGGATCTTCTGCAGCTTTCCTTCGAGCGTCGTCACCTGCCGCGTGGCGTGAAAGTTCTGGATCACGCCCTGCGAGACGAGGAGGAGCGCGGAGACGACGCAGATGGGCAGAAGCAGCCAGAGCGTGCAGCGCGTCAGATCGACCCAGAAGTTGCCGATCGTCGCAGCGGAGGCGCGCGCGACGCCGCGGATGATGGCCACGGCGAGCACGATGCCGACGGCCGCGGAGGCGAAGTTGTGCAGCGTGAGGCCGGCCATCTGCGTGAGATGCGACATCGCCGATTCGCCGCTGTAGGCCTGCCAGTTCGTATTCGTCGTGAACGACATGGCCGTGTTCCAGGCGAGGTCGGGGGCGACGGCGCCGAGCTTGTCGGGATTCAGCGGCAGCACGTGCTGCAGGCGTTCGATAGCGTACGTGAGGAAGAGCGTGACCGCGCTGAAGACGAGCATGGCGATCGTGTACGCGGTCCAGCTCTGCTCCTTCGTCTCATCGACGCCGGCGAGCCGGTAGATGGCGCGCTCGACGGCGTACGTGTTCTCGCGCGTGAAGAGCCGCGCCATGTAGACGCCGATCGGCTTCGCCACGGCGAGGATCAGCGCGAAGTAGACGACGATCTTCAACGCGAGCATCAGAGGTCCTCCGGCCGCAGCAGCGCATAGAGCAGGTAGGCGAGGGCGAGAATCGAGAGCACGAGACCGACGATGGTTTCGACGCTCACGGCTACACCTTCTCGCAGGCGCGGGTGTAGGCGATCGCCACTGCGAACAGCGCGATGGTCAAGGCGATGAAGATCAAGTCCCACATAGAAACGTCTCCCGATCAGTGGTGCGGCGAATCGAACGTGAAGATCGCCGCGAAGATCAGCAGCTGCTGGCCGGGCTTCAGTCCGCCGCCGTCGCTGAAAAAGCCGCCGTCAGGGCCGCGCGAGTCGTCGTAGCGATGCTCGAGGCGAAGAATCGCGTTCGCGGCGCGATGCGGAACGCGGTATTCCAGCGTGGTGGTGACGGCTTTGACTCTCTGCCGGGCGAGCGTCCAACGGCCGTCGCGATCCCACGCGACCTCGGGGCGAAGCGTCGCGCTCCATCGCTCGTTCCAGACCCGATGCAGCGGCAGTTGCGCCGCCGTCCACAGCGCGCGCGGATTTCCCGGCGCGTCGACTTTCTCCTCGGCCAGCTGAAACTCGAATGCCGCCGTGAGGCGCGGCCGTTTCCACTCGACGACGGTGTCAGAGAGATACCGCCAGAACTCGACTGACGTGTTGGCCTGGTGAGGCCCGACCAGCACGGTTTCCTTGATCGTCGCGCGGCTGCCCGCCTTGTACGCGAGCTGCGCGCCGGAGCTCGGGACGTCGTTTGCGTCGGCGAGATGCCAGTAGCCGTTGACGGCGAAGACGCTGCCGGACAGCCGGTCGTCGAACGCGTAGCTCGCGTTCACGCCCATCATCAAGTAGGGCGTGAAGTCGGCGCTCCACGGCCGCGTGTACGCGAAGTTGTCCTTCGCATAGAGCGAGTCGTAGCCGATGAAGCTGTTGAAGATGCCGGCTTGCAGCGTGAGGCCGTTGCCGACCGGACTCAGATACGACACGTTCGTCGGCCCGAGATGCCGGAGCCACCGGTAGCCGCGAATGTTCGGCGCCGTCGCGGAGAATCCGAACACCTCGGCGTCCTTTCCGGCGTGGATCGTCAATTCCGTCCCCCAGCGCGACGCGACGGATGGCGCTTTGCTGGCAGAGAGGCCGGCCATGTCGAGAACCGGCTCGTTGACGTGGAACGTCGTGCCGCGGCTTCGGAAGAGGTGATTCGCCGGCTCGTTGAAGTCGTGCAGGTACGCGCCGTCGGCGAACGCGCCGAAGCTCCATGCCGCGGCGGCCGGCTCGTCCGCGCGCGCGACGGCGGCGGCGAGCAGCATCGAACAAAGCAGCGTTTTCATCGCTACGATTGAACGACGCGCGACGCTCGAAAGTACGGAGGAAGATCGAAGGAAGCCGGAAGAATTTCGAAAGGTTCAGGCGAGCGGCTCGGCGATGAAGCGGTATCCGATCCACGGCTCGGTCACGATGTATTGCGGCTTCGACGGGTCCGGCTCGAGCTTTCGCCGCAGCGCGCCGACGTGGACGCGAACGGCGTCATTCGATGTCGCCGGCGAATCCCTCCAGACCGTGGAGATGATTTCGTCGAACGAAACCGGACGGCCGGCGTGCCTCGCGAGCAGTTCGAGGATGGCCAGCTCGGTTGGCGTGAGCTTCACCTCGCGCTGTCCTTGAGTGACCTTGCGCTTCTCGACGTCGACGACGAGGTCGGGAAACTCCATCGGCGTCCGCTGTCCCGATCCCGAGCGGCGGAGCTGCGCGCGGACGCGGGCCAGCAGCTCCGGCGTCGAGAAGGGCTTGACGACGAAGTCGTCAGCGCCGAGGTCGAGCGCGCGCACCTTGTCGACGTCGCCGCCGCGCACGGAGAGCACGACGATCGGCGTCTCGCTGCTCTTGCGGATGCGTTCGATGAGCGCGAAGCCGTCGGCGCGCGGCATGGCCAGATCGGAAAGAACGAGGTCGGGCCGCGCCGACGCGAAGCGGTCGAAGCCTTCGACGCCGTCGCGCGCGGCGATGACCTCGAACCCGTGCACGGCGAGATGCTGTTCGAGCGTGTTGCGGATGCCGTCGTCATCGTCGACGACGAGGATGCGCGGGCGCGAGGTCATGCCGGCACCTCGTCGACGGCGGGGAGAAACGCGGCCGGGAGATCGACCCGCGCGATCGCTCCGCCGCCGGCGCGGTTGGCGAGCGTGACCTGGCCGCCGCTCGCTCCGGCGAGGCTGCGAGCGATCTCCAGGCCGAGGCCGCGGCGCGGCGTGTCGCTGGCTTCGTTCGGCGCGTCGCTCTCGGGGCGCAGACCGGGTCCGCGGTCCGCGACCTCCAGCCGCACACGCTCGGGGTCGAGCGGATGCCGAAATGCGGAGAGCTCGATGGCCGTGCCCAACGGCGATGCCTGATGCGCGTTTTCGACGAGATTCGCGAGGATCTCCAGGGCGAGCGATGGATCGACGTACGCATCCGGACAATCGCCGTCTATGCGCACGTCGATCTCCCGGTTCTGCACGAGCGGCAGATGCTCGCGCACGTAACGAAAGAGATCGGCGGCCGGCGTCGGCTCCGGCCGCGGCAGCACGTTGCGCGCTTCGAGTCTCGCCATGGCCATGAGGTTCTCGATCCGGCGGCGAAGACGTCCGGTGTGCTCGGCGATGTCGTCGACGACGTCCATCGCCGGGCCGCCGACGAGCGATCGCAGCCGCTCGATCTGCAAGGCCACGGCCGTGAGCGGCGTGGCCAGATCGTGCGAGACCGCGCGCAGCAGCGACGTCTTCAGCGCGTCGCCTTCTTCGAGCGCCTGCATGTGGGCGCTCTCGGCGAGGAATCGTTCCCGCTCGACGGCGAGCGCAACGAGCGTGGCCGCCGATTCGAGAGCGCGAAGCGTCGCGGTCGTGCGGCGCGCGGCGAGGACTCCGACGACGTTGCCGCCGATGTCGAGCGGCAGATAGACGTCGCGTCCGGCGACGGCCGGGAACTCGAGCGGCCGGTTGTGGCGCCCGACGCCGGCGATCAGGTCTTCGATCTCCTCTTCCTTCGGGCCGATCCACGAGATCACGCGCTGATCGTACGTGCCGCGTCCGAAGAGCACGAGACCGCCGCCCGTTGCGCCGGCGTTGCCGAGCGCCCGCGCCGCCGCCTCGCCGAGAGCGCCGACGCGGTTGGTGGCCGTGAAGAGATCGATGCTCAGCGCGTAGAGCGCTTCGACTTCCCGGCGCCGCGCTTCCGCGTCTTCCGCCTGCGTCCGCGCCCGCAGCACGAGCCGCGCCGCGACGAGCGAGGCGATGAAAAACGAGATCAGCGCCACCCAGTTCGCGGGCTCGGCGATGGTGAACGTTCCGACAGGAGGGAAGAAGAAAAAGTTGTAGCAGAGCGTGGCGGTGACGGAGCTGATGAGCGACGTGGCGAGGTTCGTCGACACGGCCACGCCGAGGATCGCGATCAGGAACGCGAATCCGGCGGTGGTCGCGTTCGCGCCGGCGCGCAGGGCGCCCCACGTAACCGCGCCGACGAACAACTGCGCGAGCACGAAGCGGGCGGCGTTGCGCGTCCAACGGCGAGCGTCATTGCCTCGGAGCACGCTGAGCATTGTCGGAACCGGCACCGAAAGAAGTCCGGAAGATCCCGAAAGAATCCCGAAGGACTGCGAGCGGCGGCCGCCCGCCGTCAGCGCGGGCTGAGCCGCGTATTGAACAGCCGCACGAACGCGCCTTGCGGGCCGTCGAAGTACGCCGTCCCCTGCAGTTGGATCGGCTCGTCCTCGGCGAGCATGCCGCCGCGGGAGGCGCCCCACGCCGACATCGTCACCGTCGTATGGCCGTGCGGCGGCACGCTGACGTGGAACGGCGTCCCGGTCGCGCGCATGAAGAACGAGCCGCCGCCGAGCGTGCGCAGGTCCATGCGGCGCAGCGTCACCGTCTGGTCCGTCGGATTCGTCAGCATCGCTTCGAACTGCAGGTTCACCGGGCCGGCGAAGTAGAGCACCGTGGCCGGAGAATTCACCAGCGCCAGGTCGATGCCGATCGGCGGCCCCTCGTTCTTCGGAGTCGACGAGCAGGCGGCGGCGAGGAGCAGTGCAACGATCAGGAAACGATCGCGGGCTGCCCCGTGACCTGCTCCAGCTCCGACTCCTCGGCGATCCATTCGGCGGTGCGGAATGACTTCTCCCATCTCGCGATCACCACGGTAGCAAGACAATTGCCGATCACGTTCACGGCCGTGCGCGCCATGTCCATCAGCTCGTCGACGCCGAGGATCACCAGCACTCCCTCGGCGGGCAGGCCGAACGATGCCAGCGTGCCGAGCAGGATCACCAGCGACGCGCGCGGCACGCCGGCCACGCCCTTCGACGTGAGCATCAGCGTCAGCAGCATCACGATCTGCTTCGTCCACGACAGCTCCACGCCCGCGGCCTGAGCGACGAAGATCGAGGCCAGCGACAGGTAGAGCGTCGTGCCGTCGAGGTTGAAGCTGTAGCCGGTCGGCAGCACGAAGCCGACGATGCGCCGCGGCACGCCGAGGCGTTCCATGTTCTCCATCGCCTTCGGCAGCGCCGACTCCGACGACGTCGTGGCGAACGCGATCGTCGCCGGCGTCTTCACGGCGCGGAAGAAGTCGCGGATCGGCACGCGCGCGAGCAGCGCTACCGGCAGCAGCACGCAGCCGAGGAACACGATCAGCGCGCCGTAGAGCGTGCCGACGAGCATGCCGAGGTTGAGGAGCACGCGCATGCCGTGCCCCTGCTGCATGGAGTGCCCGATCGTGTTCGCCATGGCCGCGCCGACGCCGACGGGCGCGAGCTTCATGACGAACTCGGTGAAGCGGAACATGATGTCGGCGAGCGACTCGCACCAGCGCACGACGTGCTGCGCCTTCTCGCCGATGCTCGTCACGGCCAGCGCGAAGAGCACGGAGAAGACGACGATCTGCAGCACGTCGCCCTCGGCCATGGCCTTGAGGATCGACGTTGGGGCGAGGTGCGCGACGATGTCGCCGAACGATTGCGGTTTGGCCGGCGGGTCGGGCGCGGTCAGGCCCTTGCCCACCGCGTCGGCCGCCTGCGACGCCTTCAGCGACGCGGTCTTCGCGTCGCCCGCCGCGGCCGCCGCCGTCGCCTCGGCCGACAGCTTCTTGGCCCGGTCGGCGAGCGTGGCCTTGTTCTCCTCCAGGTGCGCGCCGGCGAGCGAGACGCCGACGCCCGGCTTCGTCAGATTCACCGCGGCGAGGCCGATGACGAGCGCGAACGTGGTGACGATCTCGAAGTAGACGAGCGACTTCACGCCGATGCGCCCGACCTGGCGGATGTCGCCGGTGCCGGCGATGCCGATGACGAGCGTGGAGAAGATCAGCGGCGCGATAATGGATTTGATGAGGTTGAGGAAGAGGATGGACAGCGGCCGGACGGCGATGCCCCACTCCGGCGCGAACCGGCCGAGGAGCACGCCGAGGATCAGGCCGATGAAAATCTTCGTCGTGAGCGAGACTTTCGGCAGCGCCATGTGAGCGCGCCAGTGTAACCGAGTCATGAAGAGCCTGCTGTGCCTGCTCGCCTTCGCCGCCGCGCCGCTCTTCGCGGATGCGTGGCCGGTGTCGGACCCGCAGTTCGGCCCCGCGCCCGGACGCCGCGACCGGCCGCGCGTCGCCGCCGGCGCGAACGGCTTCCTCGCGGCCTGGAGCGACTTCCGTTTCTCGCACGACGTGTGGGGGACGCGCTTCGACGCCGGCGGGCGCGCGCTCGGCCCGCTGCACGTCGCGGCGAACGCGGACTTGCTCGCGCTCGCGTCCGACGGCGACGGCTACCTCGCGGTCGTCGCGCCGGCGGACTGCAGCGGCATCGACGCCGTCCCGATCGCCGCCGACGGCACCGCCGGCGCGTCCGCGCACGTCGCCGACATCCTCGATTGCCCGCTCGTGGCGAGCGCCGCGTCGAACGGCAGCTCGTACCTGGTCGTCTACAGCGGCCAGTTCGACGAGCGGATGCGCAGCGTCCTCTTCGACCGCGACGGCAAGCGCCTCCGCGGCCCGCTGCCGCTCGCCGTCCCGCACCTCAGCGCGTTCGCCGCCGGATCGAACGGCCGCGACTATCTGCTCGTCACCAGCAATCAGGCGATTCCGATCGACGCGAGCGGCAACGCCGCGGCACCGCGGAAGACGGGCGCCGACATCTTCAACAGCGGCGCGCTCGCGCCGCACGGCGACGGGTACCTGCTGCTGACCGGCTCGTTGATCGCGCAGGTGCTCGCCGCCGACGGCTCGCCGGCCGGGCCGCCGCACCCGCTGCCGCCGCAGAGCACGTTCAATACGAGCCTGGCGTGGACCGGCAGCGAGTACGCGGCGGCGTGGACGTCGTTCCGGCCGATCGTCACGACGATGTCGGTCGCACGCATCGCCGCCGACGGCACGTTGATCAGCCGCGCCGACAGCGACAGCGAGCTGACGTCGCTCAATCCGATCGACCTCGCCTCCGCGCGCGGCGTGACGCTGGTCGTGCGCGAGACGGCCGACCGGCAACTGCACGCGGCGACGGTCGCGCCGTCCGAGATCGACGCCGGCGTCTTCCCGCTGGGCGACGTCATCTCGCTGAGCGCGTCGCCGCAGTTGCGGCCGCGCATGGCCGCGCTTCCGTCGGGCGCGGTGATCGCCTGGAACGACGACGGGCATCTCCTGGCGCGCCTGCTCGACGGCGACGGCCATCCCGCCGGCGCGATCGTCGAGGCGGGCCTGGCCGGCAGCGCCGCGCACCACGTCGTCTTCGACGGCGCGAACGTCGTCGTGGCGACGCTGCACGGCGACAGCCACAAGATCTTCGCGCAGCGCTTCACGGCGTCGTTGCAGCCGGTCGATCCGCAGCCGGTGACGATCGGCTACGCCGGCGGCGCGACCGACTTCGCGCTGGCCGGCGCGAACGGCGCGGCGCTCTTCACCTGGACCGACCAGAAGCTGTGGTCCGCGCTGCTCGACGGCGGGCCGGTGCCGCAGCACGTCATCGCCTCGGACAACGATCAGAGTCCGCCCGCGGCGACGTGGGACGGTTTCGAGTTCCTCGTCGCCTATTCGCGCAGCGGCGAGCCCGCGCTGGCGGCGGTCCGCGTCAACGGCGCCGGCAACGCCTTCGACGTGCCGCGCGTCGTCGCCGAGACCGGCTCGCCGGCGGTGCGCTCGGCGATCGCGCCGGTGCCGGGCGGCGTCTTCGGCGCGTGGAGCAACTTCGGCGTCGGCGCGCGGATCTTCGGCGCGCGGAGCGATCTCGCCGGCATCGCAACGCCGAGCGTCCTCTCCCCCGCCGGCGTCGTCGAAGGCCCGTTCCTCGCCGGCAACGTCGTGGCGTGGACGATCCGCGCCGGCGATGCGCTGCAACTGCAGTGGCGCGCGCCGGCGGACGACGGCGCGTTCGCGTTTCCGCCGGAGCCGCGCCTCGCCGCGCTCGAGCCGTCGGTCGTGGCCATCGGCTCGCGGCTATTCACGGCGTACGAGCACTTCGACGAGGCGGCCGGCGGCGTGCCGCGGATCTACATCCATCCGGCGCCGCCGCCGCGGCATCGCGCCGCGCGGCGATGAAGCGCGCGCTGGCCATCGGACTGCTGACGTGGGCGGCGTTCGCGGCCGCGTACGACGTTCTCCTGCGCGGCCACATGCAGTACGCGCTCGCGGCGTCGATCGCCGCGGGGCTGTTCATGGCCACGGTCGTCGGGACATATCGGATCTCCATCGCCGACCTGCGCGATGCGCGGCGGCTGTGGCAGGACGTCGTGCCGCGCGACGGCGAGGAGGTCGCGGTGACGGGCCCGATCCGCGTCGACGGCGCGCCGCTGCGCTCGCCGTTCACGCGGCGCGCGGCGGCGCTCTACGTCTACGATATCGAGCATGACATGAAGAGTGCCGACGACGGCATGCGCGCGGTCAAGGACTACTCCGGCGTCGCGCTCGCGCCGGCGTACGTCGATGCCTTCCACGGCCCGGTGCGCCTGGCCGGCTTCCCGCAGCTCGAAGGCTTCGAGCGGCAGAGCGACGCCTCGGCGGCGGCGCGGAACGCGGCGGCCGCGTATGTGGCGGCGACGGAGTTCGAGGACCTCAGCGGATTCCAGTTCCGCGCGACGATCGACGCCGTGCGGCAGATGATCGGCGGCGCCGCCGAGAGCGTGCGGAAGGACTGGAAGCTGACAAACGACGGCGTCACGCGCCAGAGCCGCGCGGTCGAGCAGGTCGTCGAGCCGGGCGAGTACGTCTGCCTCATCGGCCGCTACGCCGGCGGGCGCATCGCGCCGGCGGAAGGGCTCACGCCGCGGCTCGTGCGCGGCGCGCCGGACGCGGCGGCGAAGGCGCTGCGCTGGAAGGCGAAGCAGCAGTTCATCGTGGCGACGGCGATCGCCCTCGGCGTGAATTTCATGGTGTCGCTCCCATTCATCCTGCCGCGGATCGCCACGCCGGCGACGGCAACGCCGCCGCAAACGAAGACAACGCCGTTTGAAGAGATGTACCGCTACCACGACGCGATCCGCCGCGGCGACCTCGCGGTGGCGCAGCGGATGGCCGCGCGCGGCACGCCGGTCAACGTTCCCGACCTGGAGAAGAAGACGCCGCTGGCGATCGCCGGCAACGAGGCGACGGCGGCGTGGCTGATCGCGAAGGGCGCCGACGTCAACGCCGCCGACGAGCACGGCCAGACGGTGCTGATGGAGCAGGCCACGTACGGCCACGCCGGCATCGTGAAGATGCTGATCGCGCACGGCGCGCGCCTCGACGTCGTCGATCCGCGCTACCACATGACGGCGCTGCAGGTCGCCGAGTACACCGAGCACCTCGACGTCGCGCAGGTGCTCCGCGACGCCGGCGCGCACGACGACACGGTGACGGAGACGAACGGCGCGCCGCTCGCCGCGGACGATCCGCCGGTGCAGGCCGCGCTGCGCTACCTCGACGCACTCTTCGCGAACGACCGCGCGGCCATGAGCGCGCGCTGGCTGCACGAGGATTTCGACGACGCCGACCTCGCCAAGTACCGCGGCGCGCGCCCGCACCCCGCGCATCTCTGGCGCGGCTTCGCGAACGACCGCGCGGCGACGCTCGAGCTGCGCGGGAAAGACCCCGACGGCGGCAGCGTCACCTGGCGCTACGACCTCGCCCGCGTCAACGGCGAGTGGAAGATCCGCGACGAGACGTGGGAGACGCGCTTCAACGGCGTCGAATAGCGTCGGCAACGGCCGCGGCGGCGAGGAGCGCGGCGCCGAGAAGCGCGTACGCCGCGACGATCGCCGGCGTGGCCTTCCCGTAGAAGCCGGCGAAGTCGAGCGCCGGCGTCGCGCCCCTGTCGTTGATCACGATGTACCAGAAGCTGAGGAAGAGCAGCAGGAACGCCTTCGGATTGCGCAGCGCGACCGCGGCGGCGACGACGACGAAGGCGCCAACGAACGTCGCCAGCGACGGAAACGTGATCACGAACAGCAGCGCCACGATCGACGCCGACATCGCCTTCCACGCCGTGAAGTGCTCGCGCAGGCGCGGCGCGGAGTGGAGCAGCGTCAGCGTGTTCGCGCGGACGTCGCGCGCGGCGACGTCGGCGATCGACACCGCCATCGCCAGGAACGCGAACGGGCGATTCCGCGCCGCGGCCGCGGCCACGATCGCCAGTACCACCGGCGGCAGCAGCGCGATGGTGAGCTGCGCGTCGGCGAGCGCGGCCAACGGCAGCGAGCGCGCCGCCGGCATCCGCAGCAGCCGGCTCGTGAGCGGGCGGAGCAGCGCGTTCAATCGCCCCAGCCAGCGGCGCTCCGCCTTCGCCGCCACGCGCACGCGCACCGGATCGAAGCGGTGGAACGACGCGCGCGCCGCGAGGAGCAGCGGCAGCGGCACGAGCAGGGCGACGAGGCGCTGCGCGAAGAACGCGCCGCCGACGTGGAGGCCGGGATAGAGGATCGGCGGCTTGCGCGGATCGAACGGGCTCGCGCCGATGGCGATCGCCTGCGTGTGCAGCATGGCCACGTTTTGCGCGAGCACGCCGGCGAGGCCGGACGGATCGAGGTACGCCGCCCACGGCATGCCGCCGGCCGTGACGGCCGCCGTGGCCAGACCCATGGCCATCAGGAAGAGGAAGAAGTAGACGACGTCGCCGCCGCGCCCGGAGAGCCATGGCACGCACTCGAACAGAATGGCCAGCGCGGAGACGAAGACGATCGGCGGCGGCGCGAGCAGCAGGTACTGGCTGATGAACGTCCACGGCTCGAGCGGCCCCTCGCCGCGCACGAGGACCATGGCCATCGAGGCGAGCATGAAGCCGCCGAAGAACGTCGTCAGGAAGAGGACGTTGCCGAGGAACTTGCCGGCGATGTACTCGCCGCTGCGCAGCGGCGTGGCCGCGAGGATCGAGCCGACGCGCGAACGGGCGTCGCGGGCCACGGCGTTGGAGACGACGTAGAAGCCGGCCAGGCCGACGAAGACCGCGCCGAGAAGCGCGGTGGCCATGGCGATGGCCGCGGAGTTGTAGATGGCGCGGCGTCCGGCGATCATCATCAGCGCCCGCCCGGTCGACGGATCCGGCACCCAGAAGTACGCGATGCCGCTGAGAAGGAGAAACAGGACGACGGTCGAGGTGCGGCGGAAGCGGATGCGCGCGTCGGCGGCGGCGATGGCCACGACGCGTCTCATGGCTGCTTCATGACGTGGAGGTACGCGGCCTCCAGTCCCGTGCAGCCGGTCCGCGCCAGCAGTTCCTCGGGCGTGGCCAGGGCGACGAGCGCGCCTCGCGCATGATGGCGATGCGCGTGGCGATCGACTCGACGTCGCTGACGATGTGCGTGGAGAGGATGACCAGCTTGCCGAGGCCGATCTCCGACAGGACGTTGCGGAAGCGCACGCGCTCCTCGGGGTCGAGCCCCGCGGTCGGCTCGTCGACGATGACGAGGTCGGGCTCGTTGATGAGCGCCTGGGCAATGCCGAGGCGCTGCTTCATCCCGCCGGAGAAGCCGCCGGCCGGCCGGCGCGCGGCGCCGTGGAGGTTGACCAGCTCGAGCACCGCGGTGATGCGCGCGCGGTCGCGCACGCCCTTGAGCGCGGCGACGTACGTGAGGAACTCCTCGGCCGTGAGGTTGTCGTAGACGCCGAAGTCCTGCGGGAGGTAGCCGAGGCGCGCGCGCAGCGCGTCGGGATGCTTGGCCAGGTCTTCGCCGCGCCACAGAATCCGCCCCTCGGTGGGACGCGTGATCGTGGCGATCATCTGCATCAGCGTCGTCTTGCCCGCGCCGTTCGGGCCGAGGAGGCCGATGACGCCGGCGGTGAGCTCGAGCGAGACGTCGCGGACGCCGAAGTTGCCGGCGGGGTAGCGCTTGGTGACGTGTTCTAGCTTCAGCATTACGTGTTCGCGCTCGGCCACGGAAACTCGGAACGCAGAATGCGAATGCAGAATTGAGAATGGCAGCGCGTTTCTTCGTTCTGCATTCGCATTCTGCGTTCTAGATTTCCGTGGCCGGCACGCTACTGCGCTCTGCCCGGAATCCGCGCGCCCGGCTCCGGCGGCGTGCGCACCGGCGACTTCCGTCCGTCCGCGCCGACCGCGCGCACGCCGATGATCGTGTTATCGATCGTCACGTCGGGGATCGTATACGTCGCCACCTTGCCGGCCGGCAGGATCTTTTCCCATTCGTCCGCGGTCGTGTCGCGGATCAGGAGCTCGTAGTGGTCGGCGTCGTCCGACGGGTCCCACGACATCGTCGTGTCCTTCTGCCCCGCCTTGACCAGCACCTTCACGTTCTTCGGCGCGGCGGGGGCGCAGGCGCCGGTCTCGAGCGCGATCGCGTTCACGCTGGCCACGATGCGCATGTAGTCGCCCGAGACGAACTCCGGCAGGTCGCCGTAGTGCACGCCGTTCTCCACGCGCACGTTCTGGTGCTGGTGCCGGTAGTCCTCGTTCCCCTCGGTGAAGCGCACGGCCGGGAAGCCTTTCTCGAAAAACGGGCGGTGGTCGCCGCCGCGCGCGTAGCGGTCGAGGCGGTAGACGAGGAAGGGCCGCGCGTTCGGGAGCCACTGGCGCACGCCGTCGCGGATGAAGCGCGCCCAATGCCGCGACGACGACTCGGCGTTCGGCGTCTCGTTCGCGGAGAAGATGCGCAGCGTGCGGTTGTCGATCGCGCCGTTGCTGCCGCTGATGCCGCCGACGATGTCGTTGGTGATGTCGCCTTCGATCTGCCACTTCTGCGCCGCCGCTTCGTCGGCCAGACCCTGCGAGCCGTACAGCCCCTGCTCTTCGCCCGACACCGCGGCGAGGACGATCGTGGCCTTGCCGGGATGCTGCGCGAGGACGCGGGCGAGCTCCATGATGACGGCGGTGCCGGAGGCGTCGTCGTCGGCGCCTGGCGCGGGGCCGGTGGTGTCCTTCTGATCGCCGTTGACGGAGTCGTAGTGCCCGGTGGCGATGTAGATGCGGTCGGGATCGCTCGTCCCCTTGATCGTGGCCACGACGTTCACGAACTCGGCGGGCTGATTGTTCGTGCGCGGGCCGCTGTGCGTCGACGTCTGATAGCGCACCGTGACGCCGGGGATCTTCGACAGCTCGTCGTAAATCCACGTGCGCGCCTCGACGATCTTCGGCGAGAGCGAGTGGCGCGTGCCGAAGGAGACGAGCTTGTCGACGGTGGCCTTCATGCGGTTGCCGTCGAGCTGCGGCAGGATTTTGTCGAGGTCGCACTGGGCGTGCGCGGAGAGAGCGAGGAAGAAAGTGACGGCGATGAGGATGCGCTTCATGCGCGCAATGCTACAAGCGGTTGGCGATTGGCGGTTAGCGATTAGGGCCCACCCAACCGCCAAGCGCTAACCGCTACTTCTCGAGGGAGAGGGCGATGAGCAGGCGCTTCATGCGCGCAATGCTACAAGCGTTGGCGATTGGCGGTTAGCGATTAGGCCCACCCAACCGCCAAGCGCTAACCGCTACTTCTCGAGGGAGAGGGCGATGAGCAGGCGCTTCATGCGCGCAATGCTACAAGCGTTGGCGATTGGCGTTAGCGATTAGGCCCACCCAACCGCCAATCGCTAACCGCTAACCGCTACTTCTTGATCGGAATCCGCGGCACCGCGTCCGGCGGCATCATGATCGCCGCCCGCCGTCCCTTCTGGATCGGAAGCTTCGTGTAGACCTGCGTCGAAAGGATCGAGGCGTGGCCGAGGATCTCCTGCACTTCGCGGATGTCGGTGCCGGACGACACCAGCATCGCCGCCATCGTGTGGCGCAGCGCGTGCGGGGTGATGTGGCGCTTGATCTCCGCGAGGCGGACGTGCTTCTTGAAGATGTTCTCGATCGAGTAGATCGTCAGGCGCGTGCCGGCGCGGCCGACGAAGAGCGCCTGCGTCTCCAGCTCGCGCTCGGCGCGGATGTCGAGGTACGTGCGCAGGCCGTCGGCGAGCTCGTTCTGGGCGATCGTCACCTCGCGGCCGCGCGTGGCCCGGCCGGTGATGTGGATCTGGCGCGCGGCCAGGTCGACGTCCTTCACGTCGAGCGCGACCAGCTCGCCGATGCGGATGCCGGTCGAGAAGAGGAGCTCCAGGATGACGTCGTCGCGCACGGCGCAGAAGAAGCGGTTGCGGCCGCCCGGCGAGGCGTCGCGCGACGCGCTGAGCGCGCCGATCTGCTCCTTCGGCGCGGCGAGCAGCGACTTCACTTCGCGGTTCGACAGCACCGTCGGCACGCGGCTCTCCACGGGCCGCTTGATCTTCAGCTTGCGCGCCGGCGACTCCGTCACCACGCCGGTCTCCTCGAGGTAGCGGAAGAAGACCTTTAGCGCGGCGACCTTGCGGCGGATCGACGTGTCGCGGTAGGGGCCGGTGCCGAGCTTGACCAGGTAGGTCTCCAGGTGCTCGGGCGTGATGTCGACCATGTTCGCGCCGTCGACGTGGACGTGGAACTGCGTGAGGTCGGACTGATAGGCGCGCAGCGTCCGGTCCGACAGGTTGCGCACTGCCTGGCCGTGCTGTAGAAAGTCGGCAATCGCCTGCTGCACGTTCATGGTCACACTCACAAGTTCACGGAATATTTGCTGGAAGGACTGGGACGAGAGTCTATTTGAGGCCGCTGCTTTGTCAAGAATTATTTGTCTTCGGCGTATGCTGTAAAAGCATTTGACGGAAGCGCTTAGCCCATGCGCGGACAAAAACTCTTCGTTCGTCCCATCGACGCCGCCGACTACGACGCCATCCGTGCGTTCCTCGCTTTGCATGCTCCGTCACACGAGCGTGTGCCCTCTTGCGGACTGCTCGGCAAACTCCTCGGCGACATCGTGGCGGTGCTGTCGATGGAGATCACGCCCGACGCCGTGCGCGTCGACGCCCTCGTCGTGGCGAAGGAATTGCGAAGGAAGCGCATCGGCCGCGGAATGCTCGCGGAGCTCGACGCGCTCGCGGCCAAAATGGAGCGCCAGTGGCTCGTGGCCGACGACAGCGCATTCCTGCGCCACGTCGGCTTCAGCGGCGACGGTGTGTTGAGGAGGAGAGTCGCTCGATGAAGAGGTTCGTGTGGGGGTTCGTCGTCGTCGCCGTCGCTTGCCAGAAAACAACGCCCACCCCTCCCCCGCCGCCCATCGCCGCGCCGCCCGCGATCACGCAGACCGAGCCGCCGCCGCCGCCACCCGTCGTCGCGCTCACGCTCGACGACGCGCGCAAGCTGAAGGACAAGCCGGCGGAGTACGAGGCGGCCCTGACCGCGCTCAGCACCTCGGCCGATCCGAAGACACAGGGCCGCGCGCTCGCGCTGCTCGGGCTTCTCTACGAACAGCAGAAGCAGAGCGAGAGCGCGATCAAGGCGCTCTCGGTCGCCGCCGGCATGGACACGATCGTCGCGCCGTGGCTGGAGCTCCGCGTCGCCGAGCTCCAGCGCGCTGCCGGCAGGAACGACGACGCCATCGCCACGCTCAAGCAGATCGTGCAGCAGACGCCGGCGAGCAGCGCGGCGACGACGGCGCGCCTCCGCCTCGCCGCGCTCGTCCCCGAGGCCTACGCTGACACCGCGTCGATCCCGATCGACGACTACACCGAGGCGGAGTTCGTGAAGCTGGCCAAGGCGCGGCCGGACGTCGCCACGCAAATCCGCATGCGCCTCCTCACGGAGTTCCCGCAGGGGCGCTACACCGAGGACACGTACGCGTTTCTGGCAAAGTCGTCGCCGTCGCCGCTCGACGCCCTCGGCTTCGACGACGCGCTGCGCATCGCCAACCAGCTCGCCGCGCGCGACCGCTACGACCAGGCCCTCGACCTTTACAAGCGCATCGCCCAGCGCTTCCCGAGCGCGGCCAACCAGGCCGCGTATCGCAACGCCCGCGTCCGCGCGCTCTTTCACTCGCGGCACTACACCGACCTCCTCGCCGAGCCGCCCAGCGACGACCCGGCCCTGCAGCTCATCCGCGCGCGCACCGCCTGGCGCCTCGGGCAGAACGACAAGTTTCTGGCCGGACTCGCGCGGATCATCGATGACAATTCCGACTCGAAAGCGGCGTCCGACGCGCTCGTGCTGCGCTCGAAGTTCTACACGAGCGACGAGCCGCGGCTCGACCTCGCCGCGCGCGACCTCGAGGCCGCCATCGACAACGGCAACGCCGGCAGCGACGGCGAGAACCTCTGGGCCCTCGGCTGGACGTACTTCCTCGCCAAACGCTTCGACGACGCGCTGAAGACCTTCGACCGCTATCAGCAGCGCTTCCCCGACGGCGACTACCTCAGCAACTCGCTCTTCTGGGCCGGCAAGATCTACGACCGCCTCGGCGACCGCGCCAGGCGCGACGCCAAGTGGCACGAGCTCGAGGCGAAGTACCCGTACGGCTACTTCAGCTATCGAGCGCGCGAGCTCGAAGGGAACGCGTCGCCGGCGCCGTCCGAGATCGCGAACGGCAACGTCTTCCCGAACGTCGACGCGCTCATCGCCACGGCCGGCGACCCGCGCATCGACGCCGTGCGCGAGCTCGCCTGGCTCGGCCTCTACGCCGACGCCGTCCCGGAGATGCGCCGCGTCGCCGCCGCCTATCCGACGAACCTCGGCGTCGCCTTCATGCTCGCCGACGTCTACGCGCAGGCCGGGCAGCCGTTCAGCGCGAACAGCGTCCTGCAGCGGCGCTTCCGCGACTTCGTCCGCCACGGCGGCACGGGCGTGCCGCAGCGGTTCTGGGAGATCCTCTTTCCGCTGCAGTATTGGGACGCGATCAAGGCCGAGGCGGAGAAGCGGCAGCTCGACCCGTACCTCATCGCGTCGATCATCCGCCAGGAGAGCGGCTTCGACCCGAGCACGGTCTCGAACGCCGGCGCCGTCGGCGCGATGCAGATCATGCCGGCCGAGGCGACCGCCATCGCGAGCGCCGCCGGCATGACCCCGCCGACGCGCGAGCAGCTCTTCGACCCGGCCACGAACATCGCCGTCGGCGCCGCCGAATTCGCCCAGAAACTGGCGCGCGAGAACGGCAATCCGATCCTGGCCATCGCGGCCTACAACGCGGGAGAAGACGCGGTCGGCAAATGGCTTGCACAGACGCCGGTCGACGATGTTGATTTATTCGTAGAATCGATTCCCTACGCCGAGACGCGGCTCTACGTCAAGACCGTTTCACGGAACCGATTCGAGTACCGGCGGATCTATGAAAAAGCAGCAAGTTCCTCGCAGCAATCGCAACATTAATAGTGTCGCTCTCGGCCTGATCCTCATTTTCATCACAATAACTTCTGCCGCGGCAAACACGCAGCTCGTCCTCACCCGCGACGTCCATCCGGACGGCGAATACAAAGGAATGGTCGACCTGACGGCGGTCCCCGGCTTCGACGCGGCGCGCGTGACGATCACCGTCGACGGCGAGAAGATCGCCGAGGCGCTTCCGTCGCCGTACCGCGTCACCGTCGACTTCGGCCCGGCCGCGGTGCAGCACAAGATCGTCGTCACCGCGCTCGGCGAAGACCACAAGCGCGTGCAGTGGCAGCAGACGATCAACAAAGGACACCTGCCGCTCAGCGTGAAGATCGCCGCGGTCGACGCGGCCAACCGCGTGTTCGAGGCGAAGGTGACGGCGCCCGAGGACAACCCGATCGTCGCCGTCGAGCTGTGGGACGGCGGCCAGAAGATCGCCTCCGCGACCGAGCCGCCGTACCGCTTCACCATCGCCCCCGAGCACTTCACGCAGCAGTTCGTGCAGGTGACGGCGCGGGCGAAGTCGGGCGAAGAAGCCGCCGACTTCTGGACGCCCGGCGGCGAGGCGCACGTGGAGACGGTCGACGTCCGCACGGTGCCGCTGTACGTGTCGGTGGTCGACGGCAACGGCGCGACGCGCACCGACGTCGACCGCGCGCTCTTCAAGGTCATCGACAACGGCAAAGAGGGACAGATCCTCGAGTTCGGCAAGGCGTTCGACCAGCCGATCTCGATCGCCCTCCTCATCGACGCCTCGGCGAGCATGACGTACTCGATGGAGCAGGCGGAGAAAGCGGCCGTCACGTTCGTGAAGGGGACGATGAAGCCGGGCGACCGCTGCACGGTCTTCTCCGTGCGCGACGTGCCCCGCCGCGAGGTTCCCCTGACCTCGGACCGCGAGGCGATCGAGAAGGCGATCCTGTCGATCCACGCGGCCGGACGGACGTCGCTCTACGACTCGATCGCCAGCGCGATCCGCGAGATGAAGGACGAGAAGAACCGCCGCGCCATCGTGGTGCTGACCGACGGCGGCGACAACACGTCGATGCTCGGCTTCGACGAGATCGACCGGATGACGAAGGAGTCCGGCATCCCGGTCTACTTCATCGCCTACGACAGCGGCGAGCCGACGGAGGTGCAGGACGTGAACCGCCTCTCGTACCTCGCCGCGGAGACCGGCGGGTTCCTGGTAACGGCGTCGGAGAGGAACCTGACGGCGAAGTACGGCGACATCGAGCGCGACCTCCGCGGCCAGTACGCGATCCTGTACAAGATCGTCGACTTCGCGAAGCACGGGGCGTGGCGGCGCGTGCGGGTGGTGCTGGACTCGCCGCGGCTGACCGCGCGGACGATCAACGGCTACTTCGCGCCGTGATTCCTCGGACATGCTGAGGAGCCGAAGGCGACGAAGCATCAACCAAGGCGCCGCCGGCAACCGCGCCATCGACGATAATGGCACGGCAATCGCGGCGCCTTGACTGACTCTTCGCTTCGCTCAGAGTTGACGAACAATCTCATCTCCCAACTCCGCTCCCTCGTCGCGAAAAGCGCGCCGTTCCGCTCCATCGTCGAGCGCGACGGCCGCGTCGAGGTCACCGGCGCCTCGGTCGAGGCGCGCGCGCTGATCCTCGCCTCGCTGCACGAGCAGATCCGCCGCAAAGTGGCCGTCATCGTCCCCGGCGACGCCGCCATCGGCGACTTCGAGTCGGCGCTGCGCCTCTTCCACAGCGAGCCGCGCTGCGTCTCGGCGTACCCGTCGCCGTCGCTCTCGCCGTATCAGGACGTCGCGCCGTCGCTCGGCGTCATGCGCGAGGAGATCCGCGCCCTCGGCCGCCTCTGTAGTGCCGCCGTCCCGGCGGCGTCCCGCCGCCCGCGAGGCGAGACGCCTCGCGACCAGCCGACGGGGACGTCGGCGCTCCCAGTCAACGAAGGCGTCGACGTTCTCATCGTCCCGGTCCGCGCGCTCTTCGCGCGGCTGCCGCGCGCCGAGCAGTTCGCGAGCCGCATCGTGCGCCTGGCCGAGGGGGACGAGCTCGACATGCGCGCGCTCCTGGAGACGCTCGTCGAGAACGGCTTCGTGCGCACCGACCTCGTCGGCGAGCCGGGCGAGCTCGCGTTCCGCGGCGGCATCCTCGACCTCTTCCCGCCGAACACCGAGAAGCCGCTGCGCGTCGAGCTCTTCGGCGACACGATCGACTCGCTGCGCTGGTTCGACGTCGAAACGCAGCGCTCCGAGGAAGCCTCGGGCGCGGTGAGCGTCCTGCCGATGACGCACTTCCCCGTCGCGCGCGAGACGCGGCAGAAACTCGCCAAGCGTCTCTCCCTCGACTTCATGGATCCTGTCTTCAAGCGCGACGTCGCCGAGCGCATCGAGCGGCTCAGCGAGAACGGCACGTTCCCCGGCATCGAGCACTACCTCCCCGCCGCGATCGAGACGGCGTCGTTCCTCGATCTCCTGCAAGGCTGGACCGTCGCGCTCGTCGAGCCCGACGAGATCACCACGAGCGTGGCGCGCTTCGAAGCGCTGCTGCGCAACGAGTACGAGGCCGCGGCGGAGAAGGGGCGCGCCGTCTACGCGCCCGAGCGCATCACCACGTCGGGCGTCGACGTCCTGAACTTCGTCGGCGCGGCCACGCTGTCGTTCGCCGAGGTCCACATCGCCGCCGCCGGCGCGAAGGAAGTCCGCGTCCACGCGCCGTCCGTCGACCGCTACACGAACCGCCTCACCGAGTTCGCGCACGACCTCGGCGAAGGCCACGACAAAGGCCGCAAGCAGCTCTTCTTCTGCGCGACGAAGGGCGGCCGCGAGAAAGTCGAGCGCCTCCTGCGCGAGTTCGAAGTGCCGTTCGCCGCCGACGCCGGCGAGCTGCGCGACGAGATCGTCCTCACGGCCGGCGCCCTCGCCCGCGGCTTCGACTTCGACGACGTCAACCTCGCCGTCTACTCCGAATGGGACCTCTTCGAGCCGCCGACGTCGACGCGCATCGGCGGCAAGAAGCGCGCGAGCGAGGCCTTCGTCACCGACCTGCGCGACCTCAAAGTCGGCGACTACATCGTCCACGTCGACCACGGCGTGGGCCGCTTCCACGGACTGCAGCGCATCCCCTTCGGCGCCACCGAGCGCGAGGTCATGGAGATCGAGTACAGCGGCGGCGGCAAGCTGCTGATGCCGATGGAGTCGCTGAACCTGATCCAGAAGTATTCCGGCGGCACGGACACGCAGCCGAGGCTCGACAAGCTCGGCGGCACGGCGTGGGCGCGCACGAAGGCCTCGGTCAAGAAAGCGATGCGCGACATGGCCGACGAGCTGCTCAAGCTCTACGCCACGCGCCAGATGGTGCAGGGCCACGCGTTCTCGAAGGACTCGCCGTGGCAGTTCGAGTTCGAGGACGCGTTCGAGTTCGACGAGACCGAGGACCAGATGAGCGCCATCGACGACGTCAAGGCGGACATGGAGTCGCGCAAGCCGATGGACCGGCTGCTCTGCGGCGACGTCGGCTACGGCAAGACCGAGGTGGCGATGCGCGCCGCGTTCAAGGCCGTCATGGACGGGAAGCAGGTGGCCGTCCTCGCGCCGACGACGATCCTGGCCTTCCAGCACCACCGCACGTTCCTGCGGCGCTTCGCATCATTTCCCGTGACGATCGAACTGCTCACGCGCTACTACTCGGCGAAGGAACAGAAGGAGATCGTCAAGAAGCTCGAGTCGGGGGAAATCGATGTCGTCATCGGCACGCACCGGCTGCTGTCTAAGGACATCGCCTTCAAGGACCTCGGCCTGCTGGTCATCGACGAGGAGCAGCGCTTCGGCGTCGGGCAGAAGGAGCGGCTCAAACAACTGAAGAAGGCCATCGACGTCGTGGCCATGTCGGCGACGCCGATCCCGCGCACGCTGCATATGTCGATGGTCGGCATCCGCGACATTTCCGTGATCGAGACGCCGCCGAAGGACCGCCTGGCCATCCAGACGAACGTCGTGCCGTTCAGCGACGACTTCATCCGCGAGGCCATCGAGTTCGAGTGCGGCCGCGGCGGGCAGGTTTTCTTCGTCCACAACCGCGTGGAGTCGATCTACGCGATGAAGGAGTACGTCGAGAAGCTCGTCCCCGGCATCCGCGTGATCGTCGGGCACGGGCAGATGGACGAGCGCGAGCTCGAGCGGGCCATGCTGGCGTTCATCAACCGCGAGTTCGACGTGCTGCTGGCCACGACGATCATCGAGAACGGCATCGACATTCCGGCATGCAATACGATTCTGATCAACCACGCCGAGCGCTTCGGGTTGTCGCAGCTCTACCAGTTGCGCGGCCGCGTCGGACGCAGCGACCGCCTGGCGTTCTGTTACCTGCTCGTGCCGAGCGACCGCGTGCTGACGTCGGACGCGCGCAAGCGCCTGGCGGCCATCCAGGAGTTCTCCGACCTCGGCGCCGGCTTCCGCATCGCCGCGAAGGACCTGGAGATCCGCGGCGCCGGCAACATCCTCGGCGGCGAGCAGTCGGGGCAGATCGCCGCGGTCGGCTTCGAGATGTACACGAAGCTGCTCGAGGAAGCGATCCGCGAGCTCAAGGGCGAGAAGATCGAGGAGGAGGTGGAGACGTCGATGAACCTCGGCGTCGACATCTACATCCCCAAGGACTACGTCGGCGACGAGAACCTGCGCATGGTGTTCTACAAGAAGATCGCCTCGGCGTCGACCGACCAGCGCCTCGACGACATCCGCAACGAGATGCGCGACCGCTTCGGCGCGCTGCCGCCGAACGTGGAGAACCTGATCCGCTTCGTGCAGGTGAAGCGCTACGCGCAGCACCTCGGCGTGCTCTCGATCGTGCGCGAGGGCGGCCGCGGCGTGATGAAGCTGACGCAGACGGCGAAGGTCGAGCCGAACAAGCTGCTCGAGCTCATCGCCGAGGACCCGCAAGTGAAGTTCTCGCCGAACGGCGTGCTGTCGTTCCCGCTGCACGCGCACGGCCCCGAGGTCATCGCGCACATCGACGAGCTGCTGCGGCGGATCAGCGCAAGCGGAACGAATTCATGAACGCGCCGGCGTGCGACGGCACGAACTCGTCCATCCGCTCGACGAAACCGAGCTGATAGAGCCGCCGGCCGACGGTGAACGTCCGCACGACGACGCGGTACTTCCCCGAGGCGAAGTCGATGCTCTGCCCCGGATGGCCGTAGAACGACCCGCGCCGCCGCTCGACGATGCGCGGCTTCTCCCACGAGCTGAGGACGCCCTCGATCGCGCCGTCGAGCGAGATGCGCGTCTGGCCGTCGTAGTCCGACGTCGAGGCCATGTACGCGCTGCGGCCGAGGTCGACGGTGTACGTCGTATAGCGGACGGCGTGGCCGTTCTTCGCGGTCAGCGACTGCGTTTTGTACGCCGGCTGGCCGGGCATCGAGATCGAGAATCGCCGGTCGTAGGATTCGATGCGCCGCCAGCGCGGAGCCGGCGGCCCGCCGCCCTGCGCATGCGCCCAGACCGCGGCGAAGAGGAGGGCCGCCGCCATCGTCGCTCTCATGGTTGAATGATGATAATGCGGAACGTCGACGACCTCCCGCCCGCGCCTCCCGACCGCGAGCGCGATGCGCGCGAGCTCTTCCCGCTCGACATGAGCCCCGAGGAGTACGCCGCACGGCACCGCCACGAGTGGCTCTGCTTTTCGTTCGACGACTACCGCTACGCGGATCCGGAGCTGGACCGATGGATCCAGCGGCTGGGCGACATTTTCTTCAATAGGTGAGCCGCGGATACCAGTCCGTCCCCCGCCCTTCCGGCGTCAGATCGAACAGGTTCCACAGCGGCCAGAACATGTCGACGTGCCGCCCGTCCTGTCCCCCCTCGGGCGGCTCGTACAGGAGCTCCGTCGAGTAGAAGTGGCGCACCTTGCCGTCGCGGCGCACGAATACGTTCGCGGCCGGTAGCTGCGCGCCTTTCGCGTCCTCGCTGTGGTAGTCGCAGTTGTACGTGTTGCCGGCCGACGACAGCAGCCGCAGGTTGCGCCAGCCGCGCGGCCGCGTGAAGCCGAGGATGCGCTCGATCGGCGACTTCGCCACGACCGCGAGGTTCACGCGCTGCACCACGTGCGGCGCCTCGCCGTCGAGCGCGTCGAGGATCGACGTGCAGCTCACGCACGGCGCCTTCATCTGCGGACCGAACATGTAGCTGTAGACGATCAGCGAGTCCTTGCCGTCGTCGAACAGCTCGGACAATCGCACCGGGCCGTTCGCGCCGTCGAAGACGTAGTCCTCCGGCGGCTCGCCGCCGAGCGGCAACGCTCTGCGCTTTGCCGCGACGCTCTCGACGTTGCGCCGGAGATCCTTCTCCGCTTCGAGAAGCTCGTTGCGGGCGGCGCGGTACTCAGCGTTTTCGCCGGGGAAGCGGATGTCGTGCATGGCCCCATGCTACACTCCGCGCGCTTCCGTGCGCCGGTTCCTACCGATCCTCGTCGCAGCGCTCGCGCTCTTCGCCTGTCCCCGCAAGCCGTCCACGCCGCCCGACGTCATCGTGCGCGTCGGCGACCGGCTGGTGACGCTCGCCGACTTCAAGCGCTACATCGAGCGCAACGCCGGCACCGACCTGGCGCAGGTCACGCCCGAGGTCGCCAGCGCGATGCTCGACCAGTACGTCGAGGAGATCCTACTCTCCGAGTACGCCGCCGCGCACGGCATCGAGGTTCCGGCCGAGCAGATCGCCTCCGCCGTCCGCACCGAGGCCGGATCGACGGTGATCGAGAAACGCGACGAGATGCGCCGGCAGAAGCTCGTCGCCGATCTGGTGACGGAGAGCGGCGCGCCGTCGGACAACGACATCCGCGCCTACTACGAGCAGCACGCCGCCGACTTCCGCAGCGGCGAAGAAGTCCACGTCAAACAGATCCTCGTCCACGACGAGAACCTGGCCAACGACATCGAAGACAAGCTCAAGCACGGCGCCGCGTTCGAGGAGCTGTCGAGCCAGTACTCGCTCGCGCCGAACGCCAAGAAAGGCGGCGAGATCGGCTACGTCAGCCGCGGGCAGCTGCCGAAAATGTTCGAGGACGAGGTCTTCGCGCTCAAGCCGGGCGGCATCAGCCCGGTCATCCGCACCGAGTCGAGCTATCACATCTTCAAGGTGGAGGACCGCCGCGCGCCCGGCCTCATCGACCTGCAGACGGCCGCGCCCGTCATCCGCGAGAAAATGAAGGACGACGCGCTGCGCCAGCGGGTTGCCGACACCGTCAAAACCGCGCGCGGCGAGCTCGCCGTCGCCGTCCTCACCCGCCGGCTGCCGTTCCGCTACTCCGGGACGCTGCCGAAGAACGAGAACGAATAAAGAACTGCCGGCGGGGGTTCTGCGTCGAAGCCGATATGAAGAAAACCCTTCTCGCCCTAGTCATTGCGGCCGTCGCCAGCGCGGCGGGCGCCGCGCAGCTCCTCGAGGCCATCGTCATCCGCGTCGGCGACCGCATCGTCACGCGCACGCAGTACCTCCAGCGCCTGGCCGAGGGCTACAACGAAATCGAGCAGACCGTGCCGCCGGCGGATCAGGCCGCGAAGAAGGCCGCGTTCAAGAAAAACCTCGTCGACGAG
>Ga0070717_10000202_pt1 | contig 41779 bp, 19 predicted proteins | sample LARL113metaG_FD_71366 | JGI IMG/M metagenome (GOLD analysis project Ga0070717, IMG submission 71366) | Corn, switchgrass and miscanthus rhizosphere microbial communities from Kellogg Biological Station, Michigan, USA - LAR L11-3 metaG | ecosystem: Host-associated > Plants > Roots > Rhizosphere ...
GGTCAGCCCTGCGCGCAAACCGGAATGCGCGCTGCCGTCGGAAATCATAAAAACGCTCGTCTGAGTCCCGCTCATGCCGTTGGCATTGGTGATCATCTGGCGGAGCGAACCCTGGCCGGTGTCGTTCTTGTTTACGATGGTATTGAAATTGTATCCAAAATCCAAACCGGTGATGCTACTCGTGGCCGCCGTGACCGAGGTGATGGACTGAGGGGTGAGCGAACCGGCGGTGAGGGCGGCGAGGGTGGTGGAGCCGTTGCCCGCGTCGGCCTTGGTCGGGTCTTCACCGCCGACCCGGTCTGTCACCGCCACGGCACTACCGGTGGTGGCGGTGGTGCGGTAGGTCTGGACTGGAATTAAACTGGTGCCACCGAGGGAGGAGACGACCGTGCTGTTGACCACCCGCACCGTGTAGGAGCTTCCCCCCGCTAGCCCGGTGAAGGAGTAGTTGCCGCTCGCGTCGGTCGTGGTCGCGGAAACATAATTACCGCTGCCATTAAAAAGTTCGACCCGTGCCCCGGAGACATTCACGCCCGAAGCGGTGGCTTTATTCCGGCCCACACCGCCGGAGTAGGTGACATCTTCAAAAACATTTCCGCTTAGGGTGATGCCGGAAACGGTGACTTGGCCGGAGAATTCCGAAGTGTTGTTTGACGCGTCGGTGGCTGTCGCGGTCAATTTTGTCCCGATGCTGACGCCGCCGGGCAATGCGATGGTGAAGGAAAAGCGATTGGTCGTGTCTGCACCTTGATTGAGCCCGTTGACCGGGTTGGTATAGGAAGACGAGGTTGCGTCCGCATCGCTCGTGCCCTCCGTTGCGGTGGCGATATAGGTTTGGCCTTGGCCGAAGCCATTGGTCGAGCCGTCGGAAATGAAGAACTCTATAACCGAACTCGGCCGAGCCCAGCCGGTGAGCACAAGGTTGGTGCCGGAGACGATGGCGGTGTCCAAGACCGGGAAGTTAAGCAGATTGTTTCCACCGGTGTCGCCATCGCCCGAGTCGTTGATTGTATAATACGGCGCAGTGCCGGTCGAGGCGCTGTCGCTGGCGGCTTGAAGATCGATGCCGATATTACCGGTTGCAGCGGCACTGGCATCGTTGACAATCGTGCCGTTGCCGTAGATCGAGTTCTGGGTGATCCGATTGCCGGTGCCGGTCGAAGTCACCATGATGCCGGCCCCATAATTGTTATAAATGATATTGGACGTAACGGTGTTGTTGTTGGTGCGAATGCGGAAACCGGGAGTCATCGGTGTACCCGCGGTGCCCACACCATTGCCCGTGACGGTATTGTTGGTGTAAGTACAGGAATCGGCGTCGGTCTTGATCCCGCGGCCTTTATTGGCCACGACGAGATTGCCGGTAATGGTAGAAGAGGCGCCCCCTGGATTCAGGCCGCCCGTGCCTGCGTCCGCGGTACCGCAGCCTCGGACTTCGTTGTTTTGGATCGTCCACGCCGCGGAGCCCGAGGCGGCGATGATTCCTTCGTAGGCCGCAAAACCAATCAGGTTGTTCGTAATCGTTGCGCCGCTGGAAGCGTCCCCGCGAATCCCGTTGCCGCCGGTGGTCGTTCCGGGCAGGGAAAAACTCGAGGCGGTGGTGCCGATAATATTCTGCGTGATACTGATCCCGGTGAAGGCGCCAACGTGAATATCACCCCGGCTGCTGTTATTGCCGAACCCATGAATCGCGAGGCCCTTGATCGTGGTCGTGTTCGCGGCGATATCCAAACCGTAGGCAATGCTATTCGCGCCGACGATTTCTACCTCGGGTTTATTGACGGTGGAGAGCGTCACGGCACCCACGCCGACGGTGCCGCCGGTCCCGAGTGCGCCAGAGTTAGTGTCTCCGACATTGGTCGTCTGAGTCGTGGCATCGAGCGTGAGCGTGCCAGTGATCTGAGGGAGCGCCGTGGCCACGGTGATCACAGCGACACCACTCGTCAGCTGATTGGTCAGACCCGCGCGCAAACCGGAGTGGGCGCTGCCATCGGGGATCATGAAGACACTGCTCTGCGTGCCGGTCATGCCATTGGCATTGGTGATCATCTGCCGGAGCGAGCCCTGGCCGGTATCGTTTTTGTTAACGATGGTGTTGAAATTGTATCCAAAATCCGCACCCGTGACGTCGCTCGTGCCGACGGTTACGGAAGTGATGGACTGAGGCGTGAGGGAACCTGCGGTCAAGGCGGCGAGGGTGGTGGAGCCGTTGCCCGCGTCGGCCTTGGTCGGGTCTTCACCGCCGACCCGGTCTGTCACCGCCACGGCACTACCGGTGGTGCAGGTCGTGCGGTAGGTTTGGACGGGAAGGAGACTGGAGCCGCCCAGGGAGGAGATGACGGTGCTATTGACCACGCGAACGGTGTAGGAGGTGCTGTCGGAGACATTGAAGGAGTAGTTGCCACTGCTGTCGGTGGTGGTGAAGGAGCTGTAGTTACCGCTGCCGTCGAAGAGCTCGACCCGCGCACCCGAGGCACCCACGCCTGAGGCGGTGGCGTAGTCGCGCCCGGAGCCACCGGTGTAACCGGTATCTTCATACACGCGCCCGCTGATGACCCGATTAGCCACCGTGACCTGACCGGAAAACTCGGAGGTGTTGTTCGAAGCGTCAGTCGCGGTGGCGGTCAACTTGGCTCCTGCCGTGACGCTGCCGGGCAAGGCGAGCGTATATTTAAACCGGTTGGTTGTTTCCGCACCTTGGTTCAGACCATTGACCGGATTGGTATAAGCAGTAGAGGTCGCGTCGGTGTCGCTTCCTCCGCCCTCGGTCAAAGAAGCGAAGTACGTTTGGCCCTGGCCAAAACCCGAGGAAGCACTGTCCGAGACGAAAAATTCAATGGTCGAGCCTGCTGGTGCCCAGCCGGTGAGAACGAGATTGGTCCCGGAGATGGTGGCTTTATCGAGAACCGGAAAATTGAGCAGATTGTTGCCGCCGGTGTCTCCGTCGCCGCTGTCATTTATAGTATAATAAGGCGCGGTGCCCACGGAGGAATTGTCGGTCGAGGAGAGCAAGTCGATCCCGATATTGGCGCTGGCGGCTGCGCCGGCCCCGCTCAAAACCGTGCCGTTACTATAGATGGAGTTGCGGGTGATTTTATTTCCGGTTGCCGCACTCCCGACCATCACGCCGGCCCCATAGTTGGAATAGACCTTATTGCGATCGACGGTGTTGTTGTTGTTCATCAACCGAATGCCGGGGCTCTCTCCGACCGAGGCATTGCCGATCCCGTTTCCGGTGACGGTATTATTGAGAATAGTAAAGGTTCCGCCATTAGGATTATGCGAATCGATTCCCTGACCTTTGTTCGCGATGAAAAGATTGCCGGTGATGGTATGACTGGTGCCGCCCAGCAAATCGATACCGCCATAAGTAGAATTCGCGGTGCCGCAGCCGCGAAATTCGTTGTTTTGCACGGTCCAGCCGGTGCTCGAGAGATTGGCACTGTACACGCCATTGTAACCGGTGAATCCCACGAGATTGTTGGTAAAACTCCCATTATCGGAATGCCCAATATAGACGCCGTTACCACCGGTGGCAGCGGTGGGGGCGGAGAAACTGGACGCGGAAGCGCCGATGATATTTTGGGTGATAGTGAATGGACCGAACGTGCCGGTGGTGATGTCGCCGTTGGTGGATCCACTGCCGAAACCGTGAATCGAAATTCCTTTAATTGTACAGCTGTTGGCCTGGAGGTCTAAGCCGCTGGCGAAACTGCTCGAGCCGACGATCTCGACTTCGGGCTTATTGACCGTGGAGAGCGTCAACCCGTCGACGCCGACAGTTCCCCCTGCTCCGAGCGTGCCAGTATTAGTGTCCCCGACGTTCGTGGTCTGATTGGTGCCGTCGATCGTCAGGGCCCCAGTGATCGAGGGTAGGATGGTGGCCGGGGTGATGACTGCGACGCCACCGGTCAATTGATTGGTCAGGCCGGCGCGCAGCCCAGAATGCGCGCTGCCATCGGAGATCATGAAGACCGACGTTTGCGTTCCGGTCATCCCGTTGGCATTGATGATAAACTGCCGGAACGAACCCTGGCCGGTGTCGTTGGTGTTGACGATGGTGTTGAAATTGAAGCCGAAATCCATGCCGCTGATACTACTCGCTCCGAGGGGGACCGAGGTGATGGACTGGGGGGTGAGCGAACCGGCGGTGAGGGCGGCGAGGGTGGTGGAGCCGTTGCCCGCGTCGGCCTTGGTCGGGTCTTCGCCGCCGACCCGATCTGTCACCGCCACGGCACTACCACTCGCTGCAGTGGTTCGGTAGGTTTGAACCGGGAGGAGGCTGGTGCCGCCGAGCGAGGAGGTCACGGTGCTGTTGACCACGCGAATGGTGTAGGCGGTGTTATTGGCGACCGAGAAGGAATAATTACCGCTCGCATCCGTGGTGGCGGCGGAGACGTAGTTGCCACTGCCGTCGAAGAGCTCGACCCGGACGCCTGAGCGATTGACTCCGGAAGCGGTGGCCTTGTTACGGCCCACTCCGCCGGTGTAGCCGGTATCCTCAAAAACATTACCGCTGAGGGTGATCGTCGTGTTGGCGACGGTGACCTGGCCGGAGAACTCCGACGTATTGTTCGACCCATCGCGCGCGGTGGCGGTGAGTTTGGTGCCGGCGGTCACGCTGCCGGGAGTAGTGATGGTGAAAGAGAATTTATTCGTCGAATCGGTGCCCTGTGATACACCGTTGATCGCGGCGGATCCATAGGTGCTGCTGGTCGTCGCATCGGTGTCGCTGCCACTGCCTTCGGTGGCGGAGGCAATATAAGTCTGGCCTTGGCCGAAGCCGTTGGACGCGCCGTCCGAAATAAAGAATTCAATGATCGATCCCGGGCGAGCCCAACCGGTTAAGGTGAGATTCGAGCCGGAGATGATGGCCGTATTGAGGACCGGGAAATTCAACAGATTATTCGCTCCCGTGTCACCGTCGCCGGAATCGTTGATCGTATAATACGGGGCGGTGCCGAGCGAAGCGTCGTTGCCCGAAGCAAGCAGATCGATGCCTAACTGTCCGGTGGCGGCTTGGGCGCTGTCGTTGGTGACCGTGCCGTTAGTATAAATCGAGTTTTGCGTGATCTTGTTTCCGGTCGAGCCACTCGTCACCAGCACCCCCGGTCCGTAACTGGTGGTGATGATATTGCGATCGATGATATTGGTGTTTCCGTAGAGACGAATCGCGGCGATCGCGCGCGTACCGGTCGTGCCCACGCCATTGCCGCTGAAAGTATTATTTTGCAGGGTGTGGGCGGAGGAGGCGCTGGCGCCCGAATCGCAATCGACGCCGTTGCCTTTATTGGCTGCGAATAAGTTTTGCGAAAGAGTAGAACTGGAGCCGGAGAGAAAAATCGCGGCGGAGCCACCGCTGCGCCCGTTGCCACGGAATTCATTATTGGAAATGGTCCAAGCCCCTGCACTGCTGAGGAAATATATGCCATTAAAAGCCTGATACCCGATGAGGTTGTTGGTCATCGAGCCAGTGGAGCTAGCGTTGATGCGAAGGGAGGAACCCCCGCTGGCTCCGGAGCCGGGCAGGGAGAAGCTACTGGCCGTCGTGCCGATGACGTTTTGAGTAATCGTCAGTCCGGTCCCACCGACCACCACATCGCCGTTCCCAATCGCACTGCCAAAGCCGTGGATCGAGAAGCCCTTCAGCGTGCTATTGTTTTGGCCCATCAATATACCGCTGCCCAGACCGGAATTGCCCACGATCTCGACCTCAGGACGATTGACCGTCGACAGCGACAAACCATCCGTGCCGACCGTGCCGCCGGCGCCGAGCGTACCGGCGTTGGTATCGCCGATATTGGTGGTCTGGGTTGTTGCATCAAAAGTGATCGTGTCGGCTGGGGTGGGCAATTGCGTGGCTGGAGTGATCACCGCCACACCGCTGGTCAATTGATTGGTCAGGCCGGCGCGGAGACCGGCGTGCGCGCTGCCGTCGCTGATCATGAAGATGGTGGTCTGGGTGCCGCTCATCCCGCTGCCATTGGTGATCATCTGCCGGAGCGAGCCCTGGCCGGTGTCGTTGGTGTTGACGATGGTGTTGAAATTAAAAACAAAATCCAGGCCTGTGATATTACTGGTGCTGGCGGTGACGGAGGTGATGGACTGGGGGGTGAGCGAACCGGCGGTGAGGGCGGCCAGGGTAGTGGAGCCGTTGCCCGCGTCGGCCTTGGTCGGGTCTTCGCCGCCGACCCGGTCGGTCACCGCCACGGCACTACCAGTGGTGGCGGTGGTGCGGTAGGTCTGCACGGGAATCAAACTGCTGCCCCCGAGCGACGATGTCACCGTGCTGTTGACCACGCGAATCGTATAAGACGAGCTGTTGTTGACGGTGAACGAATAGTTGCCGCTCGCGTCAGTGGTGGTGGCGGAAACGTAATTGCCGCTTCCATCGTAGAGCTCGACCCGGGCGGAAGCGCGGTTGACCCCTGAGGCGGTGGCCTTGCTGCGGCCAGACCCGCCGGTGTAAGATGTATCCTCAGAAACATTACCGCTCAGGGTGATTTGCGGCGTGGCTACGGTGACCTGACCGGAGAATTCCGAGGTGTTATTGGAAGCATCCGTCGCGGTGGCGGTGAGTTTGGTGCCGTTGGTCACGCTGCCGGGCAGGGCAAAGGTGAAGGAAAAACGATTGGCCGTATCCGAACCCTGGTTACGTCCGTTGACCGGATTGGTATAGGAGGAGGTGGTGGCGTCCGCATCAGAACCGCCGCCTTCGGTCAGCGCCGTCAAATAAGTCTGACCCTCGCCGAAGCCCGAAGGGTCGCTGTCGGAAACGAAGAGCTCGACCACCGCGCCCGCCGGAGCCCAGCCGGTGACGGTCAGGTTGGAGCCAATGATCTGGGCAGTATCGAGGACGGGAAAGTTCAGCAGGTTGTTGCCGCCGGCGTCGCCGTCGCCGGAGTCGTTGATCGTATAATAAGGGGCGGTGCCGAGGGTGGTGCTGTCGGTCGACGAAAGCAGATCGATGCCCAGTTGGCCTGTCGCCGCGGATCCACCTGAGCTTGTGATCGTGCCATTGCTATAAATGGAGTTGAGGGTGATCTTATTTCCCGTGGCACTGCTGCCGATCATCACACCGGCGCCGTAGTTACTATAGATTTTGTTACGATCGACGGTGTTGCTACTACTATTGAGCCGAACGCCCGAGGTTTCGGTGAGGGTCGGATTGCCCACCCCGCAGCCCGTGATGGTATTGTTGAGGATCGTGCACGATCCTCCGGCGGTGGACGTCAAGTCGATACCCTGGCCGGGATGACCGGAGATCAAATTGCCGGTGAAGATGTGGCTGCTGCCGAGCGCCTCGATACCTCCGCGAGTGGCGGAACTCCGACCGCAGGCATAAATTTCATTGTTTTGTACGGTGCAACTCGCCGCACTCGCGTTGTTGAGGGTAACGCCCCCGTAGCCGGCAAAGCCGATCAAATTATTGGTGATACTGGCGCCGGTCGGAGCGTCGGTATATATACAGTGCCCGCCAGTCGCTGCGGCCGGTAGGGAGAAACTGGATGCGCTCGCGCCGACAATACATTGATTGACGGTCGCACTGGCGAGAGAGCCAATATAAATATCGGCCTGCGTATTGGTCGAACCGAAGCCGTGAATCGCGATGCCCTTGATCGTGCAGTTTGCGGCCTGGATTTCCAGTCCCTTGGTGATGCTGGTGGTGCCGACGATTTCGACTTCGGGTTTACTGACGGTCGAAAGGGAAAGCGCGCCCACGCCGACCGTGCCGCCGGTGCCGAGGGTGCCGCTGTTGGTGTCGCCTATATTGGTCGTCTGGCTGGTGCCATCGATCACGCAAGCACTCCCTGTCATTGAAGGCAGGGCCGTAGCTGGAGTGATCACGGCGACGCCACTGGTGAGCTGATTGGTTAGGCCGGCGCGGAGACCGGAGTGAGCGCTGCCGTCGGAGATCATGAACACCGTGGTCTGCGTACCGGTCATGCCATCCGCATTGGTGATCATTTGCCGGAGCGAGCCTTGGCCGGTGTCGTTCTTATTGACGATGGTATTAAAATTATAACCAAAATCGACGCCGGTGACGTCGGCGGTGCCAACGGTGACAGACGTGATGGACTGCGGGGTAAGTGAGCCGGCGGTGAGAGCGGCGAGGGTGGTGGAGCCGTTGCCCGAGTCGGCCTTGGTCGGATCTTCACCCCCGACCCGGTCTGTCACCGCCACAGCACTACCGGTGGTGCAGGTCGTGCGATAAGTTTGGACGGGAAGGAGGCTAGAGCCGCCGAGCGACGAGACGACGGTGCTGTTGACCACCCGCACGGTGTAGGAGGTGCTGTCCGCGACGTTGAAGGAGTAGTTGCCGCTGCTGTCGGTCGTGGTCGCAGAAACATAATTGCCGCTGCCGTCGAAGAGCTCGACCCGCGCGCTGGACGCGCCCACGCCCGAGGCGGTGGCGTAGCTGCGACCGGAACCGCCGGTGTAACCAGTGTCTTCATACACCCGACCACTGATCACGCGGTAGGCGACAGTGACCTGGCCGGAAAACTCGGAGGTGTTGTTGGAGGCGTCCGTCGCAGTCGCGGTGAGTTTCGCTCCTGCGGTCACGCTGCCGGGCAGGGCTAAAGTGTATTTAAAGCGGTTGGTCGTGTCCGCTCCCTGATTGAGTCCGTTGACCGGATTCGTATAAGAAGACGAGGTGGCGTCGGTGTCACTGCCGCCGCCTTCGGTCAGAGAAGCAAAGTAAGTTTGGCCCTGGCCAAAACCCGAGGACGCGCTGTCGGAGACGAAAAATTCGATGATTGAGCCTGCCCGAGCCCATCCGGTGAGGACGAGGTTGGTTCCGGAGATGGTGGCTTTATCGAGGACGGGGAAATTGAGGAGATTATTACCTCCGGCGTCGCCGTCGCCGCTGTCGTTGATCGTATAATACGGAGCGGTGCCGACGTTGGCATCATCGGTCGAGCTCTGCAGATCGATTCCAACGGCCGCGGTGGCGGCCGCGCTTGCGTCGTTAGTGATGGTGCCGTTGGAATAGATCGAGTTTCTCGTGATCTTGATTCCGGTGGAGGCGGTGACCACCATCACGCCGGATCCATAGTTGGAATAAATTTTATTTCGATCGACGGTGTGATTCGTCCCGAGGATGAGAAAGCCGGCGGTTTGAGGGGTGCCCGCCGTGCCGACTCCACAGCCCGTGACGGTGTTGTTGAGGAACGTGATCGAGCTGGATGTACTGTTCGGACTGATACCCGCGGTCTTGGTGTCGATAATCAAGTTGCCGGAGATGGTGTGGCTCGAACCGGTGGCGATAATCCCGCCTCGTCCCGCAGTGCCAGTTTCTCGAATCTCATTATTGGAAATGGTCGCTCCGGTGGGGGTTGTGCTCATCCGGATCCCGGCATACGCCGTGTAACCGATCAGATTATTCGTGATCGAGTCGGTGCTGCCCGCAAAGACAAGGCCGCCGCCACCGGTAGCGGCGGTAGGCAGCGAAAAACTGGAGGCGGTGGCGCCGATGATACATTGAGTCACCGTGAGGGTGCCCGAAGTGCAAAAAATGTCGGCACTGGTCGCCGCGCTGCCGAACCCGTGAATGGCGATGCCTTTGATGGTCACTCCGCTCACCGTCGGGTTCAAGCCACTGCCGAACGCGCTTTGCCCAACGATTTCCACTTCTGGTTTGTTCACGGTGGAGAGGGTGAGCCCATCGACGCCGACGGTTCCACCGGTGCCGAGAGTGCCTGTATTGGTATTTCCGATATTCGTGGTCTGGCTGGTACCATCGAGCGTGAGGGCTCCGCTGATGGCGGGCAGGGCGGAGGCGACCGTGATGACCGCAACCCCGGACGTCAGTTGATTGGTCAAGCCAGCGCGCAACCCGCTGTGCGCGCTGCCGTCCGAAATCATGAAGACGCTCGTCGGCGTGCCGGTGAAGCCCACGGCATTGGTGATGAACTGCCGCAGCGAGCCTTGGCCGGTGTCGTTGGTGTTGACGATGGTGTTGAAGTTAAAACCGAAATCGATGCCGCTTAGGGTGGTCGGGCTGGCGGCGAGGGGTGTGGCGGTGGTGGTGATCGATTGTGGGGTGAGCGAACCCGCAGTGAGTGCCGCCAGGGTGGTGGCGCCATTTCCCGAGTCCGCCTTGGTCGGATCTTCGCCGCCCACATGGTCTGTCACCGCGACGACACTACCGCTGATTAAGGTCGTGCGATAGGTCTGGATCGGAATCGGGCTCGTGCCGCCCAACGACGACACGACTGTGCTGTTGACCACGCGAATGACATAGGTGCTACCGCTCGCTACCGAAAAAGAATAGACCCCCGAGGCATTGGTGGTGGTGAAGGAGGTGAAGTTTCCGCCGGTGAAGAGTTCGACTCGCGCGCCTAAGCAGGCGACGCCTGAAGCCGTCGCGTTGCTGCGACCCACTCCACCACTGTAATTCACGTCTTCAAAGACGGTGCCGGTGAGGGTAATGGTCGCGGCGTTCGCGCAGAGTGCGCCGAATCCGCTGACGATCAACGCGAGCAAACCGATTCGGACCCAGAATGGAGAGGCCAGCTGCATCAAGGACGGGTGCGGTGACGAGCTGAGCGCTGCCGCTCTCAAGACGAGGGCAGAAGAGGAAAAACGGTGAGGGCGTGATCGCTCACCGAAACGGAAGGGTCAGAGAGGAAGTGCAGATTAGTCCTTGCTGCGTGGTGGTTGTTAAACCCTACATCGGTCCATTCGACCTAAAATTTTACACAAAACCCTCGGGCAGGCGCGTTAATTTCAGTGGTGGTTAGCGAAATTGTTACAAGGGGGAGGCCGACCCATTCCTCTCGGCACTCACGACTCGGTTTTTCTCTCTCCCAACGCCGCCCACGTGTCTTCGTTTTCTTGATACGCTTGGGAGCTCGATCGGTGGCTTCTTGGGCGTTTTTTGGACCAATAAATGTCGAGGTTTGAGATCACCGAAAGTCTCTTTTCTGCGGTGACTCGGACACGTTGCGAGCAGCGGTGAAGCGGCCTCGACAAAGCCGAAGAAATTGTCGCCCGGGCAAGATGAATCAAGACCGCGCACGCTGGGGACTTCGAGGGGACGTTACGGGAGCATGGTTCGGAAAACCTCCCCTGAGGGCTCAGAAAGAAAAGCCGGGCCATGCTGAGCTTATCAATCCAGACAGATTAAGAGCGGTCTTCGTGTGACGGAGCACCAGGGAGGAATTGATCCGTCATTGTATAAAAAAAATATTTTTGAGATTATAAGCGTTTTATAGTTATGATATTTGCTGAAACATTTTTCAGTCTTGTCGCCCTGCTGCGCCGCCGGAAGCGGGACCTCAGTGCAATTGAGCGTGAATAGGTAACAGGCCGCGCTACCGGATACATTCATGAGACCCAATGTCCTACTCCCTAACGCTGGAATCATGAGTTTGGCGAAAGCCAAAAAATGGGAATAGCGTCCAATTGAATAGAGGAGGTCCTGATCAAGGCCTCGCCCATATTCTTCGGCGGCACGATTCGAAGGACGGTGTGCATTTTCCCGACAACCCAGTCGTTTCACCTTTAATCGGGCCGATGTTTTGGTACGCTTTGGGCCGGAGTAGATGCCGCTGTTGCGGGTAGGAGCGGACGAAAAGCTTTCGTTTGTTCCAGCTAGATCCGCTAGGTGGACCGTGATCGCAACGGCATTTTTGGCCAACCAATTGGGCCGCACGGAAGCCTTGAATATTACGAATAGTTGCGAATCCAACTCTTCCATGTTGCCGGAAATATCTGGCAGGTCCTCACCGCTTATCCGCTTTATCAAGGCAAAATCCTCTAGCCTAACTTAGCTCCGAAGGCGCATTAAAAGCGCCGAGGAAATTGTAATTCGATCGTCATTTCTCTTAACAATAAACGCCAGAAATGTTGTTGCTCTGGGGTTTGCGGCTGCTTGCAGAGGTGTTACGGCATTCATTCTTTGGAATTATATCTTCATTGTCAGACCATTTGTCTCGCGAAGGAAACGAAGGACACGAAGTCGTACATTGATCTTTAAATGCAAGGTGGCGATTTGACTTCGCGCTTTTCGTGTCCTTCGCGAGACACTTTTAGGAAATGGGAAATATTAATTAATAAATTATATCGTTTACTAGAGCCGTCGAAAAAGGCCGGACAACTCGCTGCGGACGTGAAACCAGAGGAGCGGATGCACCTTTTCGCTGCGTTGACTCAGCCGTTACCCGTAGCCGAGTGAAGGTCGATAAACGGGCGAGTCACGGTGGGCTGGTCGTTCGGTTTTTAACAAAGGGTCATCATCCTTAGCCCAGCCCAACGGGCAGGGTTTTGATTTTTATACTGGCGGCCCAACCGGGTGCGATGTGGGCGATCGCGACCTAACAGGCCGCAAACCATACTTACCCTCTTGCCCAGGCCGTTGGCCTGGGCTGAGGGATGCCGGCCCGTTGGGCCTCATGAAATCCGAGCGCTCCGCACTTTGATATTTGTAGTCAAACTCTCCATCACAAAGGCCTCGGGGGTCTGAATGGAGCAAAGTCTCACCAAAAAGTCGACGAGAGGGCTGGTAGACGAGGTGCTCGGAAGGGAGTCTCGCGAAGAAAACCGAAGCGCGCGAAAGCGGAAAAAGGTCAGGAACCAAGAGTTCGCGTGCTTCGGTTTTCTTCGCGAGACCTTCATGGGTCTGAAGGTGGTTCGACGCGTCCCTGCGGCGATAGGTTTGAGCCAGGCGCAGCCCCGCTAGCATTCCTGCTGCACTCCCACTTCCGGACCTTTATACTTTCACCACTCCCCACCGCCGGCTCACTCTTCTTTGATAATATGGATCAGGCCGGACAAGGATTCCTGGTCGAACTTCATCCGGAAGCGAAAATAGAAGCCTCGCGCGGTGTAGCGCGCGGCGGTGAAGTCGGTGTCGACGAAGCCGGAGAAATTGTATCCAACGCTCACCCACAGGTTTTTTGCGAGGGTCCGTCCGACGGATACGCCCATCGAGAGTTTATGGTTTCCGACATCCCAATTCGAAAGGGCCGCCCCGGTCGCGCCCACATCCCACTTTGCGCTCAGGTTGTGCCGCAGCTCGGTGCCAAGGAGAGTGGTGATGCTGTTGAGCGGATGGTTTTCGTACGAAGCCATGACGTACTTCGCGCCGAGGTGGAGCGAGCCTTCCCAAGTCTCGCCGAGGCGTTGATTGACGTGCACATTTTCCACGAACTTCCAGACATCATTGGCGAAGTCGCCGCTCGACCCGGGCGTGCGCACCAGATCAAGGCGATGAAGAATGATGGTTGATCCGTGAGCGGGCCGCCAGGCGGCGCCGAGGCGGACGTCGACCGCAAAGGTCGCGGCCGCGGTCGTGCTGGTTTGCCGGTAAGCGCTCACGCTGCCCAGCAGACCGAGATCCTGACCCGGCTCGGATTGAGCGGAAGCGAGCAAGCCGGTGCGTTGCGAGCCCGCGGTATCATTGAACTCAATACGGCTGTTGTAGAGCACCTCGCCTGGCTTCCAATGCGCGCCCGCAAAGATGGACGAACTGTCGCCTTGAGCGGCCGAGCTGAATCCGCCAGCGGAGTGAAAGGGAGTGGAGGAAACCGCTCCGGCGCCGCCCGCCTCGGTTTTTCCGCCGAACACCTGAGACCGCTCCAAACCGCCTTCGAGGGATAGGTCGGGGCTGATCGGAATGGTCTGATTGAGTCCGCTGCCCAAGGTGGTCGAGGAGACGCCGGAAAGCGATTCGGTCACGCCGCTCGTCAACGTGCCGCCGGTCCAAGGGGTGGTTTTTAAACCGAGACGCGTGACGGCGGTGTCGCGGGCTTTCGCCGAGGTCCACTCCTGCTCGGCGACCAACGACGTCGCCGGAGTGATTTTATAGGTCGCACCGATCACGGTGCGGGTGGGGAAATCGGCGTTTTCCGCTTCGCCCATCAAGCTCTGCTCGTGATCGAAGCGGACTTCGAGGCGGTCGTTGAGCAGGCGACGAGTGATTCCGGTGGTGCCGAGCAACGACTCCTCGGATTTGCCGCTGCGCAGATCCGAGGCGGCCCGCACGCCGGTGCGATAGCTCCACGCGCCTTTGTTCCACTCGAGCTGTGCTTCACCGGTTTCGCGCCGGTCTCCGGTGCTCACGATGGTTTCCTGTTCAATGGTTTCGCGGGCGCTCAGGTTTTTGCCGAGTTGCTGCGCTCCTTCGAAGCCGACTTGACGGTTGCCGAGGGTCGGCGTATCGAGCTGGCCGAGACCGAAACCGACGCCGGTTTCCTTGAAGTAGATCCGCGTATCCGTGGCCTTGGTACGGTGATTCAGTTCGGTCCGGTAGGCCTGACTGGAGCCTGCGTCGTTGTTCGATTGGGCGACCTCAGCCTGCAGCGTCAATGACTTGGAGAGGGCGACATGGGCGTCGACTCCGGTCATCGATTTGGGTTTTCCGCTGTGTTCCTCCCGGATGTGGGAAGCGCCGATACCGGTCTTTTCGGTCGGGCGGTATTCGACCCGCGCGCCCTGGACCACGCCGGCGGTGGTGTCCTCGAGCTCGTATCGAGCAACCAAATACTGAGGGTTGAGCTGGGTTGAATTGGGAAAGAGGGGCTGGCTCAGCCGGACCACGCCCGACTGATAGTCGATCGTGTAGTCGAGATTGTGCGACAGCGGGCGCTCGGCCAGGACGACGCTCGGGCGCATCCGGTCGCGCTCCTGAATGACGATCTTTTCGGAGAAACCGACGATCGGGTGGTGACTCAGTTGATACGGCCCGGAGAGACCACTGCCTGGAATCTCGTCCCGGCTGGACGTGAGGCCGGCGTCGCTCTGGAAAGCGGAGGCGCGGATCTTCTTTTTATTGTATTCGACTTTGGCGCCGTGCAGGTCGCGGCCATAGGTGGTGAAGGCGGTCGAACTCCAATCGAGGTTAAAGTCGCCGAACAGGGCGGTGACGGCATCGCGCTCCAGTTTGATATAGAGTTTGCTGAAGGAAGGCGCGCCTTCGAGTCGTTCACTCTGGTCGCCGTAGACGGTGTAGTAGGCATCCGGATCGATCTTCCCGTAGAGCGATTTTGAAGACGGGCGTTGCTTGCTCGAGTCGTAGGCGGCGGTGAGGAGCCAGTGCCCGCGGATCCTGCCCTTGGCGAAGAAGGCGACCCGGCCGGATTCGTCGGAACCTTGGTCGAGTTCGTCGGCTTTGGCATTTTCCAAATGACCACTGATCGTGCGATAACCCGCGGTGCCTTCGGCCAAGCCGACGAGCAACCAATCGCTGCGGTTGCCCACCAGATCGGCGTGCACGTCGTATTCGCCGTCGGCCAGGCCCAGCGTGATATGGACGGGACCGGACGTGGCGACGGGACGGAGTTTGATCCGAACGAGACCGTCTTTTTCCACCGTAAACTTGGGTTCGGGAGGCAGCGCGCCGGGAGTGAGACGCAGATCGACTTTCTCTTCCTGGAAAACCGCGTGAGGTTCGTGAACCGCGAAGTGGCCGCTGGTGCCGGCGCGCGCGGGTCGATCCTTCCGGTCATAAAGCCGAAAAGCCGCGACAGGCGCGGTGACTCCATCAGCAATGAGTTGAGAGGCTTCGGGCACCAGTTCGGCTCGAACCGGGGGCGAAGCGTAGTAGATTGTTCGTCGCTCTCGCTTTCGCTCGATTCCGAAAGAGTCTTCGCGAACCACTTCAAAAACGTTTTCGCCTTCCTTGATATTGACCCCTCGCCACAGACTGGCGGCCAAGTTTTTCTTTTGGCTGCGCAAAGTGCCTTCGAAGTTCAGGCCGCTGACCGGTTCGCCATTGAGGAAGACCTTCAATTTGTGAACGGGATTGTGTTTGATCAGAATCTTGACCGCCGGGACGGACGGCGGGTTCGCCGGGTCGGGCAGGAGCCAATCGAAGGAGTCGGATTCGGCGTTGATCCAGGCTTGGTCGAATTCCGCCTTGGGCGCCTCGACCGGTTTTGGTGTTGCCGCTTTGGATACAACCGCGGCGGGGAGCTCGGCGAAAAACTCGATGTCGCGCAATGACCCCGCGGCGAGGTCGACGAAGCGGGAGCGGGCGTTGCCGGAGGCTTCGGTCGAGTCGTGGGGCAAAATCAATTTCGCTCCCTCGGGCAAGGTCGTTGTATCCAATTGCGCCACATGCGTTCCCGGTGGGAGACCTTCGAAGCGGAAGAAACCGCGCGCGTCCGTGACGGAAAACGTCCCCGTTTCCAGGTAAATCGCGACGCTCGGGATGCCCTCGGTGGTGGCGTGGCCGTTTTCCCAACGAACCACCCGGCCGAGCAGGTGAGCCCGATTGGCCTGAAGTTCGTCGCGAATCAGGACGCTGGCGGAAGCACGGGCGGAATGGATTCGACCGGAGGATGCCATCGCGGAGTTGATCAACCGTCCTTCCTTAGTGGATACTACCCGGGCGAGGTACGAAATGTTAACGGGGTGAGCGACGGTGAGACTGGGGATGGTCAGAACAAAGGACCGTCCGTCGGGGGTCAGGGTCGCGCCGAACCGCTCGTTATCCACTCGCACGGAGGAGGCTTCGAGGTGAAAACCGGAGGGAAGGACATCCGCAACCAAAACATTGGAGAAGGCGTGGAGCGAGCGACGGCTGGTCAGATCCAGGTCGAACTTCACGAAGTCGCCGACCGCGGCCGTCGTGGTGGGCGTGGTCAGGGTGAGGGAGAGGGCTGTGTCGCTCGGGTCGGCCGGAAGATCGACTTTTACCGGCACGTCGACCACGTCAAACGAACCGCCGGTCGAAGCCGAAGAAAGGGCAAAAGGACCCTGAGGCAGGGCCGCGAGTTCTGCCGCGGTGGCCACGCTCGGAAAGGAATAACCCGTTGTAGGGTCCAGACTGATACTGTAATGGTAGCGCCCCGGTTTGACCAAGGGGAAGGCGTAGCCGCCCGGAGGAGGGGTGTAGAGCCGTCCGCTAGAATCCTTCACCACCTCGCCGGTTTTCAAGGTCGAGGGATAGGCGCTGACTCCATCCGACCCGTAGACCGTCGCTGGTTTACCGGTGCTGTCGTCGATCATGGTGATGGAGACGCCATCGAGTGCTTCGCCGGTGTTGCTGTCGAAAACAGTGCCGAAAGGATCGATCAGGACATCGGACGTGGTGTGATCGCTCGCGTCGCTCACGTCGAAATATTTGACGCTGATATGTGAATTTACCCGGCTGGAGATGCGACCGTCGTGGGCGTGAGGCTCGTCGTTGTTGGCCAGTAGGTAACCGGCGAATACGCCGGTGTCCGGGCCGGTTTCGCTCAATTGCAGCTCCTCGATGTCGGTTCCGTCCCCATTGCTCACCTGGACGGTGACGGTCTCAATATCGTGGACGTACAGGTTTTGGTCTTTGTCGTGGACGCAGATCAGGATGTATTCACCGGAACGTACGGCCGTGGTCTTGGCAAAGTGCAGCGGTTGAGTGGGGTCGGTCGCGCCGACTGAGGGGGGCGGGGGAACGTCGGTGGCGACATACTCTCCGGTCGCGCTCTTATATTTGACCGGCAGGATCGTGCCCGTTTCTGTAGCCGCCGGATCGATACGGCAGAACGCCACTTGGGACTGGCTGGGCGGCGGCTTCGGTTTCTCGACCAGAATCTCCACCGTATTGGAGGGGAAAACGATCTGTTGCCCAACGATCCCGACCGCGGCTGCGGCCTGATTGCGGATGATGGTTCCCTCGGGCGTCGCAGCCCAGAGGGGGTTACCTCCCAAAGTTAAGAAGAAAATCCATACGGGCGACCAAAGTAAAAATGCAATGAATTTGCGTCTTGAAATCGCAGGGAGCGGCCGTGTTGCTGTACTGTGCTCCAGCATTGGGGGAGGGCCGGATTCGTCGCGCTCGGAGTCAACCGGCGCTGTGAATCACGGTCACTGGATAACCACCCTAAATTTGATGGTGGCCGATTCGTTCGCAGCGAGTTGGATGCCGCCGACGGTCACCGTGTTCGCGCCGGTCACATTCCAATCCCCTTGATCGCCGTCACTCGCATTGGTCAAGGCCAAGGCAGAACCACTATTGATATTCGGAGCGGTGACCTGAATGCCTTTGGCAGCGGCGTATCCATTGGGGAGAAAGGCTAAGGTACCACCGGTGATTTCAGAATTTAAACTATCGCTAAACGCAATGCCGGTCGCAGTGGAGGCGCCCGCTGCATTGGTCAGCGTGATGGTAAATTCAATCGTGGCGCCGGGGATCGCCTTGGGATTCGTGGTGCCATTAAAAGGGTCGCTGACTACGGTGGAGGACTTCACGACCGTGATACTCGCGGCAGTGATGATGTAGTCGGAATCTTTTGAATACTTCGCGTCGCGGGCCACGTCGTCCGCCGTGTCGGAACCCTGTCCATCGGCGAACACGATATCGACTGTGCCGGGAGTATCTGCGCCCGCGGTTTCCGTCAGCGCAGCCCCGAGTGAACTAGCAGCGCCGCCGACGCGAGCTTCGGCCAAGAGGTGATAAGAAGCGATCTGGCCGTTGGTGTAGGTGCCGCTGGAGAAATCGCCGACAATATAAACCGTGGCTGTGCCATCCGCCGCCAACTCGTCGACATAAGTGGCGGTGTCTTCACCGGGCTGATACCCAGCGTGGGCCCCGCTCTCGACCCGGACTGCGACGGAGGCTGCGTTAATATTGTCCGTACCGCCGAAAGCGCCAGTTCCACCCACCCGCGCGACGGCGGAGAGGGCGAAGTCCTGGGTGCCGTTGCCGGTGTTCTGTAGGGTGAAAGTCAATACCTTGTTCGAGGCACCGGGGATAACCGAGACCGCGGCGACATCGGTGGTGGCGATGGTGAGGTTGATTTTACGGTCGACCAGGAACTGATAGTTATTGCTGTTGACCGCGGTCTGCGCGATGCCGCCGACTTGATAATTGACCGTGGCTTGATTGGAAATGGTGGTGCCCGCGGCGGTGCCTGCACCCCACACACGACTCGCTGCAAGGACGAACAATGTCGCCAGAATTGCACTGGCATGAATACGGCGAGAAGGGAGGGGGTTCATAACGGCCTATGGGGATTTCACTATTTCACGGAAGCATGAAAACTCACCTGGGCGTCTGCCGCGGGAGCGAGAGGCGCTCGGAGTTTCCAACTGATCATGTTAATATCATCCGCGCGGGCCGGGCGACTGGCTCCGTCCGGCGCGGTAATCACGAGATTGTCCAAAAGGCCAAAAGTTTTTCCGCCGTCCACCGAGTATGCGACCTCAGCGTTGCCCTCCACTGAGCCGGGAATAAAAGTGAGTTCAGCGGGGATGGGCAGGGTGATGGCCACATCAGCCGCGGGGGCGTCGCCTTGATTATGGCAGGTGACGGTATAAACGACGTCATCGCCCGGGAGCGCTTTATTAAAAGGGACAAAGGAGACGGTGATGTGCCCCTGCTTGTCCTTGGTTTGGACCCGCTTGGTCGCGCTGAGTTGAGTCGTGACCGTATCAGCGGCAAACGTAGGGACGGTGGCACTACCACTCAGGAACACCACGGTCAGCGAGAAGAACGCGATCGCCCGAGACCGACGCGGGGAAGCGGTGACCGAATACAGAGAAGAGGAAAGGAGCGACAGACGCATTATGAGTGATATTTTACTAGTGTCTGCTTTGTTAATCGGCTTATCCCGATAGATCTTTAGGTAGTGTTTAGGAATGGAGCGGGGCGAGAAGGGGGAAACAGGGGGCGAATTTGAGGCGTTAAGCGGCTAGGAACAAAAGCTTTGCATCAAAAGCAATTGAATCGCGTTAAAATGCAAGCGAACCGGGGTGAGTTCCTTAGGGGCGAGGTAAAGCCAAAAAATCAGCCCACTCTTCCGGTCCTGCTATAGGAAAAATTCCCGTAGGGCGGGAATGAGGGTGCTCCGGCCTTCGTTCATTTCCAGCGGTAGTTACCTGACGGATACGACGTCGACCTCCGCTTCGAGCGCGTTGGTGGTTTGGGTGCCTGCGGTCGCGGTGCGGTGGTCGCCCTCGAACGGCTGCCGGGTTAAAGTTTTATCCTCCGGCTGGGCGAGCGCTTGATTGCCGCGCGCGTTTCCGTCGTCTCTAGATCATTATAAATCGAGGACCGCGAGTTGAAATGAGGGGAGGAGAAGCCAGCTCGATCTATCAGAGGCCTCAGTTCCGTTCGGGCCGGTTGGTGCAAAGTCCGGACGGGGCCGGGTTCTCCCCAAAATCAATTTCTGAGAAATAAATTTTACCCGTCGGCCTTTTACATAGCGGATCCACCGTGATTTGGGCGCTCTATTATAATCCAGTAAGGGAAATCACGGGGTGTGACCAAAATAATTTAAGGGCAGGGATTCTGGATTAATTTGGCCAATTGATTGAGGTCGTGTGACTTGTCGTTGATCCTTTTGTCTAAAAACAAAAAAAGACAGGGGAAATTTTTACATTCTAAATCCTGTCATTAAATTAAAGCGAAAATTTTCATGCTTTCTATCATCTTAGACCCGTTTTATTTATAAAATAAAATTGCGGCGTTATCATTTTTTTCATACAAATTACTTGCGTTTGAGTCGGACTAGGGTTTTTACTGATGGTGTCAGCGTGGTATCCCCTTTGCACGCCGACTACCCAACAAATCGTGCCTCCGCCTATTGGCGTGAGGGCTCCACGACAACCCTAGAAGCACCCAAAAAAATGCAAAAGACATTATTCGGCTCAATTCTCTGCAGTGTTTTACTCCCCGTCCTGGCTCACGCTGCAACTTGGTCCTCTTCAGACAAGTGGGCCACCTGGTCCAATGGCGGTTATAAAATTGAAAACGACGTCTGGGGCTCCAAACCCGGCCCGCAGTCTATTTGGGCGAACTCCTATCATAACTGGGGTTTCTGGGCCAACCACTCAGGTGGTGGGATCAAGGCTTATCCCAATGTAGATAAGTCGGTCAATATTCGCGTGAACTCGCTGAGAACCTGCTCCAGCACCTTTGCCGCCAATACGGCTTCGGGTTCCCATTATGATCTAGCTTATGATATCTGGTGCAACAACAGCCAGTATGAGATCATGGTCTGGGCCAATTGGTCCGGCACACAGCCGATCGCCAAGTCCTACAATGCCCAAGGGGTCGCGGTTCCTGATTACACCAATGTAAGCATCGGCGGTCGCACCTATAATGTGTATAAAGGTTCAAACGGCTCCAATGCAGTCTTCTCGTTCTTGATGACGAGCAAAACCAACTCGGCCACAGTCGATATCAAATCGATCCTACTTTGGCTCAACAGCAAGGGCTGGTACAGCAATCCCGTTCTGACCAAAATACAATTCGGCTGGGAAATCATTTCGACCCCCAGCGGCGGAGCGAACTACGGCGTCACTAACTACGGCGTGACGGCGTACTGAGCGATTTTCAGATAAAATCTATCAAAGAGCGGACCGCAGGGTCCGCTCTTTTTTTTGTTTTCCGATTCGTCTGAGTTCAATTGATTCGTTCTCCCTTGTCACGGGTGGGAAGGTCGCGTCCGGAAAACCGGCGTGGCGAGGACGCTGGCGTTATATTATCATTCTAACTCCGCGCTTCATTGACCCAGCATTCGAGTTTGAGCCCGCTCACCTGAATTGTGTGGAAAGACGGGATACCCTCTATTTCAGGTGCGGGTAAGAGGCCAGTTTTGATTATCCTATTTCGGGCGGCGGAGGTAAGTGACAGTGTTAAATAAAACGTCGGCCGGGAACGGTCAAAAATCCGGAGCACCAACGCGGTGCCTAAACCGAGACGGAGGAGGCAACCCGAGATGCTGGAGCGCCCGGCTCCGTCCGGGCTTTCACGTCCAATCCACCCGGACGGAGCCGGGCGCTCCTAAATTCGATCCTCGCAATCGCACTTTACGCCTTCGCTCCTCTGAGGGGCGGTCGTTTTATTTAAAATGCTCTGACGATTTTTGGCAAAAAAAGGCCGGGCCAACTCCGGGCCCGGCCTTTAGGGACGATAGGGATCGTCTATCCAGATTGATGCATTGGCTTACCAAACATGCAACACCATGGGACCGGTGCCAAGCGAGGCAGGCGGATTGAGGGTGACGCTTCCGTTTTGTACGGTGCCGCCGGATACGGTTTTCCCGGAAAACGGTTCATACCATGTTGTATTCAACGAGCCGGTCGCACCCGCGATGGTGAGACTGAAGCTGGTCGACGAGCCGTGATAGACAATGTATTCCTTGCCGGGATTTGCCAAACAGAAGCCGCCGGCAGTAACTAGGTTGTCGGAAGACTTCATCAACCAGTATTGCGTGCCCTCGAAGAAGGTTCGCAGGTTCTTCATATAGGCATAACCCGGGGGAGTATCGTTCGGGCGAACCACGTCCCAGGCGGTGTAGGTGTAGTAGTAGGCGCAGAAGGCACCGGTGGTGCACACTTCCCAAGCGCCGCGGGCCACGTCCTTCGGCAGCGAAGCGTGCGAGTAGGTCTTATCATTGATTCCGCCGGGCCCGCATTCATAGGCGAACTCGACATTGATCACCGGCCATTGGCGCTGTCCGAGGTATTGCAGCATAGGCGGGTGCCAGCTTCCCGTTTCTTGGGCGGAGCGATAGTCTAGCAGACCATCGTAAGTGCCAGCGTTGTAAGGCGAGTTGTCGGTGTGGGTGGTGAGCAGGCGTTTGTAGGGATCGTTCGCGCGAATAAATTTGAGCCGTCCCGTCTTGTACGAAACCGACGGCTCATTATTGGATTCCTTAGCCAAGTCCCAGGTGACATTCGGGTACGCTGCATAACGGGCGATCACGTATTTATAGTACATATCGTCCTCCGGAGTCCCGTTCGCGGGCCAGGATACCTTTTTGTTATACACTTTGAGGTAGATATGAGCGACGATCCCGCGTTGATAGAGCGCGTCCATCATTCGATCGTAGCGCTGCCAATAAGTGACGTTCATCCGGGTGTGATCGGGCGCCCCATTCGAACCGGCCCAGGCGTACATGGCGGGAGGACCGTAGTCATCGGCGCTGGTCGTGCCACTTCTCCAGGTCGTGTCGTAGGCAAAGGCGTTGACGAGAACGAAGTTGAAACCAGAGGCCGCGATTTTATCGACAAAGGCGGCGGTTTTTGGAGCTCCGGAGGCGTTGGCCAAGTCGAGCGCCCAGAGCCAATTGGCTTCGTAACCCATGGGGTACCAGCGAGTGCCGTCTTCGAAGACAAAGGTGTGTGGGTGAGCGGCGTCGACCTTGATTGCGCCGTGGTTTTTCGGGTCGTTCGGGGTGCAGGTCACCGTGACGGTTTTATTATTCAGGTCCGGCACGCTGGACGTGGTCTTCAGTGTCCAATTTCCCACTACGGTTGGAGAGAAGCGGATTTTCCACGTATTGGAACCATCATAAAAGCCCAGCAAAGTGAGGGTGGTTCCCCCGGGGCCAGTGGCGACGGCCGAGAAGCTGGCGGTAAACGGATTGGCCGGAGGGGTTGCACTCACGAAGGAGAAATCTTGCGGCTGCCACCGCTGCGCGGACCCACCGGACGAAGAAGAGGAGCTTGAGGACGAACTCGACGAAGAGCTGCTGGAGGACGACGAACTGCTGCTCGACGAACTGGAGCTAGAACTCGAGGAGGAGCTGCTGGACGAAGACGAACTGCTGCTGGAAGAGCTCGAAGAAGAAGAGGAAGAGCTCGACGACGAACTGCTGGACGAAGATGAGCTGCTGCTTGAGGAGGACGAACTGCTGGAGGAACTCGAGGAAGAGCTACTGGAAGATGAAGACGAGCTGCTGGAACTCGAAGAAGAGGAGGAGGAGCTGCTCGACGAACTGGAGCTAGAACTCGATGACGAGCTGCTCGAGGATGAAGAGGAACTGCTGGAAGAACTCGACGAAGAGGAACTACTGGACGAGGAAGAAGAACTGCTTGAAGACGAGGAGGAGGAACTGCTCGAGCTCGAGGATGAGCTGCTCGAGCTAGAGGAGGAACTGGTGGTCGAGCTTCCGGAAATGGAGATTTCGTCAATATTGGCCAAGTCCTCGCCGGTTGAAATGAACTCAATGATGTTATTCCAATTGTTCTTCATTGGAACGTCGACCGAGACGGAGCTCCAGGTTTCCCAGGATCCGGTCGAGGGAAAGGTGATTGCTCGACTCGCGCCGTTTATTTTTAGAGTGCCCGTTCGTGCGTTGGCTGCACCAAGGGCGTAGCGGATTCTCAGACGCTTCGTGCCTCCGCCGTTACCACCTACATTTTCGAAAACCGCGATGCCGTTTTTGCGGGAGAAATTGATAAAGCCGGTCCCGTGGAAACCGGGGTGATTATTATCGATCGTGACCCCGCCACGGAGTTCGGCTTTTTCAGCAGGGTAGTTGGTTTGGGCTGAGGCGGTCGCGCTCAACGCGCCGAGAGATAATAATCCGCAGGCGGCGAAAAACAGGCCGCGCGGACGGAAGAATGGCTTCTTAGAGAGCATAAGGCTGGAGGTTGGTGGAGGGAGACCTATCGGTTGGGGGAAACCGACGAGGACGAGCGCTATTGGGAGCGCTCGGTTGGGTGATGCTGATACTAGAGGCAGGGGGTACGGACATCTCCCGGCAATCCGGCAAGATGTCCTTAATTGCTAAGATTGGTGTGCGCCTCCAATCAGTGGCAATAGGACAAATTATAATGGCCAAATCGGCCCTGGCCCTTCCGCCGCCGTTGTCTACGGGGCGCTAGGGGAATGGAGATGGTTTTTTCGATACTCTCGCGGTGAGCATCCGCACTCTCTCCGAAACGCGTCGTTGAACCGGCTGATTGAACCGAAACCGGAGTCCAAGGCGATCTGGACAATCTTCTGATCGGACGTCGCTAAAAGGCGTTGAGCGTGTGAGACGCGATGTTGAGTCAAATAGTCGATCAACGTCGTACCGAAGGCCTTATGAAAGATGCTCATCGCGTAATTGGGGTGAAGACCGACCTCTTTCCCAATCATATCGACGGTCAAACGTTCGGTGTAACGTTGCGCGATTAAACACGCCATCTGCTCCACTTTATTGAGGCCGCCATCACTGATTACGACCCGCCGCCGTCTTGATTTACGCGGCGTTTCTCCCGGTTGAGCCGCTAAAGCGAGGCGTAAAAGTCGCGCCTCCATTTCCAATAGTACCGCTTTGGTGATACCCGAGGTTGGTTTTTGCAGATCGGCTTCCCAATCGGAGAATAATTGGGCGTCCGAGCGGGCCCGGTGCGCGGTGCGTTCGCTGATCAGCTGGCCGTGGAGCAACGCATGCACCAGTTCGTCCGGGAGCTTGCATTGGAGAAACCAAGCTAGCGGCATGGTGGCCACGAAATAGCCGGGCTCGTCTCCGTAGTCGATGATCTGGTGGGGGATAGCCGCCCAAAAAGCGCTCAACTGTCCGGACTCGATCCGCACTTTTCGCCCGCCTAAAAGATAAGTGACCCAGCCACTCTCCAGGAAATTTAGCTCCACTTCGTTGTGGCGATCGGGCCGAAGCATGGGGGTCGGCGTCCACCGCACACAGGTGAAACCATAAGGCGCAAAATCGGGGCGAGTGGGGTCGAAAAATTCCACGAATGTTAGGATCTAGGGAATAGGGTCCAATTTCCCGGTATAATGTCGAACTAATCGGATTCGACCCGACCCTACCTACTCATAAATGTAGGTACCGATCTCCCTCGGCCGACTGCAATAAAGCTCCTCAAGGCCGGGTTGCTCCGTCATCCGTTCAATTGCCTCTATGCTTTTTCCCTGGACTCGGATTTTGCGGGTTTCTTTCCCCCCCACCGGCCTCAAAGTCGCGCTTGTGGGTCTGGCTGTCGGTCTAAGCACGGGCTGGGCTCAACCCGCCGATTTTGCGCGCACCGAAATCACGGCCGCAGGACTCGCCGCTCAGCGTCCAGCGCCTCAAGTGGCGTTCGAGACCGAGCCCTCGCTCGGACCGCAGGCTTATCGTATCCAGAAAGGCTCGGATGGACATTTTATTATCAGCGCCGGCGATGCGGCGGGGGCCATGTATGGTGGGCTCGATTTAGCCGAGGCGCTTCGGCTGGGTACGCTGGAACAGGTAGGGGACACCTTGCATCGGCCATATATATTAAATCGCGGAATAAAGTTTAATCTCCCGCTCGACCTGCGAACGCCAAGCTACTCGGACTGCTCGGATGCGGCGCAGGCCAATATCCCGGAAATGTGGTCGATCGATTTCTGGCATACCTTTCTCGATGAGATGGCTCGTCACCGTTATAATGTCCTGACCCTTTGGAACGAACATCCCTTCCCTTCGATGGTGAAGGTGCCGGAATTTTCCGACGTGGCCTTGGACGATGTTTGGCGCACCAAAGCCAAGCTCGACGATGATTTCGAGATGACCGGGACCAATATGGTGAAGCCCGCCATGCTCGCGGATCACGAGGTGGTGAGGAAGATCACGATCGATCAGAAGATCGCGTTTTGGAACGAGGTCATGCGGTACGCCCAGGATAGAGGGATCGCGGTTTATCTTTTCACCTGGAATGTCTTCACCTGGGGCGCGACCGGTAAATACGGCATCACCGACGAGATGACCAACTCGACCACCGTCGCGTACACCCGCGCCAGCGTGCGCGCCATGGTCAAGACCTACCCGCTTCTCGCAGGGATCGGGATCACGTCCGGCGAACACATGCCGGGAAACGAAAACGCCCGGGAAACCTGGCTCTGGTCCACCTATGGGGAAGGGATTCGCGACGCATTGAAAGACCAGCCGGGGCGGGTTTTCCCGCTCATCCGCCGCTATCTCCAACGCAACGCCTCGGTCATTCTCCGGACCTGGAAAGACTATCCCGGTCCGTTCGCTTTCAGCCTGAAGTATTCGTCGGCCCACATGTATTCCATTCCCAATCCGCCGTCCTCTCTCAGTGGATACGAATACCTGCCCCCCGAAATGAAAACCTGGCTGACGGTGCGGAACGACGACATCTATGCTTTCCGCTTCGGCGATCCGGACTTCACGCGCGAGTACCTCGTGAACATGCCGCCGGCGGAGAAACTGATCGGTTTTTATATGGGACCGGACGGCTACACCTGGGGGCGCGAATTCCTCGAGCGCGATCCGGCACCGGGTCCACGCCAGCTCGTGATGGAAAAGCAGTGGTACAGCTTCATGCTCTGGGGTCGCCTGAGCTACGATCCCACGCTGAGCGACCTTCATTTTGCTCGCGTGCTCGGTGCCCGTTATCCCGGTGCGGACGCCAATGACGTTTTTTCCGCGCTTCAATCCGCCTCTCAGACCATGCCGCTGATCACGCGGTTTTTTTGGCGAAACTTCGATTTCAAGTGGTTTCCCGAAGCCTGTTTCAGCCACCGTCAGGTCAACGGATTCTGCACCGTCCGGCATTTCATCGACGGCGTTACCATGCCGGGGAGCGGGGTGATCGACATTCGAACCTGGCGGCAAAATCTCCGGGAGAAACGCCCGATGGGCGGAACGACGCCGGGGCAGATTGCGGATTCACTCAATGGATACGCTCGAGAGGCGCTCTCGCGGGTCGAGATCCTTCGCTCGGCCGGAGGCGCGGCCCAGAATCCCGAAAGCGAACTGGCCAAAACCTTGGCCGATTGCGAGGCGCTTGGGTGGCTCGGCCGCTATTACGCGGCCAAGATCCGCGGCGCCTGTGCACTGGCGCTCTATGACGTCAGCTCGGACCCGGCTGATCAGGCAGAAGCGGTTCGCGCGCTGCAAACCGCGCTCGTCTTCTGGAAACGTTACGCTGCGGTGAGGAACGCGCACTACGTTCCCGCCCTGTTCAACCGGGTCGGTCTGGTCGATGTGATGGCCCTGACCAGCAAGGTCGAGGCCGACGTCGAGATCGCCCGCACCTGGACGCCGGGCGCCGCGAACGCGAAGAACGACCGAGCCCCGTAACCATTCCGTTGCTGAGGTGGGTCGACGCGTCCCGCGGCGATTGTCCGGACGCGATCTGCGGAGAGCGCCACCGCCAAGTGCGCTCGTTTGGTCGCCGGACTGGCTGCGCTCACCGTTTTGCGTCGTAGGCGGAGTTACGTATCGTTTCCCCAAATACAGCCTCCGTCGTCTCGTCGGAGCATTTTAAGTAACGTCACCGTCACATGGCGATTTCCCGGGTGCTATTCTTCGAACCTCAATGGGCCCGGCTCCGTCCGGGCTGATTGGGAGTAAAAGCCCGGACGGAGCCGGGCCCTCCACCAGACCTGTTATGGCCAAGGTCCTTTCGCGCTTCGTCGGTCTACCTTCTGATCTTAGGATCCAGGCAGTATTCCCGTTTTATGCGGAAGATTTCTCATTAAAATCGCTATAAGATGGACCTCTTATCCCTCATTGGGCGGTCGCTCGAGTCGCCGTTCCGTTCGCAAAGACGGGGCTGCTCCGGGTCAACTGCTCCCTTGTTCCGCCATGCAATCCAACCGGCCCACCTTGGGCATCATCATCGGCAACCGCGATTTTTTTCCCGACATCTTGGTCGGTGAAGCTCGCGCTGACATCACCCAACTGGCGGAGCAGGTCGGTTTCGACACCGTCATGCTCGACCCGGCCGAAACCAAGCTTGGCGGCGTCGAGACCTTCAACGACGCGAGGAAATGCGCGGCGCTCTTCGCCCGCCACCGCGATCGCATTCAAGGCGTCCTGGTCGTGTTGCCCAATTTCGGCGACGAGAAGGGCGTGGCGGAATGTTTGAAAATGGCCGCTCTCGGCGTGCCGGTCTTGGTCCAGGGTTATCCCGACGATCTCGCACAGCTGGGGGTATCGCGTCGGCGCGACGCCTTTTGCGGCAAAATCTCCGTCTGCAATAATCTCTTTCAGGCCGGTATCCCTTTTTCCACGACAGCGCGGCACGTCATTCATCCGCTCGATCCTCTTTTTCGGGTCGAACTCGAACGGTTCATCGGCGTCTGCCGGGTGGTCCGCGGTCTGCGCAATCTGCGGATCGGCGCGGTGGGCGCGCGTCCTGGCGCTTTCAATACCGTGCGTTACAGCGAGAAAATTCTCGAGCGCCACGGCATCAGTGTGACCACGATCGATCTCTCCGAAATCCTCGGCCAAGCCGCGAAGATCGGGGACAAGGACAAGGTCATCGTCGACAAAGTGGACGAGATCAAAGCCTACGCTTCGACCGCCTTGGTTCCACCGGCGAAGCTGGTCCAGATGGCACGCCTCGGGGTGGTGCTCGATCAATTCGTCGCCGCTCACGGTCTCCATGCCACTGCGATTCAGTGTTGGACCTCCGTGCAGCAGAACCACGGCTGCAATGTCTGCACGAGCATGAGCATGATGAGTGAAAATTTCCTGCCCAGCGCCTGCGAAGTCGATGTCACCGGCGTGCTCACGATGTACGCCATGCAGCTCGCTTCGTGCACGCCCAGCGCGCTGGTCGATTGGAATAACAACTACGGCAGCGACGACGATCGTTGCGTCCTCTTTCACTGCGGCAACTGGGCCAAGTCTTTTCTCCCTGATGCCAAGGTCGCGACCGCGCCGATTCTTGGCACCATCGTCGGCGAAGAAAACACTTACGGAGCACTGGAAGGCCGCACGCCCGCCAGCCCGCTGACCTACGGGCGCTTCACCACCGACGACAATGCCGGCGTGATTCGCGCTTATGTGGGGCAGGGCGAGTTGACCAACGACGAGCTCAAGACCTTTGGCAACCGGGCCGTGGCTCGCGTGCCAAAACTGCAAAAGTTGCTTCGGCACGTTTGCAACCACGGTTTCGAGCACCACGTGGTGATGAACGCCTCTCACACCGCCGATATCGTGGCGGAAGCGTGCGAACGTTACCTCGGCTGGGAAGTTTACTACCACGAGCGAAAAGAGAGCTGACCATGCCGAGCGATCACGAATTGGCTCTCAAATCCCTCCGCTACCGCCGCCGCATCCTTCAAGCGATCAAGCACGCGGGGGCAGGGCACACGGGCGGGAGTCTCTCCTGCATCGACATCTTAAACGTATTGTATAACCGAATACTTCGGATCACGCCTACCACAGCCAAGGATCCGGCGCGCGACCGCTACGTCCAGAGCAAGGGTCATTCAGTCGAGGCGCTCTTCGTCGTTCTCGCCGATCGCGGATTCTTCGCCGATGAAGAATTGGATACGCTCTGCCAATACCGCTCCCACTTTGTCGGACATCCGACCCGCAAGGTCCCGGGCGTCGAACAAAACACCGGCGCGCTCGGTCACGGTCTTCCGCTTTGCGTGGGCACCGCGCTCGCCGCGAAGATGGACGACTCAGGCAGCCGCACCTTCACCTTGCTCGGCGACGGAGAACTGGCCGAGGGTTCGAACTGGGAAGCGGCCATGTGCGCGGCCCATTACCGTCTCGATAACCTCACCGCGATCGTCGACTACAACACGCTCCAGATCACCGGCCGTACCCGCGATGTCTGCAGCAACGAGCCGATCGACGCCAAGTTCGCCGCCTTCGGCTGGGCCGTTCGAGTGGTCGACGGCCATAACCTCGCGCAGCTCACGACCGTCTTGAGCTCCGCCGCGGAGGTGGGCAAGCCGACCGCGATTATCGCCCGCACGGTCAAGGGACGCGGCGTCAGTTTTATGGAGGACGTCGGCAAATGGCATCACGGCGTGCCCAACGACGTGGAGTTCGCGCAGGCGCTCCGCGAAATCGACGCGCAACTTGTCGCGATGGAACGGATACCCGCATGAGCGCTCCCGCCCGATCTCTCTTCAGCCCCGCGGCCGCGCGTCGCGCCAACCAGCTGGGCCTCAAATTGGGCCGGCCCAACCTCGAGGAGTTTGCCGACACCCTCCTCGGCCTCGCCCGCGCCGATCGCAACGTCATTGCCGTGACGAGCGATTCCCGCGGCTCCGGGAAACTCGGTCCTTTCGGCCAAGCCCTGCCTGCGCAAATTGTCGAAGTCGGGATCGCGGAGCAAAATCTTGTTGGCGTCGCCGCTGGCCTCGCCTCGGCGGGCAAAACCGTTTTCGCCGTCTCGCCGGCTTGTTTCCTGACCGCTCGTTCCCTCGAGCAAATTAAGAACGACGTGGCTTATTCGGACAACCCGGTCGCGCTGGTCGGGATCAGCGCCGGGGTGAGCTACGGCGCGCTCGGCACGACCCACCACTCCTTGCACGACCTCGCTGCGCTGCGTGCGATCAACAACCTCGAGATCATCGTGCCGGCGGACAATTTTGAAACCCGCGAGGCGGTGCTCGCTGCCGCCCGTCTCGGCCGTCCGGTTTATCTGCGCTTCGGGAAGGCTCCGGTTTACACCTTGCACCGACCTGACGCGGTTTTCGAAGTCGGCCGGGCTCTGACCCTGCGCGAAGGGTGCGATGTGGCATTTCTCGCGACCGGAGAAACCGTGGCCCATGCGGTTTTGGCCGCGGCCGAGCTGGCCGAGCAGGATGGCGTTTCCTGCCGGGTCATCAGTCTGCCCACGATCAAACCCTTGGACACAGCCTGTATTCGTCGCGCGGCGACAGAGTGCAGCGTGGTCATCACGGTCGAGGAGCACATGGTCAACGGCGGCCTCGGTGAAGCCTGTGCCGGAGTGATTCTGCAGGCCGGCGCGCGTCCGGTCTTTAAAATCGTCGGCATTCCCGACGAATACACCGTGACCGGCAGCCAAGCGGACATCTTCGCCCACTACGGGATCAGCATGGAAGGACTTGCGGCGACCGCCCGGGCCCTGCTCGAATCGCGCTCTGCCTCGGTTTGATTGCTTGAACATGCGCTCCCTTCTCGCCATCGACCAGAGCACTTCGGCCACCAAGGCGCTGCTCTTCGACGAACGCGGGGGCCTGCTCGACAGCGTCGCGCGCGAGCACCAGCAATTCTATCCCAGGCCCGGCTGGGTCGAGCACGACGCAGAGGAAATCTGGCGTAATGTCCTGGCCACTACGTCAGAGCTGTTGAAGCGCAACCCCGACCGTCAGCGCGATCTGGCCGGTCTCAGCCTGACCAACCAGCGCGAAACCGTGGTCGTCTTCGAGAGGAGCACCGGGCGGCCTCTCGCGCCGGCGATTGTTTGGCAATGCCGACGCGGGGACGAACTCTGCAACGCGCAGATCCAGGCCAAACGCGGCGCGATCGTGGCGGAGAAGACAGGCTTGCGCATCGACTCTTATTTTTCCGCCTCAAAGCTCCAGTGGCTGGTGCGCGAGCGTCCCGAGATTCGAGCGAAATTGACCAGCGGTGAAGCCCTGATCGGCACGATCGACACGTATTTGGTTTATCGATTCACCGGCGGAAAGGTGTTCGCCACCGATCACACCAATGCCAGCCGCACCCTCCTTTTCGATCTCGGCCGCCTCGCCTGGGACGCGGAACTCTGCGCCTGGTGGGAGGTGCCGCTCAACGCCCTGCCCGAGGTCCGCGCCAGCTCGGCCCGCTTCGGCGAAACCACGATCGAGGGCCTGCTTTCCCGGCCCTTGCCGATTTGTGGCGTGATGGGCGATTCACAGGCCTCTCTCTTCGCTCACCTCTGCTTCGAACCAGGCACAGCCAAGGCCACCTTCGGTTCCGGTTCGTCCGTCCTGCTTAACGTCGGTTCGCGCCGCCCGCAGGTGCCGCAGGGAACGGTGACCGCGCTCGCCTGGGTTTACGCGGGTGTGCCGACTTATGCTTTGGAAGGCATCATCACTTATTCCGCTGCGACGATCGCCTGGCTGCGCGATCAACTTGGCCTGATCAAGAGTGCCGAAGAAACCGAAGCGCTGGCTTTGGACGCGGGCGAGGACCACGGAGTCTATTTGGTGCCGGCCTTTTCCGGACTGGCCGCGCCGCATTGGCGCGAGGCCGCTCGCGGCGCTCTCGTGGGCTTGAGCGCTCACAGCGACCGACGCCATGTGGTGCGCGCGGCCTTGGAATCGATCGCCTACCAGCTGCGCGACGTTCTGGAGATGATGCAGAGCCAGGGTGGGGTGCAGCTGAAAAGCTTGCGCGGCGACGGGGGCGCGACGGCCAATCGTTTTCTCATGCAGTTCACCGCGGACATGACCGGCGTGGAGCTTCACGCGGTGCGAAGTCCCCACCACTCTCCGCTCGGTGCAGCGTTGATGGGCGCGCTGGGACTTGGACTTTTCCCCTCGATGGAGGCGCTCGCCGCGCTGCCGCGCGAGGCCGTGATCTACCGGCCTACGATGAGTGCGCCCCGGGTGGAATCCCACTACGCCGGCTGGCGCCAGGCGTTGCATCAAGTCGTTTGTGTGACGTAACCGTTTTACCACTACTACACCTCCCCATGACCACCCCCGCGCTCTTCAAAACCCTCTTCCTCCTCACCGCCGGTCTCCTGGGGCTGACGGCTTGCAAACCCAAAGCCGCGGCTCCGGCCGCCTCGTCCCCCACGGCCGAGGCGCCGGCTGCGTCGACTGGTCCTCGCAAGATCGCGGTCATCATTTCCACCCTGAACAATCCTTGGTTCGTCGTGCTCGCCGAAACCGCTCGCGACGAGGCCAAGAGACTGGGTTATGAGGTCACGATCTTCGATTCCCAGAACGATCCCGCGAAGGAGGCGTCGAGTTTTGAAAACGTCATTGCTTCTGGATACAGCGCGGTGCTTTTCAACTGCACGGATGCCAACGGCTCGATCGCCAGCGTGCGCAAGGCCAAGGCGGCGAACATCCCGGTCTTCTGTATGGACCGCGAGATCAACGCCAACGACGCAGCGGTTTCCCAGGTGCTGTCCGACAACTACTCCGGTTGCGTCACGCTCGGGCAGAATTTCGTCAAGCAAGTCGGCGAAACCGGACAGTACGTCGAGTTGCTCGGTTTGGTCGGCGACAACAACACCTGGAACCGGTCGAAAGGGTTTCACAGCGTGGTCGACCGCTATCCCGGCCTGAAAATGGTGGCCCAGCAAAATGCCGACTTCGATCGCAGCAAAGCGCTCGAAGTATTGGAATCCATCTTACAAGCTCACCCCGACATCGACGCGGTCTTCTGCGGCAATGACGCCATGGCGATGGGCGCGTATCAGGCACTTCTCGCGGCCGGTAAAGCGGCAAAGGTAAAAGTCTTTGGCTTTGATGGAGCGGACGACGTGGTGAAAGCGATCGCGGACGGAAAAATCGCCGCGACCGGAATGCAGTTTCCGAAATTGATGGCGAAGACGGCGGCAACCAGCGCGGACAAGTATTTGAAAGGTGAACACAGCCTGCCCCAGAAGATTCCCGTGGCGGTGGAGTTGGTCACGAAGGAAAACGTCTCCAAATTCGGCGACTACGGTCGGGCGGAGGCCGCGTCGGCCAAATAGGAGCGACGAGTTACGGCCGGATTTTCGATTGGATGTAGGCGGGTTGCCCTCACCCCGCGAGCCATGTTGAGCGGGGTGGGGGCACCCCGCCTATATCCAATCTCTCGACGAACGCAGAGAAACCTAGTTGGTATGGAGAAGGCTGAAACCGCATGAGCACCATTAAAGCCGCCCGAAAAACGACTGCGCCGCGCACTTGGCTTCCGCGCGTATTGTTCGGCGCGGCCGTGGTTGGATTGCTTGTGATGTATCCGCCTTTCCACGTCGTTTCTTTGACCGCAAAAAATTCCGCGGCTGGATCAATGGCGTCCCCCTCGGGCGCTTTCGATCCTCACGCCTTCGCGACTCAATTTTGGGACCACGAGCTGACGGCCGCAGCCGAGCGCGCGACCGATGCGACCGAGCTCAACACCGCGTTGGACCGGGATCCCAAAGCAGCGGTCGATCGCTGGGCCAAGCGCGTGGGCCTCGGCGGAATCGCGTACTTTTTTGTGAAGGGTGAGGGACGGGTGGTCGCGGTGGAGAAGAATACTCTTCGTATTGCTTTGGGCGATACGGACAAACCCTTCTGCCTGGTGGACACCGGTCCGGTTTTCGGCAATGCGCTGCGCGATGGAACCGGTCTCCTAGATATGAATACCTTTCCAGGCTCGGCCGAATTTAATGCTCTTTCCGCCGAGCTGAACCGGCTGGTCGAGTCCCGTGTGCTGCCTCTGCTCAAGGGAAAAACGACGGTCGGGAGGAAGCTCCGTTTTGTCGGTTGCGCCGAGATCAGCGGAAACGAAGGCGACCCGCGTCCGCTACAACTTGTGCCTTTTCAAGTGGAGCTGCGTTGAGCATGCCGACCGACGAGATCGTTCTGGAAGCGCGCGGGATCACGAAATCCTTTCCCGGCGTGCGCGCGCTCGACGGCGTGGACCTGCGTCTCCGACGCGGCCGCTTGACCGCGTTGCTGGGCGAAAATGGGGCAGGCAAGTCCACCTTGATGAACATCCTCGCCGGGGTGTTCCGGCCGGACGCGGGTGAAATTCGTCTCGCAGGAGAAAGGGTCGAGTTCGGCAGTCCGCGAGAAGCGCGCGAGCGCGGCATCGCGATCATTTTCCAAGAGCTGAGCTTGGTGCCGAATCTGACCATTGCGGAAAATATCTTTCTCGACTGCGAGCCGCTGACCGCGGCGGGCTTGATTGATTACGCTACAATGCACCGCGAAACCCGCGCGCTGCTCGAGCGGGTTTCGCTGCCGGTCGCGCCCGACACGGTTGTATCCAGATTGCGCGTCGGGCAGCAGCAGGTGGTGGAAATCGCGCGCGCGGTCTCGCGCGAGGCACGCGTGCTGATTTTAGACGAACCCACCTCGGCCCTGTCGGACCACGAGGTCGACGTGCTTTTTGGACTGATCGCCGAGCTGAAACGCCGCGGCGTGGCCCTGGTTTATATTACGCACAAGTTCGCCGAACTGGCTCGCGTGGGCGACGATGCCACGGTGATGCGCGACGGCCGGGTCGTCGGAGGAGGCGAACTCACCGCGCTCTCCCACGACCAGATCGTGCAGTGGATGGCGGGCCGGGAAGCCGGGGTGGTCACGTCCCGCGCACCCGCGCGACTGGCGGGAGAAGTCTTTCGGGCGGAATCCGTTTCGCTGCGCCATCCAGAACGAAAGGGGGAATTTGTGGTGCGCGAGGTCGACCTGTGCGTCCAGCGCGGCGAAGTGCTGGGAATTTTTGGCCTGATGGGTGCCGGACGTAGTGAACTTCTGGAGACACTCTTCGGCCTGCATCCACGCCGCTGCGCCGGCCGAACCTTCATCGAGGGCGCGGTGGTGGCGATCGAAAGTCCGGCTGAGGCGATCCGCTGCGGTCTGGCGCTGGCCCCGGAAGATCGCAAGTGGGACGGGCTCGTGCTTGGGATGAGTGTGAAGGAAAACGCCAGCCTTGGCTGTCTGGAGCGGACCAAGCGCTGGGGGCTGCTCAACCCGGCCCGCGAGACCACGTTGGTCGGACCGCTGCTCGAACGCTTTCGGGTCAAGACGCCCTCGCTCGACCAATTGATTCGGAACCTCAGCGGTGGAAATCAGCAGAAGGTGATTTTGGCCAAGTGGCTCGCGACCGATCCCAAGGTCTTGTTGCTCGATGAGCCCACCCGCGGGATCGACATCAATGCGAAGAAGGAAATCTACGGGCTGATCGATGAACTCGCGCGAGCCGGGCTCGCGGTCATTGTAGTGTCGTCGGAACTACCGGAAGTTCTCGCGATTGCCGACCGCGTGATGGTGATGTGCCAGGGTCGAAAAACGGCCGAGTTCAGCCGCACCGAAGCCACGCCGGAAAACGTCCTCCGCGCCGCGCTTCCCCAAGCCGCTTAATTTCGATGACTGCGCCATCCCGCCAGAAAACCAAGGAGCTCCTCGCGCGATTTCAACCGCTGCTCGCCCTCGTCTTGATGGTCGTGGCGTTGAGTTTTCTCTCGGATAAATTCCTGAGCGCGGAGAATGGTTGGAATATCCTGCGCCAGATCTCGGTGAACCTCTGTCTCTCGACCGGGATGACCTTGATCATCCTCAGCGGAGGGATCGATTTGTCGGTCGGAGCGATTCTCGGTTTCGCCGGCGCGATCGCGGCCGGACTTTTAAAGAACGGTGTGATGCTACCGGCCCTGGGCGTCAGACTGGAGACTACAGTTTCAGGTGCCTTGCTCGCCGGTGTAGGGGTGGGAGCATTACTCGGAGCCTTCAACGGACTGGCGATTACGCGCTTTCGGCTGCCGCCGTTTGTCGCCACTCTCGGCATGTTGAGCATCGCGCGTGGATTGACTATGCTCTGGACCAAAGGCTTTCCGATCACCGGGTTAAGTCCAAGCTTTGGATACATTGGCACCGGTATCTGGCTCGGCGTGCCGATGCCGGTCTGGATCATGGCGGCAATCACGGTCGTGTTCGTGGTGGTGACCCGTCGAACCCGGTTCGGCCGCCACCTTTATGCAGTCGGCGGAAGCGAGCGAGCCGCGCTGCTGACCGGCCTCCGCGTGGATCGCATCAAGGTTGCGGTTTATACTTTGGGCGGCGCGTTGAGCGGAATCGCGGGGTTGATCGTGACCGCGCGCCTGGATTCGGCTCAGCCGAACGCGGGCCTAGGTTACGAATTGGATTCAATCGCATCCGTCGTGATCGGTGGCACGTCGCTTTCGGGCGGACGCGGTTCGATCCTGGGCACGGTGCTCGGCTGCTTGATCATCGGCGTGCTGAACAACGGACTTTTTCTCCTCAACGTTTCTCCTTTTTGGCAACAGGTGGTAAAGGGGCTGGTGATTTTGGTGGCGGTCGCGATCGACAAGATGAATACAAATTCATCCAGTTCGTAAATCGTGACTCCGAGGGAACTCGTCCGCATCGAATCACGTCTGCTCTCGGTGTTCGCCCAGGCGGCGCATTGACTTCAGTCACGCGCCGTGCGGTTCATCCCGTTCCGCGGCGCGTCGCTGCGGAGCATGCTTTTCCCCTTATGCATCCTTCCCTTAAAGCCCGATTCGTCGTGCTTACTCAGAAAATCATCTCGACCGCAGCGCTTGCGGGTTCGATTTTTTCACTGGTTGGAACGGCTCAAGCGAATATTCCCGGAGGCGGCACGGGCACGGGTCCAAATGTGACGCTGACGAGCACGGCGACCACGGCCACGATGAGCAACGGTGTCGTCTCGATCCTCTGCACCAAAGCAGGCGCGACGATCAATCAGATCAATTACACCTTCGACAACGGCGGCGGCCCACAGACGCTGCAGTTGCTCCAAGGAGGCAAAAACGGCGGGCAATTTTACTGGGAGAATGGCGGTTTCGGTTCCGGCACGTTTGCCTACTCCGTGGTGGCTGATCCGGCGACCAATGGCGGCGACTATGCTGAAATCGAATTGCTGCTGACCTCGGCGACGAATGGGCAAATGGACGTGCATTTTTCCATGCTGCGCGGCTCGCCGGGTTTTTACGCCACGGTGATTTGGAGTCACCGCGCAACTGATGCGGCGATGGGCACGGGCGAGCAGCGGGACAACATCTACATCGCGCCTTACTTTAATTGGATGAGCGTCGATGCCGCGCACGATCGCGAATTTGGCGTTGGAGCGAGTTCGGTTCCCGCGTTCTTTGCGCCGCAGGAGGTTTCGCTGACCACCTCCGGCATCCTTCAAGGCACCTACGACGACAAATACAAATTCAGTGCGGACTTTGGCGACGAACGAGTCTGGGGCTGGAGCAGCGTGAGTGATTCCAAGATCGGCTTCGTGGGCAAAAACGTGGGCATCTGGCACGTCCTGGCCAGTGTAGAGTATTACAACGGCGGGCCGCTGAAGTCCGAGCTGATGGACGCGCCGATGGTGAATATGCTGAACGGCGGCCACTATCAGATGGGCACCGATAGCAACTTTGCGGCCGGCGAAGTTTGGACCCGAGTTTCGGGGCCCTACTTCATATATTGTAACAATGTAAGCAATACACTGACTGATCCCGTGCAGGCGTCGCGCGCGCTCTTCGCGGACGCAAAAGCCCAGGCGGTGGCGGAGCAGAGCGCGTGGCCTTACAGCTGGTTCAAGAATCCGAACTATGCGCCGGCCAGTAATCGCGGGACGGTCACCGGCAAGTTCGCGATCAACGACAGTTTTAATCCGAACGCCTCGCCCGCCAATCTCTGGGTGGGGGTGGTGCAACAGCCTTCCACCACCGGAGCGGTCTACGATTTTCAACAGTGGGAGAAGCCCTACCAATTCTGGGTCAGGACAGACACGCAGGGAAATTTCAGCATCCCAAACGTGATCGCGGGCGATAATTACACTCTCTACGCATTCGGAGCGGGAGCGGCCGGAACGTTTATGTCCCAGCCGCAGAAAGGCGGAAACCCTCCGCTGCTTTATAATCTTCCGGCCACTCCCTTCGCTGTAACCGTGACCGGGGGAAACACGACCGATTTAGGCACCGTTACCTGGACGCCCGCGCGGGTCGGTCCCACGGTTTTCGAGATCGGGGTTCCAACGCGCAAGGCGGACGAATTCAGACACGGGGATGATTATTGGGTCGGCGACGTCGGCCCGACGCCGACCAGCCCGAGTCCAGTTTGGACCAAGTTTCTGGAGTATCCGTATGATTTCCCGAACGGCGTGCTCTATACGGTCGGACAGAGTCGCTGGACGACCGACTGGAATTTTATTCAACCGATCCTCGTCGACGGGCAGGGGAATAGTAATCCCTCCAGTTCGGACTTGGTCTTCGATCTCGCCAGCGATCCCGCGCCGGGCGCGCAGGCATCGCTCTATCTCGGCATCGCGTCGGACGACGCTGGTCCGCTGATCGTCACCTTGAACGGAAAAAATCTTGGCAATACACCGGGCGTTGTCTCCACGCCGGCGCCGAACAGCGTGAATGGATTTTTCCCCTCCTACAGCAGCAGCGATGCGAATATCCGTGAGGAGAATCATGCCGCATTTTCCGACGAGCGTCTGAATTTTCCCGCCACGCTGCTCAAGGCCGGCAAGAACACGATTAATATCAGAATGCGCAAAGGCGGAAGCTTCTTCCCCCACGCGATGTATGACTATATTCGCCTTGAGCTGACGGGCTATGTTCCCCCTGCGCCGAAGAGCGTCGTGGTTTACTCGGGCAATGCGAGCAACTTGGTCACCTGGTCCGTGGTGCCCGGCGCCACCGGTTATAATATTCTGCGCTCCACGACCGATGGCAGCGGTTACACCCCGGTGGCGAGCGGCGTGGTCGGTCCGGTTTCCGGCAGCGGCCCAGAGAACGCCACCTACGTCGACACGACCGCAACGAACGACACGACCTACTATTATGTCGTACAATCGGTCAACCCGGTTGGGACGAGTGCCAACTCCGTCCAGAGCGCCGGCGTCGCGCCTTCGACTGGGAGCCCTCTCGCTGCGCCCGCCGCTCCAACCGACCTGAAGTCCAGCGTGGGCGACCACACCGTCACCTTGACCTGGACGCCAGTCGATGGCGCCAACTACTACACTGTTCAACGCGGCACGGTGGTGAACGCGCTCGGTTATATTCCCGTCTACATTACGCTCAGTAACCGGGTGACGGATACAACCTACACCGACACCTCACCGACCAACGGAAGTGACTACTCGTATATCGTGACCGCGTCGAATGCGGCGGGTACCGGTCCGAATTCTATGCCGCTCATCGCCCGAGCGGTCGCGGCTCCGGTGTCGGTCGCGCCGGTCGATCTCACCGTCACTCCGGGCGCGGCGCAGACCAAGCTGAGTTGGACCGCGGTTCCGGGAGCAGTCGGTTACATTATCAAACGCGCGACGTCTCCAGCCGGTCCCTACACCTACGTCATGAGCGTCGTCACTACGACCTTCACCGACTCCGGTTTGGCGGGCAACACGCAGTATTATTACACCGTAACGGCAATGAACACCGGTGGCACGAGCGAGAGCTCCGTTCAGGCCAGCGCCACGACTGCTCCGGTGGCGCCGACTGGTTTGGTGGCCACGCCCGGCAACACGCAAGTTTCGCTCAGCTGGACCCCGACGCCCGCGGCTACGAGCTACGTGGTGGGCCGCGCGACCTCCGCGACGGGCACCTACACCACAGTGGGCAGCGCCTTGCCGGGCCCGACCTTCACCGACAACGGGCTGACGAATGGCACGGCTTATTATTACGTGGTGGCAGCGACCAATCGCAACGGCACGGGCCTCAACTCCGCCCAGCTCGCGGTCACCCCGACCAGCGCGGTTCCGATTGCTCCCACCGGAGTGATTGCGACCGGCCGCGACGGCAAAGTTAACCTCGCGTGGGCGGCTTCGGCTGGCGCGAGCAGTTATAGTATCCAACGTTCGAATGCAAACGGCGGACCCTACACCGCGCTGGTGAGTGGAATCACGGATACAAGCTACACCGACGCCGGATTGGTGAACGGCACCACCTATTATTATGTCCTGTCTGCGACCAATTCCGGCGGCACCGGCGCGCGCTCGGCCCAAGTGAGTGCGAAGCCGAGCCCAAGTTTCGCCGATTGGATTGGCTTGGCTTTCCCTGGACAAGCGGATCCAGCGATTGTCGGACCTGACGCGGATCCGGATGGCGATGGACGCTCCAATCTGTTGGAATATTTCTTGGGTACAAATCCGGCTTTGACCGATGAGCCGGAGGCGATCACGACCACGAACGACGGAGCGGGGAATGAAGTCTTGAACTTCCGGATGGCGAAAACGATTCCCGGCGTTTCTTACAAGGTTCAGCAATCGACCGACCTCGTGACCTGGACCGACACTGGCGTAACCGGGACGGTGGTGTCTGACCAAGGAAGTTATTCCACCCTGCAAGCGACGGTTCCGCTGCAAGGCCAAGAAAAGCTGTTCCTCCGCCTATCCGTGACCCTCGTACCGTAATTCGGTAACGGATTCGCTTTTTGAAGAAGCCAGTGAGGCGCGTGCCCCACTGGCTTTTCTGCAATTAAAGACTGAGTCCGGAAAAACTCCGAAGCCCATCGGGCGGCGCGACCCGTCCCGGGCCGCGAATGGACGTGGCTCACACGTAGGGTGCGGGGCGGTTGGCGAGCTGTGGGGTGGGGTGTGACGTGGTGTCGAGTAGTGCGATAGTAAATACAGGCACTCGTCCTATCGTGGCCCATTGCGAGTGACGTCCAAATGTCGCCGCGGGGACGCGCCGACCCACCTCGGCAATGAGGTCCGAAGTGATCGAGAAG
>Ga0070717_10000203_pt1 | contig 41699 bp, 29 predicted proteins | sample LARL113metaG_FD_71366 | JGI IMG/M metagenome (GOLD analysis project Ga0070717, IMG submission 71366) | Corn, switchgrass and miscanthus rhizosphere microbial communities from Kellogg Biological Station, Michigan, USA - LAR L11-3 metaG | ecosystem: Host-associated > Plants > Roots > Rhizosphere ...
GCAAAGCTCGCGACCACGGGCGGTACTTCGGGTGGTTTGGACGGACCGCTCACGACGGCGGTGTCGCCGCTGTGCGTTCCACCGCCGCCCTGCAGGTCGGTAGAGGGAGTGGGGGAGACGGACTCACTTCCGCTGCACGCGCCGATGATTACCGCGGCGGTGACGGCGCCAAGGCTCCAGAGTGTTGTGCGCATGGAATCCTCATTCAGTCATGGTGGAGACGTCGTGTCCTGGTGACGCTCGCGAAGGCTCAGTGCGCGCTCCTCCCGTGATACCTGTGCAAAGGCTCACTCCGTCACCCGGGGTCCGCTTCGACATCGGAGAATGTGACGCAGCAGCGGGATGTGTGGGTAAAACAATAGGGCTCGTTATGCCGCTCTTTCTGGACCTCGGAAGCCACCACTTCGGAGATACGATGACAGCTCGTGACTACCGACTCGTCGCGGCGATCCTCCCGCTCGCCATCGTCACGCACCAATTGGCGGCGCAAGCCCCGAGTCGCCTCGATGCCGGTGGTGGCGCGGGTGGCTCGGTCTTCGGCTGGCAACCGCGGGTGGGGATCGGTGCCGAGCTTCCAGTTGCTTCGTTAGGCGCTGCGACGATTTCGTGGCGCGGCGCCCTCGATCGCGTGACGTCGTCGAATGGGTCATCGCCATTCGAGCTGGTGAGCGGCGCGCGAGTGACGCTGTCGTCCGCCTCCTCCGGGTGGTGGGTCGGCGGCGACGTCGTGCGTCGCAGCGGATTCAAGGACGCGGTAGAGCAGCCGCGAATCGAGACCGGTGGCTGGCGTCGTATCGGCAGCTTCGTGCTGACCGTGTCGGGTGCACGCCGGAGCACGTCGAGTCTGAGCGCGTATTCCGTGCGCCGCGTGAACTCCTACTTCAAGTACCTGGACACGCTCACGGGCCGGTGGGACAGCACGCTCGTCACTCAGACGTTCGGGGACAGCAGCCGCGGCAGCGATCAGCATCGGTGGGCTGAGACCGAGGCCGGGCTGCTATGGGAAGGCCAACGCATCAGCGCGTCCCTCGCCATCGGAGGCCGCATCGCAAGCCGCGATGTACCGAGTGCGGCATGGGGTTCGGCGAGCCTGATCGTTAGGCTTGCCTCGCCGATCTCGCTCGTCCTCGGCGCCGGTGGCGCCAGCGGCGCCCACTTCGTGCTCAACAGCGAACACCGTTTCGTCTCGGCGGGGCTGCGCGTAACGCCCTGGCGTTCCACGCCGTCCACGCCGACTACCTCTCTCCCCGCCGCTTCCAGTCCGGCGGCGCCCCGCGCCTTCACGGTGAATCGCGTGAGAGAAGGCATATATCGATTGGTACTGAGCGCGCCTTTGGCCGAATCCGTCGAAGTGTCGGGAGATTTCACAAACTGGAAAGCTGTGGCGCTGGTTCGCGGCGCGGGCGGCGCCTGGTCGATCACACTGCCCCTCGCTCGAGGAACGCATCGTGTGAACGCTCGCATCGACGGCGGACGGTGGATTGTTCCGCCAGGGTTGACGACGATGACTGACGACTTCGCCGGCGAAGTCGGATTACTCGTGATCGAGCAGCCGCGAGGGCTGGAGGACACGTCGAAGTGACGCTGCTGGCCGACGCGAGGGTAGACGCTGGTAGCATGTCCGATGCTGCGCTCGTACGTCGTGTTCTCGATGGAGATCCAAGAGCGTTCACTCTCCTGGTCGATCGGCACCTACAGCCGTGCCTGCGGTTCGCCACGCGGATGCTCGGCAATCGACTGGACGCCGAGGACGTCACCCAGGAAGCGTTCATGCGAGCGCATCGCGCCATCGCGACGTATGATGCCGATGGCAATTTTCGCACGTGGCTGTTCGCGATTCTCGTGAACCGATGTCGCACGTCGCTGCTGCAAAGAACTCGGTACGTACGCCGTGTGCTGACGGACGAAGATGCACTGCAGGATGCGACAGCAGTCGATCGGTCCGAGTCGACCGAATTGCGCATCGAGATCGAGCGCGCCGTAGCGAAACTCGATCCAGATCAGCGCGAGGCGTTTCTGCTGAAGCATGTCGAACAGTTGGGTTACGACGAGATGGCGGCTGTCACTGGCGCAGGCGTGTCAGCGCTCAAGATGCGAGTGAAGCGCGCCTGCGAGCGGCTGCAGGAATTGTTAGGCGAGGTGAACGATGTCGCACCGTGATACCGATAATGATCGAAGGTCTCTGGAGAACGGGACGATCGAACGGGTGATCGCGACGCTCATCGAGCCCGTGCCGGTGCGACCGGCCTGGCGTGCGGAGCTGCTTGCTGGAATCGATCGCGATTCGGAACGCCCGGCGCCCGTCGCGCCGACTCGTTGGAGCTTGCGTCCAGTCACCGCGATGGCTGCGGCGATGGGCTGCATGATGGTTGGAGCGACGATCGCGGCGCTGGTGCTCGGGCGGCCGCAACGAGGGCCGAGCGCGAGCGACGTACTCACCGACCTCACATCGACGATGCCGATGCCAGGCGAGCAGGCGACGGTGTCGGTCGTGCGATTCATTTTTGTGGCACCGAACGCCAGCCGTGTTTCGGTGGTCGGAGATTTCAACCGTTGGAATCCCGCCGCGATGCCGATGCGCCGCTCGGCAAAGGGCGGGGCGTGGCTGCTGGACATTCCGCTCAGTCCGGGCCGGCACGTGTACTCGTTCAGCGTGGACGGCGACCTGGCTGCCGATCCAGCAGCACCGCAGTCTGGCGACGACGATTTCGGAGTGCCGAGCTCCGTAGTGCTCGTGGGAGGTAAGGCATGAAAATCACGCGGACAGTGTTCGCTTTCCTGATCGGAAGCGCATCGCTGACGAATGCAGGCGCGCAGCAGTCGGCGACCCTCCCCGGCGGTTTTTCATCCCCGGAGGGACACACGCAGCTGTCTCCGGCGACTCGACAGGCCATCACCCAGCTGGGTGATTCGCTGCGAGCAGTACACCTGCCGGACGCCCCGATCTACGCGAAAGCCGCGGAGGGTCTGCTGAAGGCCGCGGATGAGACGAGGATCCTCGCTGCGGTCCGCACTCTGGCGCGGGAGCTCGGGGAGGCGCGTGAGTCGTTAGGCGGCGGCGCCGACGAGTCCGAGCTCACCGCTGGCGCCAGCGCATTACACGTCGGCGCGACCCCGGCGACACTGGCGCAGCTTCGGGAGACGCAGCGCTCCGCTGGGGGCGGTGATCGCTCACTCGCGGTGCCACTCGTTGCTCTCGTCGATCTGTTGGCGCGTCGCGTTCCCCCTCCCGTGGCCTCCGCGGCGATCGACTCGCTCGTCGCCAAACGCGCGCCCCCGGAGGACTTTGCGGCACTCCGAGCCGCGGTCAAGCAGGACATTCTCGCCGGCCGCACACCGGAAGCGGCAGTGCGCGCGCGCGCGCAGGGGCTTTTGCACGCTGATGGGCGAGCTCGAACACCCTGACTCGTTGCGCCGGATGGAGTCCCAAGCCATTGTAACCTCGCCGGCTACCTTGCCGTACGGTCGAGGTCCGCTGGCAGCACCTCCTCGCTTGGGTCTCGTTCAGCCGCCTATTCATGCCTCCGCCGGAAATCGTCATCGTCCCAGTTGTCTTCGCCATCCCGGCGCTTGTTGCCGTCGTTCGGATGTCGTTCAAACACAAAGAGAAAATGGCGTCGCTGACCGGTGCAGCGGCCAGCAACCCGATGGTCGAGGCCCGTCTCCAGCGAATCGAGGAAGCGGTCGACACGATCGCTGTCGAGATCGAGCGCATGGGAGAGGGTCAGCGGTTCGTGACGAAGCTGCTCGCCGAACGTGCCGGCCAGCTGCCCGAATCCAAGCCGCAGCGCGTCGCGACGCCTTCCTGAACAGATGGCAGAGGCGGACGATCTCGCCCATCTGAGCGGGATTCTCGATTTTCTGCGAGCAACGGAACGACTCAAGGTCGTGCGGCGCAGTGCGTACACCTCCGAGGGTGAAGCCGAGAGCGTCGCCGAGCACTCCTGGCGACTGTGCCTGATGGCGCTCGTGCTGGGTGACGAGTTTCCGAACGCCGACCTGGCCAGGCTGCTCGCGATGTGTATCGTGCACGATCTCGGTGAGGCGATCGGGGGCGACGTCCCCGCGCCAGAGCAGGCCCGACGACTCGCTGCCGACCCATCCGCGACGAAATCGGCCAAGGAGCGTGAGGATTTGCTCACCCTGCTTGCGCCGTTGCCGGACGCGACGCGAGCCATGATCACCTCACTCTGGGACGAGTACGAGGCGGCCGCGTCAGTCGAGGCCCGCATCGCCAAAGCGCTGGACAAGCTCGAGACCATTTTGCAGCACACCCAGGGGGACAACCCGGCGGAGTTCGACTACCGATTCAACCTCGACTACGGCCGCCGCTTCACCGCCGGCCACCCGGTAATCGTTAGGCTGCGTGAATTGCTCGACGAGGAAACGCGAAGGCGAGGAGGCTAGACCTCGGGGTTGGCTGCCGATGAGAAAGCCGTTGTCCCCTACCCCTGGTACCTGGCCCCCGGCCCCGTGTTAATTCCGTTCACGGAAGCTGGGAGCGTCGGGATGGGAACGGGAAGGGAGGACGCGGTCGCCGTGGAGGTCGGTCTGCGCATCAATGGGACGACAAGGCGTCTCGCGCTGGATCCACGAACGACGCTGCTGGACGCGTTGCGCGAGCATCTGCGTCTCACCGGAGCGAAAAAGGGCTGCGATCACGGCCAGTGCGGCGCCTGCACGGTCCACGTGAATGGTCGCCGCGTCCTTTCCTGCCTAACGCTGGCCATTGCCGCGCAGGGACAGGAGGTCACGACGATCGAGGGACTCGCGGACGGTGAAGTCCTGCATCCGATGCAGCAGGCCTTCCTCGACCGGGACGGATTTCAATGCGGCTATTGCACCCCGGGTCAGATCATGTCCGCCGTCGCGCTGCTGCTCGAGCCATGCGGTCCGGACGACGACGACGTGCGAGAGTGCATGAGCGGAAATCTCTGCCGCTGTGGCGCCTACCCCAACATCATCGCCGCGATCCAGGACATTCGCGCGGGGCACTCGTAGACACGAATGCAGCCATTCACGTATTCGGCGGCCAACGAGGCGCGCGACGCGACACGGCTCGCCGCCGCCGACGGCGGAGCGCGCTATCTCGCCGGTGGCACGACACTCGTCGATCTCATGAAGCTCCACGTCGAACAGCCGACGCAACTGATCGACATCAATGCGCTGCCGCTGGCGGAAGTCACGGAATTACCCGACGGTACAGTGCGCGTCGGCGCGATGGTGAGGAACTCCGACCTCGCGCACAACGCGATCATCCGCGCGCGCTATCCCGTCCTGTCGCAGGCGTTGCTGGCCGGCGCATCTGGTCAGCTTCGGAACATGGCGACGACCGGCGGCAACTTGCTGCAGCGAACCCGCTGTCTGTATTTCCGAGACACGGCGATGCCCTGCAACAAGCGCGAGCCCGGCTCCGGCTGCTCCGCGATCGACGGCCACAATCGCGGCCACGCGATTCTCGGCACGAGCGAGGCGTGTATCGCCACGCACCCGTCGGATATGGCGGTGGCACTCATCGCACTCGACGCGCGCGTTCGCATTCTCGGTCCGAATCGCGAGCGCGTAATTCCGCTGGGCGAGTTGCATCGACTGCCGGAGAATCATCCGGAAGTGGAGACGACGCTCGAGCAGGGAGAGCTCATCACCGCTCTGGAAATCGCGCCGCTGCCCTTCGCCGCACACTCGCTCTATCTCAAAGTGCGAGACCGTGCCTCGTTTGCGTTCGCGCTCGCCTCTGCCGCTGTCGCACTCGAGGTCCGCGACGGCATCGTCCGTGATGCTCGTGTTGCGTTAGGCGGAGTCGCGACGAAGCCCTGGCGCTCGCGCGACGCTGAAGATGCGCTGCGCGGCGCGCCGACGAGCGTCGAGAGCTTTCGGGCCGCGGCCGAAGTCGCCCTCGCCGGTGCGCGCCCGCGCCGCGACAACGGCTTCAAGGTGGAGCTCGCGCAACGCACACTCGTCCGCGCTCTCACGCGTTTGCAACGCGTGGGGGACCGAGCGCACCAGTGACGACGCCTGACGTCGATCCCCCGCTCGGCGGCATCGTCGGCACGTCGATCAATCGAGTCGACGGCCCGCTCAAAGTTGCCGGTCGGGCACCATACAGCGCCGAATTTCCACTCGACAACCTGCTGTATGGCGTCATGGTGCAGAGCACGATCGCACGAGGCGCGATCATCGACACCGACACCAGCGCGGCATCGCGGATTCCTGGTGTCGTCCGGGTGCTGACCACGGAGAACGCGCCGAAGTTAGCGAGTTTGCAAAAGTACCAGCGCGAGCACGGCGCGGCTGTGTATGGAACGGGAGCGGGCCGGCCCACCGGCCGCACGCTGTCACTACTGCAGGACGATCGCGTTCACTACAACGGCCAGCCGATTGCCCTCGTTCTCGCCACGACGTTCGAGGTGGCGACGCAAGCCGCGGCGCTCGTTCGTGTGACATATCGTGAGGAGCCACCGGCCGTTGATTTCGGAGCGGCCCTCACGTCGGCCTATCCGTACCCAGCGAAAATCTTCGGACGCGAGCCAGCGGCAACGAATCGTGGTGATATCGAGGCAGGCCTGGCCGCGGCCGACGTGCGGATCGATCGGGAGTACACCACGCCGCTCGAGACGCACAACCCAATGGAGATGCACGCGACGATTGCCGCCTGGGAGGGCGACCACGTCACGCTCTGGGATTCCACCCAGAACGTGTATGGCGTGCGGGGCGTGATCGCGAAATCGCTCAGCATCCCCGACGACCATGTGCGGGTGATCTCGTACTTCATCGGTGGCGCCTTTGGGGGCAAGGGATCACCCTGGTCGCACGTCGTCCTCGCCACGATCGCGGCCCGCGAGGTCGGTCGGCCGGTGAAAATCGTTCTCACGCGCCGACAGATGTTCGGCCCCGTGGGCGGACGTCCGCACACGGTGCAGCAGGTCACGCTCGGCGCGAAGCGAGATGGCACCCTCACCGCGCTGCGTCACGACGTGATCGCGAGCACCTCGGCGATGGACGAATGGTTGGAATCGTGCGCGCTCGTCACCCGTATGCTTTATGAGTGTCCGAACCAGGTCACGAGCCACAAGATCCTGAGACTGAACCTCGGCACCCCGACCTACATGCGTGCGCCCGGTGAGGCGACGGGACTGTTTGCTCTGGAATCCGCGCTCGACGAGTTGGCCTACGAGCTGAAGATGGATCCGATTGCGCTGCGATTGAAGAACTACGCCGAATCCGATCCGGAGACGGGAAAACCGTGGTCGAGTAAGTCGCTGCGGGAGTGCTACGCGCATGGCGCGAAGCATTTCGGGTGGTGGCAGCGAAATCCGGAACCTCGCAGCATGCGCGATGGCGACCAGCTCGTCGGATGGGGCATGGCGACGGCGACTTATCCGGCGCGTCGCATGCCGGCGTCGGCCGTTGCCTGCATCTACCCGGACGCGCATGTCGTCATCAAAGCTGCCTCGCACGATCTGGGTACGGGCACGTACACCGTGCTGACACAACTGGCCGCCGACGCGATCGGCGTTCCCGTGAAGGCAATCGAAGTGCAGCTCGGCGATACGGATCTGCCACAGAATCCACTATCGGCGGGCTCGATGACGGTCGGAAGCACCGGATCGGCGGTGCACCTGGCGGCGATGGCGGCGCGCGATAAGCTCGTCCAGCTTGCGGTCACCGATCCGGAATCGCCGCTTCACGGGGCGCGGAATAAGGATGTGCTAATCAGGAATGGCTGCCTGACGATCATCGGTCATCCCGAGCTCAACGAGTCTATCCAGGAGCTGCTGGCGCGGCATGGCGGAGATCCTATCGAGGGGAAGGGAGATGCACGCCCTGGTGACGAGACCCAGGAGTACGCCATGCACTCCTTCGGTGCCGTATTCGCCGACGTGCGTGTGGATCGGGATCTGGGAACCGTGCGCGTGTCGCGGATCGTCGGCGCGTATGCCGTCGGCCGCGTGCTCAACCCGAAGACTGCGCGTAGCCAGATGCTCGGTGGCATCACCTTTGGGCTCGGTATGGCGTTGATGGAGCACACCCTCACCGATCATCGTAATGGCCGCTACCTGAACGCGGACCTCGGTGAGTATCACATACCGGTTCATGCGGACATCCCTTCGATCGCAGTGCATTTCGTGGACGAACGCGATGCACATGTCAATCCGATCGGCGCAAAAGGGCTGGGCGAGATTCCGATGACTGGTGTCGCGCCGGCCATCGCGAACGCCGTATACCATGCGACCGGCGTCAGAGTGCGAGATCTCCCGATCACGCTCGACAAGCTCTTGCAGGGGTGACGAGAATTCCTCGTCAGCTTCGAGTGCTCGTTCGTCCCCCCTTCAAAAGGTTCCGGCCATGACCAGCATTGCCACGCTGCCGCCACAACGGATCGGTCTGGGACTCACCATTCTTCGCATCATCGTGGGTATCGTCTTCATCGCGCATGGAGCGCAGAAACTGTTTGTCTTCGGGTTCGCTGGTGTGACCGGCGCGTTCGGTCAGATGCACATCCCTCTGCCGGGGATTTCGGGTCCACTCGTTGCAATCGTGGAGTTCGCAGGCGGTATCGCGCTGGTGCTCGGGTTGTTTACGCGCGTCGCGGCGATTCTACTCGCTATCGACATGCTCGGGGCGATCTTGTTCGTACACTTCCGGAATGGTTTCTTCGCTCCGACGGGATTCGAGTACCCACTCAGCCTGCTCGCGGCGAACCTCGCGATTGCACTCGCCGGGCCGGGCGACTACGCGATCGACACGCGGCGTCGGAGCGTTTGAGCAATTTTGCCGGATCGTTCGGATCTGGTGCCTGCTACGAGTCAGCACCTCATGGACTACGGAATCGCACCGCCGGGCTTTCGGCTGCCTAACGAAACGCGACTTGGCGACGTGACGCTGCAGGTCGCGGATCTGGCGCGCTCGTTGTTGTATTACCAGCGCGTGCTCGGACTTCGCGTCGTCGAAAAGAACGAAGGCTCTGCGGTGCTCGGGGCGGCTGGCGACGACCGGCCGCTGGTGGAGTTGAGGGAGAAACGGGGGGCGCATCCGGTGCCCCGTCGTGGCCGGTTGGGACTCTATCATTTCGCGATTCTCGTTCCGGACCGGCCTTCGCTCGGCCGTTTCCTTGGCCACCTCGAGGAGCTCGGGGCGTACGCCGGCATGTCCGATCACTTCGTCAGTGAGGCCGTCTATCTGACGGATCCGGACGGCCTCGGCATCGAGGTCTATGCCGATCGGCCTCGCTCCCGATGGACCCAGCATGATCGTCAGCTGACGATGACGACAGTTCCACTGGATGTAGGGAGCGTCATCCAGTCGGCCAGGGACAGCTCAGGTGGCATGCGCTGGACTGGAATGCCTCCCGGCACTGTCGTTGGTCATGTGCATCTCCACGTGGCCGATCTCGACCGCGCCGCCCAGTTCTACCATCTCGGATTGGGGTTGGACAAAATGGTGTGGAGCTATCCGGGGGCGCTGTTCCTGGCCGCCGGTGGGTATCACCATCACCTGGGGACGAATACCTGGGCTGCAGGCGCGCCCCAGGCGGGTCCGGATGACGCTCGGCTGCTGGAATGGGAAGTTGTGGTGCCGACGGCTCAACAGGCGGACCGGGCTGCGCGTAGCCTAACGACGACGGGCGCGCCCGTGGAACAGCGCGGCAGCGGCTGGGTAGCGACGGATCCGTGGGGTACGCCCGTCCGTATCAGAAGCGAGCAGTAGACGGCAAGCTTCGGAGCCCAACCGGTCTCGTCGACATAGATTTCTTAACATTGGCCCTTTCGAACGGACGCCGGGGGCTGTGCGTTATACCCACACACGCGCCGGACGCACATTCTTCCGGTTCTCCGTGAACTTCATAAATCAATGACTCTCTTGCGCCTTCGCGCGCGTGCGCCGCGCGCGATTTTCTGTGTAATCGGGCTGGGTTTCGCATCCTGTTCCAAACCCCAGAATCGGCCACAACGTCCGGCTGTGGCTGTCGCGGTTGTGACCGCTCGTCGCGCTCCGGTGCCTTACACCCTCGACGCTAACGGGGTCGTGACGCCAATCCAGACGGCGGCGGTCGCCTCGCAAGTGGACGGGATCGTTACGAACGTCATGTTTCAGGAAGGGCAGGAGGTTTCCAAAGGGCAGCCGCTGTTTCAGGTGGACCCGCGTCCCTATCGGAACGCCTACGAGCAGGCGGTCGCGACGTTGGCAAGGGATAGCGCGACAGCGGCGAATGCGAAGAAACAGGTGTCGCGGTACGCGCAACTCGTCGAGCAGCGCTACGTCACGAAGGAAGAGGGCGATCAGCTCGAGGCGACTTCCGCGGCGTCGGACGCAGTCGTTCGGGCCGACCGTGCCGCGGTTGCCAGTGCGCGATTCAACCTGGACAACACGACCATTCGCGCCCCTATCAGCGGGAAGACGGGAAGCCTGCTCGTTCGCATCGGCAATCTCGTCCACGCGAATGGCACAACGCCGCTCGTGACGATCAATCAGGTGCGGCCGATCATGGTACGTTTCGCGGTCCCCGCGGCACAGCTGCCGCTGATCCTGCAGTACGGCGCGCGCGGCGGTCTCCCGGTGACCGCCGTGCCCGGTGGCGCCGCGCCGAGTGCGTCGTTCGGCGACTCTACGACAGCTGCGCCCGTTGACGCCCCTGCCCAGCTGACTCCCGCCGGCGCGCCAGCCGGCGGCGCGCGACAGGACCCGCCGAACGATCCACCTCCTCCAACTATGCTGGCGGCAACGCCGACGAAGGGGACACTCAGCTTCATCGACAATGCGGTCGATACGACGACGGGCACGGTGACGCTCAAAGCGACCTTCGACAACACTGATGGCTCGTTGTGGGCCGGACAGTTCGCGGCAACGACGCTGCGTCTGTTCATCGAGCAGAACGCGCTTGTCGTGCCGACCCAGGCCGTCGTGACCGGTCAGAGGGGCACCTACGTGTACGTCGTGGACGGCGATACGGCGAAGCAGCGGCCGGTGTCGATCGAGCGCACAGCGGGTGGCATCGCCATCGTGGCGAGCGGCCTCTCCGATGGGGCGCGGGTCGTGACGGATGGCCAGTCGCGGCTGACGCCGGGCGCGCGCGTCATGGTGCGCTCACCTAACGATTCCGCCGGCGGTGGCGCTGCCGCCGGACAGATGGGCGGACGCGGCGGCCGGCGACGGGCGAAAGGGTGAAGCCGTGTCGTCCTGAGCTCAGCGAGGGATCTGCTGTTCATCAAATCAACAGCAGATCCCTCGTCGCTGCGCTCCTCGGGACGACAGGGGAGGACAGACTGTGAGCCTAACGAATCTCTTCATCAAGCGGCCCGTCATGACGACGTTGCTCATGATCGGGATTCTCGTGTTCGGCATCGTGTCCTATCGGCACCTCCCAGTGAGCGATCTGCCGACGGTGGACTATCCAACGATCGGCGTCGGAGCGAATTCGCCGGGGGCCAGCCCCGAGACGATGGCCGCGACGGTGGCGACGCCGCTCGAGAAGGCCTTTTCGGCCATTGCCGGCATCGACGAGATCACGTCGAACTCGAGTTTAGGAAGCACGAACATCACGCTGCAATTCTCGCTGGATCGCGATCTCGAAAGCGCGGCGCAGGACGTGAATGCCGCGATCTCGAAGACGATGCCGTACCTGCCGTCGAACATGATCCCGCCGTCGGCGCACAAGCACAACCCGTCGCAGGCGCCGATCATGTTCCTCGCGCTGACGTCGAATGTGCTGCCGATGACGCAGATCGACGAGTATGCCGAGACGACGATTGCGCAGCGGCTGTCGATGGTCGAAGGCGTCGCCGACGTCGGCGTGTGGGGCTCGACGAAGTACGCCGTCCGCGTTCAGCTCGACCCGCAGCAACTGGCATCGCGTGGCATCGGCGTGTCGCAGGTCGCGAACGCGATCCGGCAGAACAATGTGATGCAGCCGACGGGCGTGCTGTACGGTCCGGAGAAAACGCTCACGGTGATGGCCACGGGCCAGATGAACAACGCCGACGAGTTCCGTCGGCTCATCGTGACCTACAAGGACGGCGCTGCCGTTAGGCTCGGCGACCTCGGCACCGTGAAGGACGACATCCAGAACAACAAGACGGCGAGCTGGTACGAGGGGGAGCGGTCGATCGGTCTCGCCGTCGATCGGCAACCTGGAACGAATACCGTCGCCGTCGCCAACGCCGTGAAGAGCGCGCTCGACGAGATCCAGAGAGGGCTGCCCAAGACCCTCAAGCTCCGCGTGCAGTACGATCGCTCGGTATCCATCGAGCAGTCGGTTGCCGATGTCAAGCTCTCGCTCGTTGTCGCGCTCGTCCTCGTCATCGCGGTCATTTTCCTGTTCCTGCGCAACGTCATCGCCACGCTCATCCCGACGCTGACGCTGCCGATGTCGATCATCGGGACCTTCTCGGTGATGGAGTTGCTCGGCTTCAGCATCGACAACCTGTCGCTGATGGCGCTGACACTCGCCGTCGGATTCGTGGTCGACGATGCGATCGTGATGCTCGAGAACATCGTCAGGCACGTGGAGATGGGCGCCGAGCCGATGGCGGCGGCACTCGAGGGCGCCCAGGAAGTAGGCTTCACGATTCTCTCGATGACGCTGTCGCTGGCCGCGGTGTTCATGCCGCTCATGTTCATGGGCGGGATCATCGGCCAGCTGTTCAAGGAGTTCGCGATCACCATCGCCGTCGCGATTCTCGTCTCGGGCGTCGTGTCACTGACGCTGACGCCGATGCTGTGCAGCCGCATGCTGAAACCGCGTGGTACGGAGAAGCACGGGCGTCTCTTCAATGCCACGGAGCGCGCGTTCGACTCCTCGCTGCACGCGTACGAGCGCAGCCTCGCATGGATCATGGAGCATCGGCCTATCGCGTTAGGCTTCTCGGTGCTCATCGCCGTGTTCACGGTCGTTTTGTGGATCGTGATCCCGAAAGGACTCTTTCCACCCGATGACACCGGCCAGCTGAACGCGACCGCCGAAGCCGCGCAGGGCACGTCCTTCCCGGAGATGCTGCGCCTGGAACAGATTGCCGCTCGCCGGCTGGAGCGCGACTCGAATGTCGCGTCGTTCACGGCGAACGTCGGCGGCGGCTTTGGATCGAGCAATCAGGCCCAGTTCAACCTGACACTGAAGCCGCAGGGTCAGCGCCCATCCGCGGACGCCATCGTCAACGAGTTGATGCGCCGCATGTCCGGCATTCCGGGGCTGGCATTCTACGTCCAGAACCCGCCGGCCATCCGCATTGGCGGCCGGTCGGCGAAGAGCCAGTATCAGTTCACGTTGAAGGGGCCGGACATCGAGGATCTCTATCGGGAGTCCAACCGGTTCATGAATCTGCTCGAGCGCGAGCCGATGCTCACGGGGGTGACCTCGGACCTGCTGAATCGCAGTCCGTTGCTCAACGTCCACATCGATCGGCCGCGCGCGCTCTCGCTCGGCGTGACGCCAAATGCGATCGAGAACGCACTCGCCAACGCCTACAACCAGCAGCAAGTCTCCACGATCTACACGCCGAGCAACGAGTACTGGGTCGTGATGGAGACGGTGCCGAGCGCCCAGCGCGACGCGAGCGCGCTGCAGCAATTCTACGTGCCGGCGGCTGGCGGAAAGCAGGTGCCGCTGTCGGATGTGGCGTACTTCGAGCATACGACCGGTCCGCTGAGCGTGGCGCACTCCGGCCAGATGGCCTCGGTAACCATCTCGTTCAACCTCGCGCCGAATGTGTCGTTAGGCGCGGCGGTCGCTCGGGTGAACCGGCTCGCCCGGGACAATCTGCCGGCGACGATCACGACGGGCTTCTCTGGCCAGGCACAGGCGTTCGAGGCGTCCCAGAAGGGCATGGGACTCCTGCTTCTGATCACCGTCTTCGTGATCTACATAATTCTTGGCATTCTCTACGAGAGCTTTATTCATCCCGTCACGATTCTGACGGGATTGCCGTTCGCTGCCTTCGGCGCGCTGTTCGCGCTGTGGGTCGCGCATCTCGAGCTCGGCGTGTACGGCTATGTCGGTATCGTGATGCTGATCGGCATCGTGAAGAAGAACGCGATCATGATGATCGATTTCGCGATCGCCAGAGAGCGGGCGGAGCATGTGCCGCCCGAGAAGGCGATCCTCGAGGCCGCGAGCGTACGCTTCCGTCCGATCATGATGACGACGGTTGCGGCGATCGCGGGAACGCTCCCGATTGCGATCGGGGTCGGCGCGAGCGCGGCGTCGCGCCGACCGTTAGGCATCTCCGTCGTCGGTGGGTTGGCGTTTTCGCAAATCGTGACATTGTACGTCACGCCGGTGTTCTACACGTACCTCGACGAGCTGCAGGAATGGGCGGGCCGGCGCCTGCGGCGACCGCGACGACGTACCGAGCTCGCGCCCGTGGGGGCCGATTGAGATCTCTCCACCTCGGAGCAGGCTACAGAGAGATCGATGGTCGTTGTGTTCTCTGTGATCCTCTCTGTCCTCTGTAGTTCACAAGAGCAGTCGCTGAGTAGACATGAACTTTACGACGGTATTCATCAAACGCCCAGTCATGACGACGCTCGTCATGATCGGGATTCTCGTCTTCGGCATCGTCGCCTATCGTCAGCTCGCGGTGAGCGATCTGCCGAACGTCGACTTTCCGACGATCACCGTCACCGCCACGTTGCCAGGCACGAGTCCGCAGACCATGGCGGCGACCGTCGCGACACCGCTGGAAAAGGCGTTCTCGACGATCGCCGGCATCGACAACATGACGTCGACGTCGAGCCTCGGGCAGACCCAGATCGTCATCCAGTTCGCGCTCGATCGGAACATCGACGCGGCCGCGCAGGATGTGCAGGCGGCGATATCGCAGACGACGCGCCAGCTGCCCCAGGGTATCATCCCGCCGAGTTATCAAAAGACTAATCCGGCAGACGCGCCGATTCTGACGCTGGCCCTGACGTCGAATGAGGTGCCGCTGTCCACACTCGACGAGTTCGGCGAGACGACGCTGGCCCAGCGGCTGTCGATGGTGGGCGGGGTGGCGCAGGTACTCGTCTATGGCGCCCAGAAGTACGCGGTCCGCATCCAGCTCGATCCGTCGCAGCTCGCCACCCGCAGTATCGCGCTCGAGGACGTCGCGAACGCCGTGACGAATCAGAACGTCAACATGCCGACCGGCGTGTTGTGGGGGCCGAAGACGGCGTTGACAATCCAGGCCACCGGCCAGCTCGACAACGCCACTGAGTTCAAGGACCTGATCGTCGCGTATCGCAACGGCGCGCCGGTGCACTTGAGCGAGATCGGCCGGATCACCGACGATGTCCAGAACAACAAGACCGCCAGCTGGTACGATGGCGCCCGATCGATCGTGCTGGCCATCCAGCGCCAGCCAGGCACGAACACGGTAGACGTCGCGAACCGCGTGAAGGCGGCGCTGGCCAAGCTTCAGACAGAGATCCCGCCGTCGGTGAAAGTCACGCCGCTCTATGATCGGTCCGCCACGATCCAGGCGTCCGTCGATGACGTCACGTTCACGCTCGAGCTCACGCTGGTGCTCGTCGTCCTCGTCATCTTCCTGTTCCTCCGGAATATCTCCGCCACGGTCATACCCAGCCTGGCGCTGCCGATGTCGATCATCGGGACTTTTTCCGTGATGTACTTGCTGCATTACAGTCTCGATAACCTCTCGCTCATGGCTCTGACGCTGGCCGTCGGGTTCGTCGTCGATGACGCCATCGTCATGCTCGAGAACATCGTCAGGCACCTCGAGATGGGTAAGCCGAAAATGCAGGCTGCCGTCGATGGCGCGGCCGAAGTCGGCTTCACGATTGTGTCGATGACACTGTCGCTCGCGGCGGTGTTCATTCCCTTCCTGTTCATGGGCGGCATCATCGGCAAGCTCTTTCACGAGTTCGCGGTCACGATCGGCGTCGCCATTCTCGTCTCCGGCTTTGTCTCGCTGACGCTCACGCCGATGTTGTCGAGTCGCTTTTTGCGGTCGCAACATGGGCAATCACACGGTCGCATGTATGCGGCAACGGAGCGCTTCTACGACCGGATGCTCGGCGTCTACGAGCGCAGTCTCGCGTGGGTGATGGAGCGAAGGCCGGCGACGCTCGTCTTCTCGCTGATCATTCTCGTCGCGACGGCATGGCTCTTCTGGTCCACGCCAAAGGGGCTTTTCCCGACCGACGACACGGGTCAGCTGCTGGCGACGACGGAAGCTGCCGAAGGCGTCTCCTTTGATGCCCTCGTCGAGCATCAAAAGGACGTCGCCGACGTCATTTCCCGCGATCCGGACGTGCGTTCGGTGACATCGTCCGTCGGCACGACGGCCGCGGCAAATCAGGGACAGCTCACGATCGATCTCAAGCCGATCGCGAATCGGAAGCGGAGCGCCGACGAGATTGCCCGCGACCTGACAAAAGCGGTGCAGAACGTTCCCGATATCTCGACGTTCATTCAGAATCCGCCGGCGATCTCCATCGGTGGCCTCGCGTCCAAGAGTCTCTATCAGTACACGCTGCAGAGCGGCGACATCAACACGCTCGACGCGGCGGCACGCGAGCTCGAGACGCGGCTCCGTCAGAAGCCCGAGCTCACCGACGTCACCAGCGATCTGCTGATCGAGAATCCTCAGGTGACCGTCGCGATCGATCGTGAGACGGCGGGCCAGCTCGGCGTGTCGGCGATGGAGATCGAGAACACGCTCTATGACGCGTTCGGCCAGCGGCAGGTGTCCACGATCTACACTTCCACGAACGAGTACTGGGTGGTGATGGAGCTCCTGCCGCAGTATCAGAGCGACATCCCGTCGCTCGGCAAGCTATGGGTGCGGTCGAGCCGCGGGCCGCTCGTCCCGCTGAGCACCGTCGCGCGGTTCGTGAACAGCGTCGGTCCGGTGACGGTGAACCACTCCGGCCAGCTGCCGTCCGTTACGATTTCATTCAACCTGGCCAACGGTGTCTCGTTAGGTACCGGCCTCAAGGCGGTGACGCAGGAGGCGACGCAGGTGCTGCCGTCGAGCGTTGCCGCGGGATTCTCGGGACTCGCCGATGCGTTCATCACGACGCAACAGGGACTCGTGGTGCTGATGATCCTCGCGGTGTTCGTGATCTACGTGATCCTCGGCGTGCTCTATGAGAGTTTCATTCATCCTGTCACCATCCTCTCTGGACTACCGTTTGCCGCATTCGGCGCGCTCGTGACGTTGATCGTCTGCCGTCTCGATCTCGACATCTACGGCTTCGTCGGCATCATCATGCTGATCGGCATCGTCGAGAAGAACGCGATCATGATGATCGACTTCGCCATCGAGGCGCAACGGGCGGGGAATCGCACGCCCGAAGCCGCGATCGTGGAAGCGGCAAGTGTGCGCTTCCGCCCGATCATGATGACGACGATGGCGGCATTGATGGGCGCGATCCCGATCGCCGTCGGCTGGGGTGCGGGTGCCTCGACGCGTCGCCCGTTAGGCGTCGCGGTGGTCGGCGGCCTGGCGTTCTCACAGCTCGTAACGCTATACGTCACACCGGTCTTCTATACCTACCTCGACGAGCTGCAGCAGAAGTTCGGACGGCGGCGCGCGCGGAAGGCCGTGCCGGTCAAGGTGCCAGAGTCGGCCCCTGCCTACAGCAACAGCATCGAGGGGTCGCCGCTCAGGCCCCAGTCCTGAGATCGGAAGCGGGGCGGGATTGACGGCGCGTCCCGCATCTCCGTCCGCATTCTGGCCTCGCTCTAACGGGCCCGATCCCGATTCGCCACATTGTGAAAGCAGTGGTTCACTCCGACGATCGAGACCGGAGTCTGACGTCTGAGATTCTCACTCAGCCCCCTGGGCGACCATGCCCTGCTGATCCATCTCGGTGACAGGATCGACGACGCCACTCATCGTCGAGTGCGAGCCGTCTGTGCTCGGCTCGACGCGACGCCAGTCGCGGGTATGATCGAGCTCGTTCCAGCGTTCGCGAGTGTCGCCGTGCATTACGACCCCGTCCGCGTGCCCGAATCGCCGCCGGGCGCGCGCCGGCAATCGGCGTACGAGCGATTTGCCGAGGCCATGAATAGCGCGCTCGCCGACCTCTCCGAGTCGGCATTGCCCGCGGCGCGTGAGGTCACCATTCCCGTCTGCTACGGGGGGCAGTACGGCCCCGATCTCGCCGATGTCGCGACGGCGCATGAGCTGACACCCGACGATGTCGTTAGGCTGCACAGCGGCGCGACGTACGCGGTATACATGCTCGGCTTTGCTCCGGGTTTCGCGTATCTCGGCGGCCTGCCGGAAGCGATCGCCACGCCGCGGCGGCCCGAGCCGCGGATGGCGGTGCCGGCGGGCAGCGTCGGGATCGGCGGCAGCCAGACGGGCGTGTACCCGCTGATGTCGCCAGGCGGATGGCAGCTGATTGGCCGTACGCCGCTGCGCCTCTTCGACGCACGCCGCGATCCGCCGGCAATGCTCGCAGCCGGAGATCGCGTTCATTTCACATCAGTCACCCCTGATGAGTTTCAACGCGTCGCATCGGCGGTCACGGCGTGATCTGCCACGTCCTGCATCCGGGCCAGTGGGCTACCGTGCAGGATGCTGGACGCATAGGTCATCAGCGCGAGGGAATACCGGTCGCCGGGCCGATGGACGAGCTGGCGCTGCGTCTCGCGAATCTCCTCGTTGGCAACGACGACCGCGCCGCGGCACTGGAATGTACGCTCGTCGGTCCGACGCTGCGCTTCGATGAGCATACGCTCATTGCCCTCGGCGGCGCCGACCTCGGTGCCACCGCTGACGGCACGGCGCTCCCGCTCTGGCGGCCAATCTGCCTGCCGCCCGGAGCGACCCTCAGCGCGGCGTCGGCGGTGCGTGGCTGCCGAGGGTATCTGGCGATCGCCGGTGGGATCGACGTGCCGGCTGTCCTCGGAAGTCGCGCGACGTACGTGCGTGCCTCGCTGGGCGGGCTCGAGGGACGCGCATTGAGACGCGGCGATCGGCTCCCGATTGGCGCGCCAACCGAGCTCGCACGTCGCATCGGCGCCGCCGTGAACCTCGACCGTGGAGGCCAGCGCATCGCGATCGGTCGGTGGGGCGCGTCGAAGTCGCTGATTCCCTTTTACACCTCCTCGGCCGTGATCCGTCTCGTTGACGGAGAACATTCCGCTCTGCTCACGCCGGAAGCCCGCGAGCGGTTGTGGAGTGGCGAGTTTCGCGTCGGCGCGCAGTCCGATCGGATGGGTTATCGTCTCGAGGGAACACCGCTCGAGCTGCGCGAGCGATGCGAGTTGCTCTCCGACGCGGTCACCTTTGGAACGGTGCAGCTTCCGCCCGGGGGCAATCCGATCGTACTCATGGCGGACAGGCAGACGACAGGCGGCTATCCACGAATCGCCGAGGTGGCCTCAGTGGATTTGCCGCTGCTGGCGCAGCTCAAGGCGGGAGACCGCGTGCGTTTTCGCTCGATCTCCCTCGAGGAAGCGCAGCGGCTGTACCTTGCTCGGGAAGACAACATCCGGCAGGCGCGCGCGGCGATCGCGCTCCGTCATCACTGAGAGAGCCAATGCCCGTCGACATCAACTGCGACATGGGAGAGAGCTTCGGCGCCTATCAGATTGGCGCCGATGACGCGGTGCTGCCGCACATCACCTCGGCGAACATCGCATGCGGCTTTCATGGCGGAGACCCCACGGTCATGCGAAACACTGTCGCCGCGGCGAGTAAGCTGGGCGTCGCCATCGGCGCCCATCCGAGTCTTCCGGATCTCGTGGGCTTTGGCCGGCGAGCGATGCAGGTGACGGCGCAGGAGGTTTATGATCTTATGATCTACCAGATCGGCGCGCTGCTCGGCTTCACCCGCGCCGCCGGCGTCGCGCTACGGCACGTGAAACCCCATGGCGCGCTCTACAACATGGCTGCCGCGCAGCAGCCGCTTGCCGACGCAATTGCGAGAGCCGTACGCGATGTCGATTCCGAGTTGATCCTGTTTGGGCTGGCGGGGAATTACATGCTCACCGCCGCGAAACGCGCCGGCATTCGTGCGGCGAGCGAGGTCTTTGCCGATCGCAATTACTTGAAGGATGGCGCGCTCGTTCCGCGATCGCGTCCAGACGCGATGGTGCTCGATGTCGAGGAAGCCGTTCGGCGGGCGATTCGGATGGTCCGTGAAGGCGTGGTTGCCGATGTGGAAGGAAACGACATGCCAATTCGCGCCGACACAATCTGTGTCCACGGTGACGGTCCACACGCGCCCGAGATCGCCCGTGCGCTACGGGAGGGCTTCGGTGCTGCCGGCATCCAGGTTCTGGCGATCTCCGCGCCAAATCAGTAATCGAGAGCCGCCAGGTCCAGATCCTTCAGCCGGAATGGCAACCGCCGCAGCCGCTGACCGGTGGCGGCGAAGATCGCGTTGCCGATGGCGGCAGCGAGTGGAGGCACGGCCGGTTCGCCCATTCCCGTCGGCGTCTCGGTATTGCGAACCAGATGCACCTCCACGACAGGCGAGTCTGCCATCTTGAGCACTCGGTAATCATTGAAGTTGCTCTGGACCGTGCGGCCGTCCTTGATCGTGATCTCGCCGAAGAGTGCCGCTGTCGTTGCCCAGATCACGGCGCTCTCCACCTGCGCGCGCACGGTATCCGGATTGACCATGATGCCGCAATCCACGGCGCAGACGACGCGATCGACGTGGACGCCGCCGCGTCGCGTCACCGTGACTTCGGCAACCTCGGCGACGTATGTACCATCGTAATCGAAGAAGGCGATGCCGCGTCCGCGTCCCTTCGGGAGTGGTGCGCTCCACTGCGCCTTGTCGGCGGCGAGACTCACGACCGCTTGCTGGCGTGGCTTGCCGGCGAGGCGAGCGATGCGGTACGCGACGGGATCCATCCCGACCACGTGCGCGCACTCGTCCATGAATGACTCGAAGCAGAAGCCGTTCTGCCCATTCTGCACGGCTCGCCAGGCGCCTAACGGTACGGGCGAAGAGACCGGTACGAAATCGTTCTTGGTCGTCACGACGTCGTAGGGCGGTTCCTCACCGGCTTCTCGTCGGCCGGGCTGGGCGGACTTGGGGTTCCACCATAACTCCGTGGATGGGCCGACGACGCGATTGTCCCAGGTGAGCGGTCGGCCAGCCGCATCGAGCTGAGCCCGGAAACGCTGCAGCTGGGCGGGACGATAGAGGTCGTGCTGCATGTCGTCCTCGCGGGTATAGAGCACCTTCACCGGCCGGCCGACCTTCTGCGACAGCTGCACCGCCTCCATGACGAAATCCTGATACGCGCGGCGGCCGAAACCGCCGCCGAGGAAGGTCACGTGCGCTTCCACCTTGTCGATTGACACATTCGTCAATTGCGACGCGACTCGACGTGCCTGCTCGGGGAACTGGCTCGGCAGCCAGAGCTCCACTTTGTCCGCGGTCACTGAAGCCGTGCAATTCATCGGCTCCATGCAGGCGTGCGCCACAAATGGCAGCTCGTACGTGGCTTCGACGCGATGAGCGGCAGTCGCTTGCGTCGTTGTCGTGTCAGCCCATTGACGATTCACGGTCGCGGCGCTGTCGTCGTTCACACGGCGGCGCGCATCTTCCCACATCGCCTCCGTCGAGAAGCTGGCCTGATCGCCGAAATCCCATTCGATGTCGAGCGCGCGGCGGCCCTGCATCGCCGACCAGGTATCGTCAGCCAGCACCGCAACGCGACCCGGATGATTGCGCGGGATCGGATCGAGCGTGATGACATGCCTAACGCCGGCGACTCCGAGCGCTTTGCGGTCATCGACGCGGGCGACCTTGCCGGCGAAGGTTGGGCACCGCGCGACGACCGCGACGAGCATTCCAGGCTGCTTGACATCGATCCCGAAGCTCGCCTTGCCGGTGACCTTGTCAGCTGTGTCGAGGCGTTTCGTGTCCTTTCCGAGAATGCGGAAGGTCCGGGGATCCTTGAGCGTCACTGCCTTTGTATCGGGCGGCGTGAGGCGGGCGGCCTCGCGCGCGAGTGCGCCGTAAGAAAGACGCTTACCACTCTTGTGAATGACTTCGCCGGCCGCGGTGCCGCACTCGGACTCGGGCACGTTCCAACGTTTAGCGGCAGCTGCGATCAGCATGGCGCGCGTGGCCGCGCCAGCGCGGCGGAGCGCATCCCATGACTCGCGCACGCTGGAGCTGCCGCCCGTTGCCGTGTCGTATTCCGGACGGGTCGGTGCGCGGGCGGCCCGCACTCGCCGCCAGTCGGCGTCCATCTCTTCGGCGACGATCATCGGCAGCGCCGTCCAGACGCCCTGGCCCATCTCGGATTTGTGAACGAGTATCGTGACGTCACCACTCTCGTCCAGACGCACCCAGGCGTTAGGCGCGAAGACCTCCGGGCCCGACGGTTCCTCTGTTTCGTGATCGCCGACATCATGACGGCGTCGCTCGGGGATGCGCACGCCGAGTAAGAAACCAGTTCCCGCGACGGTGGTCGTAACGAGGAACGCACGTCGCGAGACATTGTCGTCATGCGACGTGCTCATGTTCCGATCTCCTGCGCGGCGCGCTTGATCGCCTTGCGCATGCGCTGATACGTACCACAACGGCAGATATTCGTCATCGCCGCATCGATATCGGCGTCACTCGGGTGGCGATTCTTCGCAAGGAGCGCCGCCGCTGCCATGATCTGGCCCGACTGACAGTAGCCGCATTGCGGGACGTCCTCGGCTATCCAGGCCTGTTGGACAGCGTGCAGCGTCTTCTCGCCGCCGAGCCCCTCGATGGTTGTGATCTTCTTTGACCCGACGGCAGATACCGGCAATGTACACGAGCGCGCTGGTGAGCCATCGAGATGGACGGTGCACGCACCACAAAGACCAGCGCCGCAACCGTACTTCGTGCCCGTGAGCTCGAGGTGATCGCGAACCACCCAGAGCAATGGCGTGTCAGCGGCGACGTCGACGCTGTGCCGACGTCCGTTCACCTGAAGTGTATACGACGGCATGGGGGAGGGATGCGAAGTTGGCGTGCTGCGGAAGAGGGCGCGACTCCATGTTAGAGGCGCGGCGCCAGCGAGCGACCTATATTCACACTCGCAAAACCGCCGGCCGAGTGCAAGGCGAAAACAAAATCCGGACATCGAGTGCGAATCGTCTCCTTTCTCCCATCCGCTACGGAGCTTGCCTTTGCGCTTGGGCTCGGCGATGACGTGGTCGGCGTTTCCCACGAGTGTGATTACCCGCCCGAGGCAGCCTCGCGACCCGCGGTCGTCCATTGCGCCATTCCGCTCGAGGGTCTCACACCCCTCGAGATCGACTCGGCGGTAAGCACCCAGCTTCGCGTCGGCGGATCGATTTATACCATAGATACGGAGCTGCTGAAGGCGCTCGCGCCGGATCTCATCCTCGCGCAGGACCTCTGCGAGGTGTGCGCTCCATCGGACAATGAGACGGAGCGAGCGCTTGGCGTCCTCGACGGAAGGGCGAGAGTAATGACCCTTGCACCGAGGTCGCTGGCCGACATTCAGGAAAACCTCCGTCAGCTGGGCGATGCCACCGGAGGCGGCGAGGTTGCACGAACACTCATCGCGAAGCAGGACGCCAGGCTTGCCCGGTTGCGCGACTCGTTGCGCGGCGCGACACCGCGGCGGGTGTTCTTCATTGAATGGATCGAGCCGATCTTCTGCGGCGGTCACTGGGTGCCGGAGCAGATCGAGCTCGCCGGCGGTGTGGACATGTTGGGCCGCAAAGGCGCCGACTCTGTCCGTGTCCCCTTCGAGGACGTCGTAGCGTGGGCGCCCGAGATCCTGATTGTGTCGCCATGCGGCGCCCACCTGGACGACGCCGCGGAACAGGCGCACGCGATGCTGGCCGATGACCGCTGGCTCTCGATTCCTGCCGTGCGATCGGGGAATGTGTTCGCGGTGGACGGGAGCAGTTACTTCGCTCGACCCGGTCCGAGAGTGTTCGATGGCATCGAGCTACTCGCTCATCTCTTTCATCCTGATCGCGTAGCCGAGAGGTTAACGGGCGCGCAGCGCGTATTCCGGTGAAGCTATAAGATCTGACATCGGCTCATCCCTCGGAGTTACGTCCCTCTCAGCACCGTCATCGGATCCACCTTGGCTGCCCGGCGGGCCGGAATCAGTGTCGCCACCAGCGCGACCACCGCGAGCAGCAACGTCACTCCCACGAACGAGAGTGGATCGCTCGCGCTCACGCCATAGAGCAGCCCCGCGATGAGCCTCGTTAGGCCCAGCGCCGCGACGGCGCCGATGAGAATACCGGTGAGCGCGAGCGTCGCGCCCTGCCGCAGCACGAGGCCGAGTACGTCCTGGCTTCGCGCGCCGAGGGCGACGCGGACACCGATCTCCTGACGGCGCTGCGCGACGAGGAAGCTGATCACGCTGTAGACACCCAGCGTCGCGAGCAGCAGCGCCGCGCCACCGAACGCGGCGAGCAGCACGAGCGTGAATCGACGATCGGCGAGCGAATCGGCGAGCACTGTCTCCATCGTGCGGAAGCGCGGCGGAATGTCCGGACGCAGCTCGTGGATGATTCCTCGCGCCGTCGCGATCGTATTCGCGGTGGGCGCGGAGCCGTCCAGGACGAAGTAAAAACTGGTCGCGCGCACCGGACGCTGTCTATAGTAGGCGTAGAATGTCGGCTCCGGTGGATCGGCGAGGCTGCCTTCGCGGATATCGCCAACGACGCCGACGATGGTGAATGGACGCAGGTCGCCGTCCATGTTGCCGAATTCAATGATCTTTCCGATCGGGCTCTCGTTTGGCCATTGCTTCTTCGCCAGTGCAGTATTGATGAGGGCCGCCGGTGTGGCTGTCGGACCATCGCGGCCATCGAAGAGTCGCCCCGCCACGAGCGGGATATGCAGCGCCGTGAAAAATCCTGGGCTGGCGACACGGAAATCGGCGTAGCCCGAGCGCGTCTTGTCTTTGAGCAGATCTGGCAGCTTTGCGAAATCGATCTTCTCGTCGGGCGTTCCAAGGATGATGAAAGCGCCGTCACCGCTGCCGCCCCCGGCGAGTGGGAAGAAGTTCGCTCCGCCAACCTGCCGAACCCCTTGAATCGCGGCGAAACGCGCGGTGATCTCGTCGTATGACTGCACCATTCGCTGCAGATAGGCCGCCTGAGCACTGGGCCCATTCGTGAGCGTCAGCCCCGTGGACGGCGAGATCGGAACGTCCACGTCGACGATCACCGCGTTGTCGGCTCGAAAGCCCGGATCGACCCGAAGGAGTTGGAAGAAGCTCCGCCCGAGCAACCCTGCGCCGACGAGCAACACGAGCGTCAACGCGACCTGCACGACGACCAGGCCACTGCGAATGCGATGGCTCGATCCCGAACCGGCCTGTGTGCGCTGTGACTGGGCCAGCGCCTCTCGGATGTCGCTCCGAGTCGCGCGCCAGGCGGTCAGCAGGCCGAGCGCCAGGGCACAGACGGCCGAAACGAGAATGGCGAAGGCCAGGACCGGCCAGTGAATGCCGATCTCACCGACGCGGGGAAGCCGCCCGGGCTCGAGCGACAGGAGGGTTCGAACACCCACCACCCCGACGATGAGTCCCAGCACGCCGCCGCACGCGGCGATAGCGAGCGCCTCGGCGAGAAACTGCCTAACAAGCCGGCCGCGCCCTGCGCCGAGAGCGAGCCGGAGCGCCAGCTCGCCGTGACGCGCCGCCAGGCGGGCGACCAACAGGTTCACGACGTTCGCGCATCCTATGAGAAGGAGGAACCCTGATGCGGCGAGGAGCACGATAAGCGCGGGCCTAGCATCGCCGACGATCTCCTCTCGCAGCGGCACGACATGGGCGTCCTCCATCCATGTCTCGTCGCCGTATTGGGCCTTGAGCGTTCGCGCGATGGCGCTGGACTCACGTCGCGCCTGGGCCAGGGTCACGCCATCACGCAGTCGCGCGAGCACATTCCAGTTGTGCGACGTCCGACTTGGTATTGGTTGCTCCAGCTCGCTCGGCGTCCACAGCTCTGCTCCCGCGGGAAGGTCGAGCGACGATGGCACTACCCCAACGATATGATAACTGCGACCATCGAAACGCAGAGTCATGCCTAACGCGGACGGGGAGCCGCCGAGGACGCGTTGCCAGAAACCCTGACCGACGATGACCGCTGGGCTGCCGCCAATCTGCTGCTCCTCGGAAACAAAGCCTCGGCCGAGGATCGGCTGCACGCCCAGGATCGTGAAAAAGTCGCGCGACGCGACAGCGTGCCGCGCACGTACCGCATCGCCGCTCGGCATCACCGCCGACGTCGTTCCCCAATCATGGAACAGCGCCATGCCGTCGAACGACCGATTCGACGCGCGCAGGTCCTGGTAATTCGGCTCCGAAAAAGCGGCGTCGTTGCCCTTCTTGTTCAGTTGAAAGACTTCGACGATGCGATCCGGATGTGCGTACGGCAGTGGTCGCAGCAGCACACCGTTGACGACGCTGAAGATTGCGGTCGTCGCGCCGATGCCTAGTGCGAGCATCGCGACGACTACGACGAAGAAACCAGGTGTTCGCGCGATGGCGCGGGCGGCGAATCGGAGGTCGCGTAGGAACGATTCCATGGGGCCTCAGCTGAAAGATCAGTACGGCGTACGCGGCGAGCGCCGGCTGGTTTCGGCGGTGCGACTGTTGGACAACAGCTCTTGCCTCAAAGGTTTGGCTCTCTATCTTCTCGCCCTTCGGTTCAGTCGTCGCCATGGGCCCGCCGCTGGTCCCAGTCGCCACTGGCTTTAGCCTTCCCGACATTTGTGGTGACGTGGCGTTCTGTAGCTGAGTTCAAAGAACGCGAAAACGTCGACTCCGAGCGCGCGCGGCGCATCGCCCAGTGTTCGGATCGAGTGCGCGTGTGTTTACCCCACCGGAGAGAATGGAATGAAGATTCCTCTGCCGCGGCGAGACCGACGTCTCGCTACCAAATCGCTCCTCTGTTCCAGCATCGCCTTCATCTTTGCCACAACATCAGCATTTGCTCAATCCACCGGCGCCGTCCGCGGCACTGTCACCGATGCTGGGGGCAGCGCTCCCGTCGGTCAGGTGCAGGTATACGTCGTCGGAACCCGTCGCGGCACGGTCACCCAGGAGAATGGCCGGTTTCTCATAACGGGGATACCGGCTGGCCAGGTGACGCTTCGTGCGCAGAAGCTTGGCTACGCGCCAACGCAGTCCAGCGTCACGTTGGCCGGCAACGATACGGTGAACGTGGACTTCCGCCTCAGCGCCGCAGCGCTCGCGCTGGACGAGGTTGTCGTCACAGGAACACCCGGCGCGACGGAGAAACGCGTCCTCGGCAACACGGTCAGCACCGTCAAGGCCGATGAGCTGACGAAGGACACGCCGATCCCAACCGTGACGGAGCTGCTGCAGGGTCGAGCGGCAGGTATCAATGTCACGTCGAACTCCGGCTCGGTCGGTACGTCGGCGACGATCCGCATTCGCGGCGCCAGCTCGCTCTCGGCCAATACCCAGCCCGTCGTCTACATCGACGGCATTCGCATGCAGGCCGGCGCACAGCGCTCCTTCGACAACAGTGGCGCGACGGTGCAGGCGACCTCTGCGCTCGACGCCATCGATCCGAATGACATCGAGTCGATGGAAGTCATCAAGGGACCGGCGGCCGCCACCCTGTATGGCGCCGATGCGGCCTCCGGCGTCATTCAGATCATCACGAAGAAAGGGCGCATGGGCCAGCAGACGGCGGAGTGGAACGCTCGCGCCGAGTATGGCGGAATCAACTGGGCGCTCGCGCGTCCGACGACGTACTGGAACTGCACTGACGCGAATATCGCGAACTCAACGCTTTTCCCGAACTGTGCTGCCCTCGGCGCAAACCCGTCGAATCGGCTGCTCATCGACAATCCGCTCGATCAGCCGGGTGCGCTCCGCCAGGGCGATGTCACAACCTACGGCCTTTCCACGCGTGGTGGCGCCGAACGGTACTCCTACTTCTTCTCGTTCGATCACGACGGCGAGAACGGTGTGTTGTACAACAATCTCTTCCGCCGCGACAATGGGCGGGCGAACGTCCAGGCCAGTCTGCGCGATAACCTCACGCTGCAGATGAACGTCGGCTACATCCGCACGAACTCGCAGCAGCCGCTGTCCGACAACTCGTCCAACAGCATCATTCGTAACGCCTATCGCGACCGTCCCTCTGGCCCGTGGCCATGGCAGGCGCAATACCGCGGCCTCGGTCCCAATATCGCGAATCAGTACGACAACGAAGTACAGACGGAGCGATACATCCTTGGCAGCAGTCTCAATTTCCAACCGTTCTCCTGGTTCCAGAACCGGCTGAATGCGGGCGTCGATGTCAACGATCAGCGCAGCATGGTGTTCTACAGCATCGACACGACGGGGCGGCAACCGTGGGGCGCGATCGACGCCAATGGTTGGATCGGCTACATCCTGCCGAATACCCACCTGTGGACGGTGGACTACGCCGGCACCGCGACCACTAGCCTGCCGCAGGATCTCACCTCGTCCTTCTCTGTCGGTGCGCAGTACAGCAACCTGCAGCTCGACAGCTGGCAGACGACCGGGCAGACGCTCGTCGCCAATCAGCTCAACCTGGTCGGCAGCGCGGCGACGCGTGACGCGGACCAGATCTTCATTCAACAGAAGTCGCTCGGTACCTACGCGCAGGAGCAGGTGGGCTGGCGCAATCGGCTGTTCGTCACCGGCGCGCTCCGCGTCGACAACAACTCGGCGTTCGGCTCCAATTTCAAGCTTGTGAAATACCCGAAGGCTTCGGTTTCGTACGTCATCTCGGAAGAGCCGTTCTTCCACGTGCCGCATATCGATCAGTTGAAGCTGCGTGGTGCGTGGGGCGAGGCGGGCAACGCGCCGGCGCCGTTCACCGCGGTGCAGGCGTTCGCGCCGACGACGACGGCCATCGGCGACGTGCAGGTGAACGCGCTGCAGCCGCAGGCGTACGGCAATCCAAACCTGCGCGCAGAGACGGGCAGCGAAGTGGAGCTCGGCTTCGATGCATCCACCTTTGGCGGCCGGCTTGGTGCCGAGTTCACGTACTACAACAAGCTCACGAAAGATGCGCTGGTCACTGTGCCGGCACCGCCGTCGTCCGGCTATGTCGCCGCCGGTGGCGGGGCAACGGGGACCTATCTCGCCAATCTCGGCAAGATCTCGAATAATGGTCTCGAGTTGACGCTCACGGCGACGCCGGTTCAGCATCGCAACTTCGGCTGGGAATCGGCGCTTACCGTCTCGACGAACCACAACAAGCTCGTGACTTTCGGAACGGGCTTCAGCGAGATCCGGTTCGGCACCTTCGCCATCAACCAGAAATTCGCGCAGGGATTCCCGTTAGGCGCGTACTGGTACACCGACGTCGTCCGCGACGCGAATGGGAATCCGGTGCTCACCGGCGGCAAGATGTCCGTCGATACGACGCTCCGCTACCTCGGCCCCTCCACGCCGACGCGTGAGATGTCGCTCTCGAACACCTTCACGATCTTCAAGAACCTCCGACTCTACGGCTACTTCGATTACAAGGGCGGCGGTTATCTGTTCGACGGCATCAAGTACGTGAATGATCGACTCGACCTGAACACGTGGGCGGTAAACAATCCGAAGGCGGATCCTCTCACGGTGCAGTATCTCGAGTCGGGCGCCACGCGGCCGGACATCGTGCGCTCGGATTTCATCAAGCTCCGCGAGCTGTCGCTGGCGTACACCCTGCCGCAATTCATTGCGGCGCGTGCGCGTGCAAAGAACGCCACGATCCAGGTCTCGGGTCGCAACCTGGCGATCTGGAAGCTGCACGGCTATCCGGGTGTCGATCCCGAGGTCGAGTTCTTCAATGCGGTTGGCAGTAATGGCCAGCCGGCCACGCCGACAGCGTTGTTCGATCGCACGGATTACTGCTCGATTCCCATGCTCCGTCGCATCATGGTCTCCATGAACCTGACCTTCTGACGCCCTCCCGAGGATATGTCTCATATGAAAGCAGCACGCATACTTCGCCGGGTGGCATTGTTGGTCGGCGTTGCGGCGCTCGCCAGTTGCCACGACGCGCTGACCGTGACCAACCCGAAAGTCATCGCCACCAGTGATCTCTCCGACGCCCAACTCATCGGCACACTGCTGAACAGCGCGGTGTTCGCGGTCAACACCAATTACAGCGAATTCTCGTGGTTCTCGGCAATCATTACCGACGAGGCGCTCAATGCCACGAACGACTATCGCAGCGGTGAGCTGAGCCAGCGCATCGTCGAGTTGGCGCAGGGCAACGTCGGCCCGTATCCACTGCTTCAGTTCACCCGCGCCACGGCTGATACCTCGGCGGCGCTCATTCGCAAACTTGTCAAACAACCTGCCGGCGATCTGCGCCTCGCGCGCGCGCTCGCGTACGCGGGATATAGCTATCTGTACCTCGCGGAGTTCACCTGCACCGCTCCGATCAATGGTGGGCCGCTCGTCACCGACGATTCCCTCGAGAAGATCGCGCTCTCGCGCTTCAAAGAGGCGATCACGGACGCCACGCCAGCGGACGCTGGTTCCACGAAGACTGTCGCCGACACGATTCTCGCGCTCGCGAATGTCGGTGCGGCGCGCGCGTCGCTGAACCTCGGCAACAAGACGGACGCGATTACCTATGCCTCGGCCGTGCCGGCGAGTTTCGTCATCTACGCGGACTACATAGCGGCGCCTCCCGCGCTCAACAACACGCTGTGGGGTCGCGTGAATGGACAGAACAAGCAGCTCGGCGTGCATCCGTTGATGCAAAACCTGAATGATCCGCGAGTGCGCTACACGACGAAGGCAGTGCTCGGACACAACCAGCTCACGCTGTTGAACACCCCTTACTCGCCGCGCAGCTTCTCGACGTACACTTCGCCGGATTCGCAGGTGATTCAGTCGTTCTCGAAGATCGACATGGCGTCGGGACTCGAGGCGCGCTTCATTCGCGCCGAGGCGGAAGGGCCCACGCCGCTGACAATCGCGCTCGTGAACGAGCGCCGCGCGGTGGGTGGCGAGCAGCCACTCGGAGCCACGGACGATGTCATGGCCAGCCTGCGGGAGGAGAAGCGGCGCGACTTCTTCCTCGCCGGACGTCGCCTCGGCGACCTGCGTCGTTACAAGGCGCAGGGCATCGGAGATTTCTTCCCGTCCGGCCCGCACCCGACTTCGCAGTGGGGTCTCTACGGCTCCGCGACGTGCTACATCATTACGCAGGACGAGATGAACTCGAACCCGAACGTAGCCAACTACGTTCCACCGGCCACGCGTCCGCCGGGATATTCGCCGTAGGGCTGACACAACCGGGGCTGTGGGCTAGGGGCTAGAGGCTAGGGTTAGGCGCGGAGATGGTGACCGCCGGCCCTGGCCGCTAGCCCCTAAACCCAGCCCCGTATTGTCCGTTACCGTCTCTCGTAACCTCCAGCGATTTCGTTCTGCCCAGAGGAGAAGCCATGAAGAAACAATTCCGGTTAGGCGCGAGCGCGGTTTCGTTGCTGCTAGCCGCTTTCGCCAGCCGAGCCACCGCACAGCGCGGTCAGCCTCAACTTGCGGGAGGCGAGCTGGATCCCGCGAACGGGCGCTGGGATGTCACCCTGGCTCGTGGCAAAACAAGAGAGATCGATTTCACTACCAGTGAAGGCACCTGGTTGTCTCCTGATCTCTCGCCGGACGGACGCTGGATCGTCTTCGATCTCCTCGGCCACATCTATAGAATGCCGGCCGCGGGAGGCGAGGCGCAGCCATTGACGCAGAACACAGGGGTTGCGCTCAATTTCCAGCCGCGCATCTCGCCAGATGGCAAGACGATCGCCTTCATCTCGGACCGCCGCGGACAGAACAATCTCTGGCTCATGGACGCGGACGGCGGCAACCCGCGTCCCGTGTTCACGGATTTGAATGTCATGGCGGCCGAGCCGGCCTGGACGCCGGACGGCCAGTACATCGTCGTTAGGCGAACGGCATCGGCGAATCCAGAGGCGCCGGGGAGTGGCGCCGGCTCCGGGCTCTTCATGTATCACAAGGACGGCGGCCAGGGCATTCAACTGGTCAGCTCGAGCGGTGGACGTGGTGGCGGGGGCGCTGCCGGGGGTGTGGTGTCCTGGCCGACGATTTCGAGCGACGGGCGATATCTGTACTACCAGACCACTGTCAACGTCGAAGACCACGAACCGCTGTCCGGATCACTGCAACTTCGCCGTTTCGACTTCAAATCCGGTGAGATCATCGACATTACCGCCGGGGAGAGTAGTGGCGCGGCCGCGGGACGCATGTCGAGTGGCGGTGCCGCGGCGCCCGAGGTCTCGCCCGACGGGCGATGGCTCGCGTTCGCTCGCGAGATTCCCGACGGAACCCTGAGCTACAAAGGGCACAAGTTCGGGCCGCGTACTGCCCTGTGGCTGCGTGACCTGAAGACGGGTAATGAGCGTTTGCTGATGGATCCGATCGAGCCGATGGTGGCTTCGGGCTCGAAGACATTGGGAATCCTTCCGCGGTACAAGTGGGCGCCCGACGGCAAGTCCCTTTTGATTACCCAGGGCGGCAAGCTGCGCCGCGTAGACGCGGCCAGCGGCGCGGTATCGACCGTCGCGTTCACGGCCCGGGTTCACCGGACGATCTCGGAAATGGCACGGAAGTCATTCCGCATTGCTGACGACGCCGTGCAGGCGAAGTTCATTCGCTGGCCGAGTGCGACCGCCGATGGCAAGGCGATCGCATTCGTTGCCGTCGGGCGCATCTACGTGCAAGAGGGAGCAGCCGGGAGGCCGCGACGTATCACGCCGGCCTCGTTCAGTCCACTCGAGTATGCGCCCGCATGGTCGCCGGACGGCAAATGGCTCACGTTCGTAACGTTCGACGACAGCGCCCGCGGCCAGCTCTGGAAGGTTGCCGCGAGTGGCGGCGCACCGCAGCGCCTAACGAAAGACGCGGCAGACTACGTTGACCCGGTGTGGAGCCCGGATGGCCGCTCGGTGATCGTCGCTCGTGGCGAGGGCGCGACGGCGGCGGGGCGCACGATCACGGCGAACGCGTACTACGATCTCGTGCGCATCGCCGCCAACCCGGTGGCCGGCGGAGACAGCGGCGAGGTCATCGTGACGGTGGGTCGTCCGCCCGATGCTTCGATGAGCGGTGAGGCGCGACGACAACTGCTCCGCCCGTCGTTCGGCCCCGAGGGACGTCTCTTTTATCCCGAGGAGCGCGCCGCGCCTGCAGGGCAAACTGGCGCCGCGGCGCGCAACGCCAACGGCACCGCGCTGGTATCGGTGAGAGCGGATGGCAGCGACAAGACGGTCCACCTTGTTCTGCCGAGCGCTGACGAGATCGTTCCGTCACCCGATGGCAATTGGGTCGCCTTTCAGGAGGGCGACAACGTCTATCTCGCGCCGATGAAGTTCAGTGGTCTGGGCGCCGAGCCGATTCGCATCGACAAGAAGCGCGGTGAGCTGCCAGTGACGCGTCTCACGCGGGATGGCGGTCTCTTTCCCCGCTGGCGCGACAGGAACACACTCGAGTTCGGGAGCGCGAATCAGTTCTTCGTTAGGCATATCGACACCGGCCTCACCGATACGATCACACTCAGCGTGAGCGTCCCGCGCGCCGTTCCGAGCGGGAGCGTGGCGGTCACCGGGGCGCGCCTGGTGACGCTCGATCATCGCAAGGTGATCGACAGCGGCACGATTGTAGTGCGGGGCAGCCGGATCGCGTGCATCGGGACGTGCAGCACCGCGGGAGTGGATCGCGTCATCGACGGCCGCGGCAAGACGATCATCCCCGGCTGGGTGGACATGCACGCGCACCATCATCGGGAATGGCGCGGCATGCGACCGAAGCACGACTACGAGGTCGCGATGTATCTCGCCTACGGGGTAACGACGGACCTCGATCCCTCGATGTGGTCCCAGAACATCTTCCCGACCGCGGAGCTCATCGAGGCCGGTGAAATCATCGGCCCGCGCACCTTCTCCACGGGCGATCCGCTGACCCGCGGCGATGGTGCGCGATCGAATGAGCTCACGAACCTGGTCGAGGCCCAGCACGCCGTTCGCAAGATGGTCGATTGGGGCGCTACGGAGATCAAGCAGTATGCGCAACCGCGGCGCGATCAGCGGCAGTGGGTCTCGGACGCGGCGCGGCAAGTTGGAGCCAATGTCACGGCCGAAGGCGGCGATTTCCTCGAAGATCTCTCGATGATCATGGACGGGCAGACCGGATGGGAGCACGCCTTCTCGGAAGTCCCGATGTACAGCGACGGCGCAAAGTTCTTCGGCAAGGCGGGCGCGACGTATTCGCCGACGCTTGTCGTCGCCGGTCCGGGAGCATGGAGCATCGAGTACTTCTTCCAATCGAGCGACGTGTGGAAGGACGCGAAGCAGCGCCGCTGGTTCCCATGGCGGATGCTCATTCCCCAGACGCGCGTGCGCTGGCTGCGACCGGAGACTGACTACGCGTATCCGCTGATTGCGCAGGCGATGGCGGACGTCATCGCCGAAGGGGGCAATGGAGCGCTCGGCTCCCACGGCGAGCATCACGGCCTCGACGCGCATTGGGAAGTCTGGATGGAGGCGTCCGCGTTAGGCAACATGGGCGCGCTTGAAACGGCCAGCCTCGGCGGCGCGCGCTTCCTCGGCGCCGATCAGGACATCGGATCGCTCGAGGTCGGCAAACTCGCGGATCTGATGGTATTGAACGCCAACCCGCTCGAGGACATTCACAACACGCTCAAGATGCAGTACGTGATGAAAGGTGGCACCCTGTACGATGCCGAGACGCTCGACCAGGTCTGGCCGAAGGCGGTGAAGTGGGGATCGTATTATTGGGTGAATCCGGATGTGCTACAGATGAACGACAAGCCAGTCGACGTCTTCGATAAGAAGCCGTAGCTTTCGGCTCGTAGTCTTCGCGTCGCCTTCCCCATCACGAGAGTCATGCGTCAACCACTTTTCGCCGCGTTCGTCTGCGCCTCTGTCGCTGCCTTTTCTTCCGTTCGCGCACAAAGCTCGCCATCTGTGTATCAAGCCGGTTCACTTTCCCCGAACCAGCAGCTCGCGCACGACATCTACAAAGAGCTGATCGAGATCAACAGCGGCATGAAAACCGGCAATGTCACGCCGGCCGCCAATGCCATGGCTCAGCGATTCCGCGACGCCGGGATTGCGGATTCCGACATCTTCCTCGGCGGGCCGCAGCCTAACAAGTACAACGTCGTCGCACGCATTCACGGCCACACTGGCGCGGCTGGTCGCAAGCCCCTGCTCCTGCTCGCGCATCTCGATGTCGTCGAGGCGCTGAAGGCGGACTGGTCGCCCGACCTCGATCCGTTCGTCTTTACCGAACGCGATGGCTACTACTATGGGCGCGGCACGTCGGACGACAAGGCGATGGCTTCGATCTTCGTCTCGATCGCGACTCGCATGGTGCGTGAGCACATCGTCCCCGACCGGGACGTCATCATCGCGCTCACCGCCGATGAAGAGGGCGGTAATTCCAATGGCGTCGATTGGCTCCTCCAGACCCATCCACAACTGGTCGACGCGGGAATCGTCATCAACGAGGGGGGCGGAGGCACGTTGCGCAATGGGAAGCCGCTCTTCAACTCCGTGCAGGCGACGGAGAAGGTCTCGACGAACATCACGCTGCGCGTTACGAACCGAGGCGGGCATTCCTCGGTGCCGCGTCCGGACAACGCGATCGTCGCCCTCGCCGACGCGCTCTCGAAGGCAGGGCGGCACCAATTTCCGGTGCGGTTCAACGACGTCACACGCGCCTTCTTCACGAAGACGGCCGCCATCGAGGCGCCCGCGCTAGGCAAGGCGATGAAAGCCCTCGTCGCCAATCCGAAGGACGCATCCGCGCTGGCGATCGTCGCCGCCGATCCGCGCTACAACGCCATGCTCCGCACGACCTGCGTGCCAACGATGCTCGCGGGTGGGCACGCGACGAACGCGCTGCCGCAGCTCGCCGAAGCGACGATCAACTGCCGGCTCTTCCCGAGCGACACGCCAGAAGTCGTTCGCGCTGACATCGAGCGGCTCGTCAATGACACGACGGTGCACGTCACGATGCGCGCGACCGAGCGGCCGCCCGCTCCGTCACCTCTCTTACCGGAGCTGTTCGACGCCGTCGGGCAGGTGACGCACGAGATGTGGGGGAACGTTCCTGTCATCCCGGTGATGTCCACCGGCGCCACGGACTCGCGCTTCTTCCGGGAGAAGGGCGTGCCCTCATACGGCGTCTCCGGATTGTTTCTCGATCCGGCCGTGGATGCGCGGGCTCACGGTCGTGATGAGCGAATGCGAATTCAGTCGTACTACGAAGGACAGGAATTCCTCTGGCGTCTGACGAAGGCGCTCACCACCGACGCGAGAACCGCCGTACCCTGATCGGAGCCCGCGCTCAAATTGGCGCGGGCATTACGCTCGTCCTATCGCCGGTACTGATAGACGTGCGTCTCCGTACCGTCGTCTGCCGGAATCGTCAGGAGCACCCCACTCGGCGCAATGCTGCCGGTATACGTCGCCGCCGCGGAGCCGTACGGATCGAGCACCGCACCAGCCGTGTCGCTCAGTGTGAGCAAAGATCCATCTGACATCCAGCGGCCGCCTTCCAAGTGATCCTCACGGGCGAATGTGTGACCGTTCCAGACCGAGTCTCGCTCCGTGAGGACGAAGTAGCCGTCGGACTGAAGGGTCAGTGAGCCTGAGAGAACCCATCGCGAGCTGTACAAATAATCCGGCCGTGTCGGAAGTGAATCGAGATCAACCGACGCGAGCGTGTAGACGCCGTCACGCGTGTCCACCTCGGTGGCTGTCACGCGGCTGATGCAGCCGGCAAGAAGCAGATGAAGGAAAACGGCAAATCGACGCATGTTGAGATGGATGATTGGGCCCACGCTTCGGAGCCCGTCGATCTGAAACGATTCGCAAATCACGTGCACCAGCCCGCACGATCGCCGAATTCGCCCGAAGGAGCAAGTTCAGTCGAGGACAGGTGCGCGCCGCCGAGCCTCTAGCCTCCCTGGCTCACCCGAACTTGACAAGCGTCAGAAGTGTAGACAGTCTACCTACTGTGAGTAGATGGTCTACCTAAGCCGAACAGACATGGCATCGAACGAGCCGGCCACGTCACGCATCGAGATCCTGCAGGGCACTCTCGACTTCATCATCCTGCAGGCGCTGCGTTGGGGGCCCTGCCATGGTTACGGCATCGTGCAGCTCATTCGCGCTCAATCGCGTAACCTGCTGCAGGTGGAGACGGGATCGCTCTATCCTGCGCTTCAACGGCTGGTGAAACAGGGCGCGATCGCCACGGAGTGGGGCATGTCGAGTACCAACCGGCGCGTGCGCACGTATCGGCTCACGCCCAGAGGCCGCAAGCGCCTCGCCGCCGAGCGTTCGCGGTGGGAGCAATTGTCGGAAGCCATCGCTGGTCTCATGCTGCCGCCTGGCGCGGAGGAAGCATGAGCATTCTCGACTGGTTGCCGTGGGTGCGCGAGCGCCGTACGAGAGAGCTCGCCGACGAATTCCATGCCCACCTCGAGATGGCCGAAGCGGAGCGCATCGCTCGGGGTGAGACGCCGACAGAGGCGGCAGCCAACGCGAGACGCGAATTCGGCAATTTCGGCCTCGTGCAGGAAGTGGCCCGCGACGAGTGGGGGCGCGGTGGACGGTGGGTGGAACACCTCGTTCACGACGTCAGTTACGGCTTCAGGATGTTGCGTCGTGCACCGGCATTCGCGGCGGTCGTCATCCTCACGATCGCGTTGGGCGTCGGGGCTACCACTGCGATCTTCAGCGTCGTGAACGCAACGCTGCTGCATCCGCTGCCCTATCCGCACGCAGAGCAGCTCGTGCGCATCGAGGACGACCTCGTCGGCCTCGGCGCGCGCGATATCGGGATGTCGACGCCCGAGTGGAATGATCTACGGCGTTCCGGCGTTTTCGATTTCGTGTCCCCAACCTGGTTCGACGACAACAACCTCACGGGGCTCGAACGGGCGCAGCGGGTAGGACTGTTGATCGTGGCGCCGAACTACTTCGCGCTCCTCGGAGTAAAGCCTCGCCTCGGCGCTGGATTCACTCCCGGCGATGCAACCCCTGGTTTCAACGGCCAGGCGGTAATCAGCGATGGACTATGGAAGACCGCCTTCGGTAGCGATCCCGACGTCCTCGGCCGAGTCGTGCAACTCGACTCTGATTCCTATCGCATTGTTGGTGTCATGCCGCCGGGATTCCAGGCCCCAGGAAGCACGCGAGAGGAGCGAGGTACGCAAGTCTGGCCCGCTTTCGGATTTGCGGGCGCGCCATTGAATCAGGCGACGGTCGAAAGCCGGCGAAGTCTTTTCGCGGGAGCGATCGCTCGGGTGAAGTCCGGGCTGACGATCGACGAAGCACAACGCCGAATCGACGTCCTGGTGCGACAGCTGCGGCAGCAGTTTCCGGCGGATTATCCGCCCGCGAGCGATTGGCGGATACGCCTTGTGCCACTGAAGGACGCAATAGTCGGCAACGTGCGTGAGCCACTGCTATTCCTGTTCGGCGCCGTCATACTGGTATTGCTGATTGCTTGCGCGAATGTCGCCAACCTGCTGCTGACCCGCGCGACTGGTCGAAGCCGCGAGTTGGCTTTGCGCCAGGCTCTGGGCGGCGCGCCGGCACGACTCGTCCGTCAATTGCTGACGGAGAGCATACTTCTGTCGGTGCTCGGCGGGCTCGCGGGGATGCTGCTACTCGTCGTCGTGAAGAGCTCGCTCGTTAGGCTCGTACCCGATGCCTTGCCGCGGGTGAACGAGATCGCCATCGACTGGGGAGTGGTGCTGTTCGCGCTCGCTGCTTCGGTCGTGGTCGGCGCGATCTTCGGGCTGGCACCAGCACTCCAGATTCGCGGGCTCGATCTGATCCGCGCATTGAAGATGGAGGGGCGCGGAGCGACGAGCTCGCGAGCACAGAATCGAACGCGCCGCTTGCTCGTCGTCGCGGAGTTCGCGCTATCGCTGGTCCTCATGAGCGCGGCGGGGTTGCTCGTGCGCAGCTTCTGGCGGCTGCTCGATGCGCCGCTCGGGTTCAATCCGCGAAACGTGACCGTACTCCACACGCGATTGCCCTATCCGAACGATCCGAAGGAGGATCTGTATCCGACCGCGGGCGCCGAGGCCACTCTTGTGCGCGAGGTCATGCGCCGGTCGTTGACGTTGCCGGGTGTCACGGATGTCGCGCTTGGCAGTGGGGCCGCCGTGCCGCTGGATCATCCGCAGCAGGATCAGACGCTGCTTCGGGTCGTGATTGAAAATGACGCGGTCCATGGAGATCAGCCGCTGTTCATCACCGGCGCGGAGGTGACTCCGGAATACTTCCGCCTGCTGGACCTGCCGCTCCGACGCGGCCGCCTGCTGGAGGATTTCGATTCGGACTCGGCCCCGTCCGTCGCCGTCGTCAACGAAGCGATGGCGAAGATGTACTGGCCGAATACCGAGGCGTTAGGCAAACGCCTCAGGCTCTCGCCACGCTCGACAACATGGACGACGATCGTTGGCGTGGTTGGGGACGCGCGAACCGAATCCCTGGCCAGCCCCGCCGTCCCGCAGATCTATGCGAGTCTATACCAGCGACAGGGAAAGCATCTCGCGATTTTCGTACGCGGTTATTTCGAGACGAATGCGATCGCGCATGGCGTGCGTGACGTAATTCAGTCGATCAATGCCGCACTGCCGGTGTTTGGGGTGCAAACGTTGGGGGAAACGGTCTCGGACTCGCTAGCCGTGAGGCGGCTGTCGCTGATACTCATTGCGTCGTTCGCGGCGACGGCGCTGCTCCTTGCCGCGCTCGGGATATACGGCGTCACTTCCTATCTTGTCGCCGAGCGCACGCAGGAGATCGGTGTCCGTCTCGCGCTCGGAGCACAGCACGGTGACGTCATCCGGTTGGTGATGGGGCAGGGCGTGCGGCTCGCCGTCGTTGGTGCCAGCGCGGGTGTCGTCGGCGCCCTCGTTGTCGCGCGCCTCATGAGCGGGTTGCTGTTCGGCGTGCCTGCCGCGGATCCACTGACGATCGGCGGAGCGTTGGCGCTGCTTACGTCGATCGCAGTTGCTGGTTGCTATGTCCCCGCGCGGAGGGCACTGCGCGTCGATCCGATCGTGACGTTGAAGACCTGAGACCGAGACGCGGAAGCAACTGCCACTCGGCGCGCGGCACCGCGCGTCCTCGAGAACATCACCCTCACACTGTGCAGGTGTTCACCGCTTGCCGAAGCGATTCGAGCGGCTCGCGGGTCGGAACGAACTCGTGTGCCATGTAACCCTGGAAGTTCAGGTCCGCGATGGCGCGCGCCACGGCGTGCCAGTTGAGCTCCTGCGTGTCATCGAGCTCGTGACGACCGGGAACGCCGCCGGTGTGGAAGTGGCCGATGTAGTCGATGTTCGAGCGAACGGTGCGAATCACGTCCCCTTCCATGATCTGCATGTGGTAGATGTCGTAGAGCAGCTTCACGCGTGGTGAGCCGACTCCCTCCATCACCGCGCGACCGAACGCCGTGTGATCGCCCTGGTAGTCGTGATGATCGACCTTGCTGTTCAGTAGCTCGACGCAAATCGTGACCTTCTGCTCCTCGGCGAGCGATTTGATCGCGCTGAGCCCCTCGATGCAATTCCTGATGCCCTCCGCGTCGCTGCGGCCCTTCCGGTTGCCGAACATCGCGATGACGTTAGGCACGCCGGCGCGTGCGGCGAGTGGAATCGTCGTCTCGAGCTCGCGGAGGAGCATCCGATGGTTCGCGCGATCGTTGAACCCGGTTGCGATGAAGTCGTCGCGCTTCGTCGGGTACCCCATCGAGGAGACGAGCCCCGCGTCACGGACGACCGGCCACTCCTCGGGCTGCAGGAGATCGATGGCGACGATGCCCATCCCCTTGCAGGCCGTACAGAACTCCGGCAGGGGAATCTTCGAGTAGGGCCAGCGCGAGACGGACTGCTTGATGCGGCCGGTGCGCGTTGGCGTCACGGTGTCCAGCCGAGCGCCCATCGCTGGTATGGCGGCGGCTGCGCTCATGAGCTGTAATGCCTGTCGACGATCCATGGACTCCTGGCGGTGTGATCGGCCCACAAAAATGCCGGCGGGGGAACCCGCCGGCTAGATCATCCACCGACCACCCATCACACCGTTGGCCGGATTTCGCCGGCACTCGGGATCGAGTAGTTATACGTGGTCGGCCGGATGTTCTGGTTGACACGGAATAGGTTCGTCGGATCGTAGCGATTCTTCAATGCGACGAGCCGCTCGTAGTTCGCGCCATACGCAGCCCGCACGCGATCCTCTTCGTCGCCGGTGAGGAAGTTCACGTACACGCTGCCGGTCGAGTATGGCGCGGCGGCGTTGAACAGGGCACGCGCCCAGCCGATGACGGCATCGTCGCGGGCCGCGTCGGACCACCGCCCGTGGACGTTCATGAGATACTGGGCATCGCGGCGAGCGTACGCCGAATCCGCATTCGTCAACCGATTGATCGCGCCGCCGAGTTGAGCAAATGCTATCTCGGTCTGATCGTCCGGGAGTCGGCGCGCGAAATCGGTGAAGACGTCGATCAGGCCATCGTCGATGTCGAGGAAATCGTGCGACTTCCAGTAATTTCGCATCCCGGGCGTCAGCAGCGGATCGAGAACGGTTTGCCAAGCCGTGAACGGCTGGGGTCCGATGACGTCGGCGATCGGATGGCCGAAGCGACGGAGCGGCTCCAGGATCCGCTCGCCATCGGCAATCGTGCCCGTGTAGCATGCAGCGAGGACGAGGATTTCACGACCGTGCCATTCCGC
>Ga0070717_10000204_pt1 | contig 41488 bp, 40 predicted proteins | sample LARL113metaG_FD_71366 | JGI IMG/M metagenome (GOLD analysis project Ga0070717, IMG submission 71366) | Corn, switchgrass and miscanthus rhizosphere microbial communities from Kellogg Biological Station, Michigan, USA - LAR L11-3 metaG | ecosystem: Host-associated > Plants > Roots > Rhizosphere ...
CAGGAAGCGCGGCACGACGAGGTTCTTGACCGGGTCCACGCCCAGCACCTGCAGCGCGTCCAGCTCCTCGCGGATCTTGCGCGCCCCGAGATCCGCCGTGATCGCCGTGCCCGCGACGCCCGCGACGATGATCGCGCAGACGATCGGCGCGAACTCGCGGATCACGGCGAGCACGAAGAAGCCGCCGAGGCGGTCGAGCGCGCCGAAGATCGTCAGGAAGTCGGCCGCCTCCAGCCCCGGCGCCCCGAACGACACCGTGAAGGTGGTGACGACGAGCGGCGCCCAGCAGAGCCGCAGCGCGAACAGGAACTGCGCGACGAACTCGCCGCCGTACGGATACGGCGGTCGCATCGCCGACACGAGCGTCTTGCCGGTGAGGATGAGGACGTCGCCGAGCTCCTCGAAGCCCGTCAGGATGCCTCCGAGCGGGCGCTCGGCCCGCCGGATGCCGGACGTCGCGCTCACGACGCACGCGCGCGGCCGACGATCCGCCGCGCTCGCTCCACGACGACCAGCGCCTCAAGCCGCCGCTTCATGGCACGCTCCTCTCATGTCCCGGGAGTCTCGGTGCCGGCGCGAGCATCCGCCACAGGGCGAGCACCCTGAACCGACCCCTGAGATCGCGTGAGCACGCCGCTGCTCGAGCGGGAGCGCGAGCTGGCGGAGCTCGAAGGGCTCGTCGCCGAGGCGCGCGCGGGCGCGGGCCGGCTCGCGGTGATCGAGGCGGCCGCCGGGCTCGGCAAGACGCGCCTGCTGCAGGCCGCGCGCGAGCGCGGCCGTGCCGCCGACATGCACGTGCTCGCGGCGCGCGCGACCGAGCTGGAGCGCGACTTCCCGTTCGCGCTCGTGCGCCAGCTGTTCGAGCCGCCGCTGCTCGCGCTCGCCCCGGCCGCCCGCGAGCGACTGCTCGAGGGCGCCGCCGGCACGGCGCGCGGCGCGCTCGGGCTGGCCGGCGCGGCGCCCGCGGGCGACACGATCGCGGTCCTGCATGGGCTCTACTGGCTGACCGCGGCGCTCGCCGAGCAGCAGCCGCTGCTGCTCGCGGTCGACGACGCGCACTGGGCCGACGCCGCCTCGCTCGACTACCTCGGCTTCCTGCTGCCGCGGCTCGAGGAGCTGCCGGTGCTGCTCGCGCTCGCCTGCCGGCCGGACGAGACCGCTGCCGCGAGCACGCTCGCGCGCGTCGCGACCGACGCGCAGGCGCAGCGCCTGGTGCCGCGCGCGCTCAGCCCCGCCGCGGCGGGCGCGCTGCTCGCGGGGGAGCTGGAGCGCGAGCCGGAGGAGGCGTTCGCGGCGACCTGCCACGAGATCAGCGGCGGGAACCCGTTCCTGCTGCACGAGCTGGCGCGCACGATCGCCGCGCAGGCGATCAGCCCGAGCGCCGAGCAGACGCCGCGCGTGCACGAGCTGGCGCCCGAGCGGGTGACACGCACCGTGCTCGTGCGCCTCGCGCGGCTGTCTGCGGCGGCTCAGGGCGTCGCGCGGGCGGTCGTCGTGCTCGGCGACGACGCGGACCACCGTCTCGTGGCCGAGCTGGCCGAGCTCGCCCCCGACGCCGCGTCGGCCGGCGCCGACGAGCTGCGCGGCGCCGCGATCCTCGACCCGGACCCGTCGCCGCGCTTCATCCATCCGCTCGTGCGCACGGCGCTGCACGCCGACCTGCCGGCCGGCGAGCGCGCGGCGGCGCATGCGCGCGCGGCCGAGCTGCTGCGTGCGTGCGGCGCGAGCGCGCAACAGCTCGCATCGCACCTCGTCGCGACGGAGGCGCGCGGCGAGCGGGCGACGGTCGAGACGCTGCGGGAGGCGGCGCGGGAGGCGCTCGGCCGCGGTGCGCCGCGCTCCGCGATCGCCTACCTGACGCGCGCGCTGCGCGAGCCGGCGCCGGACGACCTGCGGCCCGCGATCCTCAACCGGCTCGTCACGGCCGGCATCCGCGCACCGGACCCGGAGCTGTTCGCGACCGTCCTGCCGCAGGTGCTGGAAGAGATGGAGCGGGACCCCGTCGTACGCGTCCGCTGGGCCGGGAAGGTCTGCATCTGGATGCTCCTCAGCGGCCGCGCGGCCGATGCGGGGCCGCTGCTCGAGCGCGCGATCGCGACGGCGGACGAGCAGGACGACGCCGAGCGCGCCTTCCGCCTGGAGGCGCAGCTCAACCTGCTCGCGCAGCGTTCGCTGCCGGCCGCGCGAGCACGGCTGCTGCCCTACGTCGACCGGATCGAGCCCGACAGCACGGACGGGCGCCTCGTCGCCGCCCTCGCGACCGAGTGGCACGCGTTCGACGGCACGGCAGCCGACGCGGTCGAGGCGGCGCGCCGCGCGCTCGCCCGCGACGGCCTCATCTTCCTCGAGCAGGCCGAGTTCTTCTCGCCGGGCCGCCCGGTGCTCGCGCTGATCCACGCGGACCGGCTCGACGAGGCGCAGCGAGCCGCCGACCAGGCGCTCGCGTACGCGCGACAGCGCGGCGCGACCTCCGAGCTCGTCGCCGCCCTGTGGATGAACGGCGGGGTCGCATGGGCGCGCGGCGACCTTCCCGCCGCCGAGGCGGACGCGCGCCAGGCGCTGGCGCTCATCCGCCTCAGCAGGCTGGGGGCCGCCGAGGTGGTGATCCGCGCGGTGCTCGCGCACCTGCTCGTGCTGCGCGGGGAGCTCGACGCCGCCGACGCCGAGATCGAGGCGGGCGGCATGACCGGGCCGATCGCGGACGGCTTCGTGTTCGCGCTCGTGCTGGCCGCGCGCGGCCAGCTGCGCTTCGCGCAGGGCCGGCTGGAGGAGGCCGTCGCCGATCTGGTCGAGCTGGATCGCCGCTCGAAGGGGTGGGGGCTGATCGGAGCGCCCGCCGCCCCCGCGCGCATCAGCGCGGCTCGTGCCCTCGCCGCGATCGGCGAGCGCGAGCGTGCGCGGGCGAAGGCCGAGGCGGCGCTCGTTCACGCGCGGCGCTGGGGCGCTCCCAGCCTGCTCTCCGAGGCGTTGCGCACGGTGGCGATGACCGGCGAGGAGGAGGATCGCCTCGCCGCGCTTGAGGAGGCGGTCGTCGTGCTCGACGGCTCGCCTGCTCGGCTCGCTCAAGCGGAGGCGCTCACAGATCTCGGCGCCGCGCTGCGCCGTGCCGGCCGCCGCGCCGACGCCCGCGCCCCGCTGCGCGAGGGGCTCGCGCTGGCGCGCCGCTGCGGGGCCGCCGGGCTCGCGAAGCGCGCGTTCGACGAGCTCGCCGCGACGGGCGAGAAGGTCCGCCGCTGGACGCCGATCGGCGTCGAGTCGCTGACCCCGAGCGAGCGTCGCGTGGCGGAGATGGCGGCCGGCGGGCTGACGAACCGGCAGATCGCGCAGGCGCTCTTCTTGACCGTCAAGACGATCGAGACGCATCTCGCGGCGGCGTACGACAAGCTCGGCGTGCGTTCGCGCCGGGAGCTGCCGGAGGCGCTGCACGATCCGCCCGAGCGACCGCTCTCCGCGGTCGGCTGACGCTCAGCGCCTGACCGCGAGTGCGATGCCGTCGCCGACGGGCGTGATCGTCGCGACGAGCTGCGGATGCGCGAGCAGCCGCTCGTTGAACGCGCGCGCGGTGGCGATCTGCGCCTCGCTCCAGTGGCCGTCGGAGCGGTTCTCGGCGACGGTCCCCGACATCAGCACGTTGTCGACCGCGACGAGGCCGCCCGGGCGCAGCAGCGGGACGACGAGCGCGAGGTACTCCTCGTACTCGGCCTTGACGCCGTCGAGGAAGGCCAGGTCGAACGATCCGCTCAGCTCCGCCAGGCCGGCGCGCGCGTCCTGCAGCCGCAGGTCGATCCGGGCGGCGAGGCCGTCGCGGTCGAGGTAGGCGCGCGCCGCCGCGTGCCGCGCGGGGTCGATCTCAAACGAGACGAGCTCGCCGCCGGCGGGCAGCGCCCGCGCGAGGTGGAGCGTCGAGACGCCGATCGCGGTGCCGACCTCGACGATCCGCCGCGCGCCGATGGCACGCGCGAGCACGTGCAGCAGCGCGCCGCTCTGGGCGTCGAGGATCGGGATGCGCTCGCGCGCGCCGTGCGCCTGCAGCTCGGCGAGCAGCGCGTCCGCAGGCGGTCGGGTGGCGTCGAGGTAGTCGCGCACGGCGGGCGTGACGATCATGCGCGGGAGCCTAGCGCGGAGCCTGTGCAGGGCCGCAGGGGCGAGCTCCGCCCACCGGCAGCTGTACGCGGCATGCACACGCGCGACGAGCGGATCCGCAGCTCCGACGCGCACACCGCGCTGTGGTGAGGACGGGCGCTCAGCCGCCGATCGGCGCGCGCGGGTTCGCGCCCCAGAACAGCTGCGTGCCGAGCATGCCGATGATGTGCACGTAGACGATGTTCAGCACCATCGACTTCGCCGTCGCCGTGCCCACGCCCACCGGCCCCCCCCGCGCCGTGTAGCCGTAGTAGCAGCCGACGCACACGATCCCGGTCGCCATGAAGGCGCCCTTCAGCATGCTGTACAGCAGATCGGTCGGGTTCTGGAAGGCCCAGAAGATCAGGTCGTAGCCACCCGGCGAGACCTCATGGATCTGGATCACGACCGCCAGGTAGGAGGCGATGAACGCCGCCGCCACGCCGCCGATGTAGACGAACGGCAGCACCAGCCAGGAGGCCAGCAGGCGCGTCCCGCACAGGAACGTCATCGAGCTGATGCCCATCACCTCGAGCGCGTCGATCTCCTCGGTGATCCGCATCGAGCCGATCTCGGCGACGATGCCGGTCCCCACCTTCGCGGCCATCATGTAGCCGAACGCGTAGGGCACGAGCTCGCGCAGGTCGCACCAGGCCGTGAAGACGCCGGCGTAGGCGGGCGTGCCGGCCGCGCGCGTGAAGTACGCGCCCTCGATCCCGCACTCGAGGCCGATGATGAACACCAGGCCCCAGATGACGATCGTCGAGGAGAGGATCAGCAGCCCGGACTGGCGCAGCACCTCGCCGAAGAAGCGGAAGACGCGGCCGCCGTACACCTCGCGGAAGCACTCCGCGGTGAAGCGGGCGATGTCGCCGAAGCTCTCGACCCAGCCGCGTGGAACCGCCAACCAGCTCACGGGACCGGAGTCTAGACCTGCCCGTGGCGGGTTGCGCCAGGTGCCATGATGGGCGGCATGGCCGACATCGACCGCCGTCCTCCCTCCCACCTCTCGCGCCGACGGCGCGAGCAGCGCGCCTACCGCCTCACGCTTGCGACCGGCGGCCTCGGCGCGTTCGCCGTCGTCGGCATCGTGCTCGCGATCGCCGGCGTGATCGGCGGCTTCTGGCCGTTCGTCGCGCTCGTCGCCGCGGTGGTCTGCGGCCTGGTGCTGCGGCGCACGCTCAGCGGGCGCTGACGCCGCCGCGGCGCACGTAGCCGACTACGAGCGCGACGATCCCGGCGAGCGCGAAGCAGGTCGCGCCCAGCGCCCACCCGCCGGCCACGTCGGAGAACCAGTGCACGCGCAGGTAGATGCGCGTGAGCCCCACGACGAGCGCGATCGCGACGCCGGCGGCCACGAGCCCCGCGCGCGTGGCGAGCCGCTCGACGGCGTGCCGCAGCGCGACGGCGACGGCGACCCAGGAGAGCGAGTAGGCCGCGTGCGCGGACGGGTACGCGGACCCGCTCGCGGCGACGAGCCTGTCGGCCGGCCGCGGGCGGCCGACCGCGCCCTTCGCGACGTGGACAGCGACATACGTGAGCAGGAGCCCGGCCAGCAGCGCGAGCCCCTCGAGCCGGTGGCGGCGCCCCAGCAGCACCGCGGCCGCGACGACCACGACCCCTCCGGCAACCGGCAGCGTGCCGAGCAGCGTCAGCGCCTTCGCGAGCAGCGTGAGCCACGGCGCCTCGAGCGCGTGCGCCCAGCGCTCGCCGCGGTGGTCTCCGGGGGTGAGCGTCGTGATCGGGTCCAGCACGAGCAGGTAGCCGACGAAGACGAAGCTGCCGACCGCCGCGACCGCCAGCAGCGTCGTCAGCTCCAGGCCCAGCTCGCCCGGGGTGAGGCGGTCCCGCGCGAAGCGGGCGGGGCGCTCGAGCCGGCGCGCGACGGTGCGCCCGCCGCGGATCGCGAGGCCGAGCACGGGCGTGCGCTCGTGCGCGGAGAGCCAGGCGCCGAGGCGGCGGCGGTTCTCGCGCACGCGCAGCCAGCGCACCGCCGCGACGAGCGCGACGACGAGCGCGATCGTCGCCCCGAGCGCAGCCGCGCCGCGCTTCGCGATCGCGAGCACCTGGTCGAGCGAACGCCAGAAGACGAAGCCGATCAGCACGTGGACGGTGCCCTGCGCACCCGCGGCGAGCACGTCGGAGGGCAGGAAGCGGCGCAGCGCCATCTCCGAGGAGCCGGCGACGAACGGCGAGACCGCACGCACGAGCCCGACCCAGCGCCCGAGGAAGACTGCCGCCGGGCCGTGGCGGTCGTAGAAGCGCTCGACGTGGCGGACGCGCTCCTCCGTGATCCCGACGCCGCCGCCGTGCCGGACGAGGAAGTCGCGCCCGAGCCGGCGGCCCAGCTCGAAGCTGAGCAGGTCGCCGGCGACCGAGGCGCTCCACACGATCGCGATCAGCAGGACCACGTCGACCTTGCCCTGCGCGGCGACCATGCCGCCGACGACGATCACCGTCTCGCCCGGGATCAGCAGCCCGACGAACGCGCCGCTCTCAAGGAAGCACGCCAGCCCGACGAGCAGGTAGGTCCACGCGCCGAGCGTCGAACCGGCGTCCTTGAGCAGCCTGTCGAGGTTCGGCAGGTGCACGAGCCCGAGCCCGTGGACCGCCATCGCGAGCGCGGCGAGCGCGCCGGCGACCAGCGGCGCCGGCTCGAGCCGGCTGCGGCGCCAGACGAGATAGGCGAGCAGCAGCGCCGCGGCGGCGAGCCAGACGGGTCTCATCGCGGCGTGAGCCTATCCGCGGAACCGCACGTCAATCCGGCTCCGGGAGCGCCGGCTCGTCTGCGCGCCGCTCCTCCCGCGCGGCCCGCACGTAGCGCGCGATGCGTCGCTCAAACGCCTTCGGCGACTCGGCGTAGACGCGGTGGCCGAGCCTGGTCGCGTCCGCCCGCAGCTGCTCGCTGCGGTGCGCCACGAGCACGAGCAGCTCGGGGCGTTCGGCGTCGACCGCCGGCGCGAGCGGGGCGGCGTCGTCGCGCAGCCGGGCGTCGAGCACCGCGAGGTCGTGGTCGTCGCCGAGCAGCTCGCTCAGCAGGTGCGCCTCCTCCGCCTGCGCGCCGAGCAGCGCCGGCCATGCGGGCGCGAGCAGCCGCTGGTGGTACCAGAGGTCCTTCGCACGCTTGCGCCAGGCGTGCAGCCGCTCCGGCGTCGGCTCGGCGCGCGCGGCGGCGAACGCCTTCCCGCCGCGCTCGTAGGCGCGCCCGACGCCGGCGAGCACGTCCTTCCAGCCGGCGTCGTCGAGCGGCCACGACTCGACGCGCCGCTCGGCGGCCCGCAGCGCCTCCAGCGCCGGCGTGAGGGCAGCGGCGCCGCCGTTGCCCGCGCGGACGCTCGCCGCCTCCGCCGCGAGCGCGGCTCCCAGCCGCTCGAACGTGTCGGCCGGCAGGCGGCCCGCCGCGTGCTCGGCGAGCGACCCGACCGTGGCGACGAGCACGTCCGCGTCGCGCGCGCCGGAGAGCGCGAGGCCGGCCGCGCGCAGCGCGTCGTTCTCGTGGCGGTAGGCACGGTCGCCGAGCGCCGGACGCGCGAGCCGCAGCAGCGCGCGCGTCTTCTTGATGTGCTTGCGCGCCTCGTGGACCGCGGCGACCGGGTCCTCTCCCGCGCGCTGGAGCCGCCCGACCGCCCCGGCGAGCTGCTCGCGCGCGCATGCCCGCACGCTGCCCGCGACGTCGTCGTCAAAGCTCAGGCGATAGGCCATCGCACCGTCGATGATGCCCGATCAGAAGACGACCGTGCGATTCTCGTGTACGAGCACGCGGTCCTCGAGGTGGCGCTGGACCGCGCGCGCGAGCACCGTGCGCTCGACGTCGCGGCCGAGCCGCACGAGCGCGTCGAGATCGTCGCGGTGGCTGACGCGCACGACGTCCTGCTCGATGATCGGGCCGGCGTCGAGCTCCTCGGTGACGTAGTGGGCGGTCGCGCCGATGATCTTCACGCCGCGCTCGCTCGCGCGCCGGTACGGGTCCGCGCCCGCGAACGCGGGCAGGAAGCTGTGGTGGATGTTCACGACCGGCGTATCGACGCGCGCGAGGAACTCCCCGCTGAGGATCTGCATGTAGCGCGCGAGCACGAGCAGGTCGAAGCGCCCGCCACCGAGCAGCTCGAGCATCTGAGCCTCGGCCTGCGGCTTCGCCGCGGGCGTGACCGGCACGTGCGCGAACGGGACGCCGAAGCGCGCGGCGTCGTCCTCGACGACGCGGTGGTTGGAGAGCACGAGCCCGACGTCGGCGTCGAGCTCGCCGCTGCGCCAGCGCCACAGCAGGTCGAGCAGGCAGTGGTCCTCGCGCGAGACGAGGATCGCGACGCGCTTGCGCTCGCTCGCGTAGGCGCAGGACCACTCCATCTCCAGCGGCGCCGCGACCTGCTCGGCGAACGAGCGCTCGAAGTCCGCCCGCGCGAGGTCGAGCCCGTCGAGGTTGAACGCCATCCGCATGAAGAACGTCCCGCCGGCCGGATCGGTCGAGTGCTGGTCGGCGTCGAGGATGTTCGCGCCGTGCTCGAAGAGGAAGCGCGAGACCGCGGCCACGATGCCCGGACGGTCCGGGCAGGAGATCAGCAGGCGCGCGATCAGGGCTCGTCCTCGAGCGCCGCCGCGTACCAGGCGTCGTCGCGCCGGCCGAGCGTCAGACGGCTCGTCTGCGCCGGCGCCGAGTCCGTCACCACGCGGAAGACCGCGAGGTCGTGCGCGGTGCCCGGCTCGTCGACGACCTGCACGAGCTCCAGCCGGGCGATCGCGTCGCCCGGGCGGCGCTGCGCGAACGCGCGGCGCGCGGCGCCTTCGAGCACGTCGCGCTCCCAGCCGCGATCGGCGGCGACGGCGTGCGCGAGCTGGCGGTCGACGCTCGCGAGGCTCTCGGCGAACGCGCCCGCGCCCGCGCGGTTGCGGCGCGAGGCGACCGCGCCGCCGACGATCGCGAGCAGCAGCAGCGCGCCGAGCGCGACCAGCACGACGAGGGCGACGACCGTCATGGTCTGCGGATCCTACGCGCGCAGGCGCAGCGGGGCGCGCCGCTACAGCAGCACGTTGCGCGCGGCGAGGTGCGCGCCGACCTTCCGCTTGACGCGCTGGAGCGCGTTGTCGACCGTCTTCGTGTCGCACTCCAGGCGCTTGCCGACGTCCTCGTAGGAGTGTCCGTCGAGGTAGAGCGAGAGGACGCGCGACTCGAGCTCGGAGAGCACCGTCGAGAGGCAGGCGACGAGCGACTGCAGCTCCTCGGAGCTGATCACCTGGTTGACCGGGTCGTTGACGCTCGGGCCTGGGATCACCTCGTCGAGCGTGGGCTCGCCCTCGGCGGCGCCGCTCGACGGCGAGGAGGAGAACGACAGGTACTGGTTCAGCGGCGTGTGCTTGTTGCGGGTCGCGGTCTTCACCGCCGTGATGATCTGGCGCGTGATGCACAGCTCCGCGAAGTTGCGGAAGCTCGACTCGCGGTCGGTGCGGTAGTCGCGGATCGCCTTGTAGAGGCCGACGAGCCCTTCCTGGATCAGATCGTCGCTGTCGCCTCCCGCGAGGAAGTAGGAGGACGCCTTGAGACGGACGAATCCGTAGTACCGGCGCACGAGCCGGTCGTACGCGTCTGGGCTTCCCTGCTTGGCGAGGGCGATCAGGAACCCATCGTCAACCTGAAGCTGAGACTGAGCATTCTGGGAGATTCGAGCCACGAGCATGTCCTTTCGCGGTCCGTGGTGGCCACGGAACCGTCGCTTCGTGGCGCGTTACCTCCCCTGGCGCCGCACCGATTCGTCTCGGATGAGCCCTCAACCTCAGGTCCACCCTTATGAAGGCGGCAGAATGCCAAGTTATGGAACGCGTGTCAAGGGGTCTCTGCAACTTCGCGTGCGGCGGCAGGATCAGCTGCTCGCGGCGCGCTGGCGCGTGATCTCGTACAGGAGCGCGGCCGCGGCGGCGCTGACGTTGAGCGACGCGACGCGGCCGCGCAGCGGCAGCGCGACCAGCTCGTCGCACGATCTCGCCACGCGGGGGCGCAAGCCGCTCCCCTCCGAGCCCATCACGAGCACGACCTTGCCGCGATAGTCGGGCTGGGCGTAGCCGGTGCGCGCGTCGCCGTCGGCGCCGTATGACCACGCGCCGGCTCTGCGCGCGTCGAGCAGGAAGCCGGCGAGGTTGCGCACGCGCGCGATCGCGAGGTGCTCGACGGCGCCGGCCGACGCCTTGCAGACGGCCGGCGTCACCTCGGCGCTGCGCCGCTCGGGGATCACGACCCCGGTCGCGCCCGCGCACTCGGCCGTGCGGCAGATCGCACCGAGGTTCTGCGGGTCCTGGATCTCATCGAGCGCGACGATCAGCGCGTCCTCGCGCGCGAGCAGGCCCGCCGCCTCGGCGTAGCGGTAGGCAGCGACCTCCGCGCAGATCCCCTGGTGGTCGGGCGAGCCGCAGCGGCGCTCGACCTCGTCGGCCGAGGCGGTGCGCAGCGACCCCCCGCGCAGCCACGGCTCACGCCCAGCACGCTCGGTCGCCCACACCTGCGCGACGGCGCGCGGCCCACGCAGCGCCTCGTGGACCGCGTTGCGTCCGTACAGGACCATCGGGCCGCCGGCAGACGAAGCGGCGGCGTGTCGGTCCGCGGCGGCCGAGCGGCGATCGCTCGCCGAACGGCGGCGCGGCGGCGGCTCGGCCCGCGTCATCCCGCCGCGCGCGGGACAAGCGTCGCGCCGTCCGCGCCGTCGCGGACCTCCCAGCCGAGCGCGGCCAGCTCCTCGCGCAGACGGTCGGCCGCGGCGAAGTCCCGCGCGGCGCGCGCCGCCTGACGGCGCTCCAGCAGCGCCTGCGCCGCGGAGTCCGGCCCGCCCGCCCCGCCCGCCGCCGCCGCGTCGGCGTCGAGCAGCGGCTCGAGGGCCAGCACGCCCAGCATCTCGCGCAGGTCGGCGTCCCCCACCTGCTCGCCCGCATCGCCGCGGCGATTCGCCTCGCGCACCCACTCGAACACGGCCGCGAGCGCTCTCGGCGTGTTGAAGTCCTCTGAGAGCGCGTCGAGGAACGCCTCGCGCAGCGGCGCCAGCTCGGCCGGCGACGGTCCCGCGACGAGCCGGCGACCGGCGTCCTTGATGCGCTCGACGCTGCGCGCCGCCTCGGCGAGGCGCTCCTCGGAGTAGGCGATCGGCTGGCGGTAGTGGCCGGCGCAGAAGTAGAGGATCAGGGCGTCGCGGCCGTGCGCGGCAAGCGCCTCGTGCAGCAGGAAGATGTTGCCGACGGACTTCGCCATCTTCTCGCCCTCGAGCCGCACCATCCCGTTGTGAACCCACAGGCGCGCGAGCGGCTCCCCGTGCGCGGCCGCGGTCTGCGCCGCCTCGTTCTCGTGGTGGGGGAAGACGAGGTCCGAGCCGCCGCCGTGGATGTCGAAGCCGATGCCCAGCAGCGTCTCGGCCATCGCCGAGCACTCGATGTGCCAGCCTGGGCGGCCGCGCCCCCAGGGCGCCTCCCAGGCGGTGTCCTCGCCGGGCTTCTGCGCCTTCCAGAGCGCGAAGTCGAGCGGGTCGCGCTTCAGCCTCGCGCCCGCCACGCCCTCGCCCTGGTCCATGTCGTCGGCCTGCCGGTGCGACAGCTCCCCATACGCCGGATACGACCGCACGTCGAAATAGACATCGCCGTCGGCGGCGTATGCGTGGCCGCGATCGATCAGGTCGTGGATCAGCGCGACGATCTCGCCGATCGTCTCTCTGGCAAGCGGCTCGTGGTCGGGCCGCCCGAGGCCGAGCGCGTCGGTGTCGGCGACATAGGCGGCCGTCATCTCGCGCGCGAGCTGCTCGCTCGGCACGCCGGCCGCGCGCGCGGCGTCATAGATCTTGTCGTTGACGTCGGTGACATTCGCGACGAACGTCACGTCGTAGCCCTCGTGCTCCAGGAAGCGCTTGAGCAGCGAGAAGACGACGAACGGCCGCGCGTTGCCGACATGGATGCGCGCGTAGACGGTCGGCCCGCACGCATAGATCGACACACGCCCGGGATCGCGCGGCTCGAGCGGTGTCAATCGCCCGCTTCTCGTGTCGTGGAGCTGGACCTGGCGCACGGCGCAAGACCCTACCGCGACGGTACATCGGCGCGCCGCCGAGCGGCGCGCGGCTCAGGCGGCCGCTCCCGGCAGCTCGACCGTCGCGAGCGCGAGCGCGGCGGCGCCCTCGACGCGGCCGACGAAGCCCATCCGCTCGCCGCGCGTGGCCTTCACGTTGACGCGCTGCGGGTCGAGCGCGAGCACGTCGGCGAGGTTCGCGCGCATCGCCGACTTGTGGTCGAGCAGCTTTGGGCGCTCCAGCATGATCGTCGCGTCGACGTTGACGACCGCGGCGCCGCGCTCGGCGAGCAGCGCGTCGACGTGGCGCAGCAGCTCCAGGGAGTCGGCGTCCCTCCACTGCTCCTCGGTGTCGGGGAAGTGCTCGCCGACGTCGCCGGCGCCGATCGCGCCGAGCAGCGCGTCGATCACCGCGTGCGTGAGCACGTCCGCGTCCGAGTGGCCCTCGAGGCCCAGCTCGCTCTCGACGCGAACCCCGCCGAGGATCAGCGGCCGGCCGGGGACGAGCCGGTGAACGTCCCAGCCGATCCCGGTGGCGATCACCGGCGCCCCCTCACCCGATCGGCTCCAGCCGCCGCGTCCGGCCCTCGAAGACGCACAGCTCGCGCACCCCCTGCTCGGCCAGCCACTCGACCGTCGAGGCGTACTCGAAGCCGACGTGTCTCGGGTAGTGCGCGTCGCTGTCGAGCACCACGGGGCAGCCGGCCTCCAGGCACATTGCGAGGAACAGCCGCGCCGGGTAGCGCTCGCCGGCCGGCTTGCGCAGGCCGGCTGTCGAGACCTCGATCGCGATCCCGCTGTCTGCGATCCCCTCGATCGCCAGCTCGTAGAAGCGGCGCAGGTCGCCGTCGGGCCGCGGCCGGTCGGTGCCCCACACCTTCACGAGGTCGGGGTGGGCGAGGACGTCGAAGAGGCCGCTGCGCGCCGCCTCGCCAAGCGTCTCGAAGTAGCGGCGCCAGACCTTCTCCGGCTCGACCGAGCGCGTCGACCAGATGTCCCAGTCGGGGTGGTCGACTGCCTCGTCGCCGACGAAGTGGACCGAGCCGATCACGTAGTCCCACGGGCGCGCGTCGAGCAGGTTCGCCATGCGGTCCTCGCGGCCGGGGACGAAGTCGGCCTCGACGCCGACCTTCAGCCCCTGCTCGGCGACGAAGGCGCAGTACTCGTCGATGTCGTCGACCGCGTTCTCGCGCCAGAACGGGTGCTGCCAGACGTCGAGCGCCTGCGTGAAGCGGTAGACGTGCTCGGAGGCGCCCAGCTCCGCGATCCCGCGCTCCTCGGCGGCTTCGCGGTAGCGCGCGACATTGCCGGGCGTGAAGTACTCGGACGCCGGCGTGCCGGCGCCGTCTGGGCGGAGGTGGACGTGGTAGTCGGTCAGCATCAGGGGGTGCGTTCGGAGAGCAGCAGCCCGGCCAGCCGCAGGTCGATCGGAGTCGTCACCTTCAGGTTGCCGGCCGGGGACTCTACGACGTGGACCCGACCGCCCGCCTGCTCGACGAGCCCGGCGTCGTCGGTCGCGGCGGCGAGCACCGCGTCGGGCTGCGCGAGCGCGCGCGCGAGCGCGGCGCGGCGAAAGACCTGCGGCGTCTGCACCGCCCACAGCGCGCTACGGTCGAGCGTCTCGAGCACGCGACCGTCGCGCTCGGCGCGCTTGATCGTGTCGCTCACGCGCGCAGCCGCGACGACCGCGTCGGCGCCCGAGGACGCCAGCGCGCCGAGTGCCCGCTCGAACAGCTCGGGCGTGGCGAGCGGGCGCGCCGCGTCGTGCACGATCACCGGCTCGTCGTCGGGGAGCGCACCGGCCGCCTCGAGCGCCGCGCGCACCGAGTGCGAGCGTTCGGCGCCGCCGACCACGCCGATCGTCCCCGCGGGGGCGGCGACGCCCTCCGGCAGCGCCACCACGATCCGCTCGACGCCCGGCACGAGCCGCAGCGCGTCGAGGCTCCACTCCAGCATCGGACGGCCCGCCAGCACGACGAACGCCTTGGGCCCTTCGGCGCCAAGGCGTTCGCCACGACCTGCGGCCACGAGCAGCGCGACCGGCATCCTCAGATCGCCCGGCGGCTACTTCGCGGCGACCGCCACCTGGCCGCTGGCCGAGGTGGCGAGCAGCTCGTCGAGGTGCTCCTCGGCCTCCTCCTCGCCCATCTCCAGCGCGTACATCAGCTCCGAGGCGAGGATCTTCTTCGCCCGCGTGAACATCTGCTTCTCGCCAGTCGACAGGCCCTTCTCCGCCTCTCGGATGGCGAGGTTGCGCACGACCTCGGCGAGCTCGTAGATGTCGCCCGTCTTGATCTTGTCGCGGTTGTGCTTGAAGCGGCGGTTCCAGTTCTTCGGCATGTCCGAGCACTCGTCCTGGAGCACGGCGAGCACTCTCTTCACGGTCTCTTCGTCGATCACGCGCCGCAGCCCCGCTATCGCGGCGTTCTCGGTCGGGACCATGACGGTCATGTCGTTGTGGAGGATCTTGATCGTGAGGTACTCGCGCACCTCGCCGAGCACGTCCTTCTGCTCCTTCTTGAGGACCTTGCCCGCCCCGTGGTGGGGATACACGACGTTGTCGCCGATCTCGAACTCGATGTGCTCGACTTCGACGGTCAGCTCGAGGTCCTCGATCTGCTCTTCGCTCAATTCGGTGATGGTGGCCTCCTTCTCCAAGTGGGCCGCCCCGCAGCCCCCGATTTTTCAGGTCTGCAAGTAGCGGTCCACGAGGTTGATCTCCTGCTGCCGGCGAAGGCCCTCGCGGATGTCCTTCGCACGGATCTCGCCGACGCCCTCGACAGTCTCAAGCTCCCCGTCGCCGGCCGCCAGCAGATCTTCGAGCCCGCCGAACTCCTCGACGATGCGCTGCACCACGAGCCGCGGCAGGCGCGGGATGCGGCCGAGGATGCGGTAGCCGCGCGGCGAGATCGGGAAGTCGAGCGTGTTGACCTTGCGGTCGTAGCCGAGCAGCTCCGACAGGCGCCCGAAGTCGAGCAGATCCTGGTGCGGCAGGCGCACGAGCTGGTCGAACGCGTCGGCGAAGCGCTCGTCGTCGTCCTCGGCGAGGTAGTCGCGCACAAGCGCGGCCTTGTCGCCGGCGACGCCGACCATCGTCTCGTCGAGCTGCATCTCGATCAGGCGCCCCTCGGTGCCGAGCTCGACGATGTAGCGCTCGATCTCGACGCCCATGCGCGTCACCAGCTCGGCGCGCTGGAGGACCGTGAGCACGTCGTGCAGCGTCGTGCCGCCCTCGAACTCCAGCGCGGTCAGGCGCGTCGAGACCTGGTCGAGGCGGCTGCGGTACTTGTCGAGCGTCGCGAGCGCCTGGTTGGCCTTCGCGAGCACCACCGGGATGTCCTCGAGGATGTACTTGGCGCCGTCGACGTAGAGCGAGACGACCTCGCGTCGCTGCGAGATCGCGATCACGAGCGCCTCGGTCTGCTTGCTGATGCGCTCGGCCGTGCGGTGGCGCGTGCCGGTCTCCAGCGTGAGGATGGTCGGGTCGGGCGTGAGCTGGACGTTCGCCCACACGATCTTCGTCGCGTTCGCGCTGAGCACGAGCGCGCCGTCCATCTTCGCGAGCTGGTACAGGAAGGCCGGCGTGTAGTCGATGTCGAGCTTGAGGCCGCCCGAGAAGAGGAACGCGAGGTCGTCCGCGTCGCCGACGACGATCAGGCCGCCGGTGCGGGCGTGGACGATGTTGTCGATCCCCTCGCGCAGCGCCGTGCCGGGGGCGACCATCTCGAGCGCCTTGACGAGCCGGGGCTCTTGGCGAGACTCGAGCTCGTCTTTGAGCTCTTCCCCGGTACGTGGCGCCATACCGACGCCATTCTACCGGGTTTTCCTGTGTTTTTCGGCGATCTCGCAGGAGATCTTCAGCGAAGCGCGACGGTGCGTCCGCGATCGCCGGAACGATCCCGTTCACCGCGCAGCTGGCGCAGCGCGGCGCGCAGCGTGCCGGCCTCCGGCGTGACGATCTTCTCGAGGCCGAACTTGCGCGCCTCGGCGACGCGGCGGTCGGCGTGCGCGACCGTCCGCAGCTCGCCCGTGAGGCCCAGCTCGCCGAAGCACGCGAGCGGCGGCTCCTCGCTCGCCGCGAACGCCACGCCGCGCGCCGCGCTCGCGACCGCCAGCGCGACTGCCAGGTCCGCTCCCGGCTCGTCCACGCGCACGCCGCCGACGACGTTGACGAACACGTCGCTCGCCCCCACCCCCACCCCGCCGTGGCGCGCCAGCACCGCGAGCACGAGCGCGAGGCGGTTGCGGTCGATCCCGGAGACGACGCGCCGCGGGATCTCCAGGTCGGACTCGGACACGAGCGCCTGCACCTCGACGAGCAGCGGCCGCGAGCCCTCCATCGCCGCGAGCACGACCGAGCCGGGCGCGCGCGTCGCCTCGCCGACGAAGCGGGCGGAGGCGTCGAGCACCTCGACGAGGCCGTCGGAGCGCATCTCGAAGACGCCCGCCTCGCTGGTGGAGCCGAAGCGGTTCTTGAGCGCGCGCAGCGTGCGGTAGGTGCGCTCGCGCTCGCCCTCGAACTGCAGGACGCAGTCGACCAGGTGCTCCAGCACGCGCGGACCGGCGAGCGCGCCCTCCTTCGTCACGTGGCCGACGAGCAGCACCGCCACGCCGATCTGCTTGGCGACGCGCATGATCTCGCCGGCGACCTCGCGCACCTGGCCGACGGAGCCGGGCGCACCGCTCAGGGCGCCGCTGTGGAGCGTCTGCACCGAGTCGATCACGCACACCTCGGGCCGCTCGCGCTCGAGCGTCGCGAGCACCGCGGCGAGATCGGTCTCGGCGATCGTCGGGATCCGCAGCGCGTGGGCGGCCGCCCCGAGCCGCTCAGCCCGCAGCTTGATCTGCGCGGCCGACTCCTCGGCGGAGACGTAGAGCGTGCGGCGGCCGGCGGCCGTCAGGTTCGCAAGCGCCATCGTCGTGAGCGTCGACTTGCCGATCCCCGGCGAGCCGCCGATCAGCACGAGCGAGCCGGGCACGAGGCCGCCGCCGAGCACGCGGTCCAGCTCGCCGACGCCGGTCGACAGGCGCGCGACCGCCTCTGCCCGCACGTCGCCGAGCGCGATCGGACTGAGCGACTGCGCGCCGCCGGCGGCGCCGCGCCGCCCGCTCGCCGCCGCCGGTCGCGCGACCGCCTCCTCCACGAGCGTGTTCCACGCCCCGCAGCCCGGGCACTGCCCGTGCCAGCGCGGGGTCTCGTGGCCGCAGTCGGAGCAGACGTGGACGGTGGAGGGACGAGCCATCGAGGAGTGAGCGTACGCGGCGAGGCCGACGCGTCCACGCGGGGCGCCGATCGGGGGCGAGGACGCACGCCGGCCGGCCGGAGGGGGACGGCGCGCGCCCGGAGCCCGACAGGACCCGCCCGCAGCAGCGTCAGGGCTCAGCCGAACCGGCAGCAGCCGCCCGCACGCACGACTCGAAGCCCGTCTCGCGGTGCGCCTTGTCGCAGAAGGGCTTCGTGCGCGAGCGCCCGCAGCGGCACAGCACGAGCGGGCGCTCGCGGTCGTACGCGATCTCGTTCCCCTCCGGATCGACGAGCCGCACCGAGCCCGTCACCTTGTACGGCCCGTCGTCGCGCACTCTGATCTCGACCGGATCGGCCACGCATCACACGCTAGCCGAGAGCTGTGGTCGATTGGGGGTCATATGGACCCCCAATCGACCACACATCGAAAGGGGCGGCAGATCGGCCGCCCCCTCGATGCCAAGCCTGCCGACGCCGCCTACTCGCCCGGCGCTTCGGGCTGGGCGCCGTCGTCGTCGCCGGGCTCGGCGTCGCCCTTCGCCCCGACGCCCACCGGCGTCTTCGGCTGCATGATCTCGATCGAGACCTCGCGGTCGTCGCCCTCGGGCGCCTTGTCGACCATGACCGTGCCGCCGGGCACGAGCTCGCTGCGCAGGACGAAGTCGGCCAAGGGGTCCTCGATGTAGCGCTGGATCGCCCGGCGCAGCGGGCGGGCGCCCATCGACGGGTCCCAGCCCTTCTCGACGAGCAGGTCCTTCGCCTCCTCGGTCAGCTCCAGCTGCAGCTCGCGCTCCGCCAGCGACTCGCGGATCCGCAGCAGCAGCAGCTCGACGATCTGCTTGATCTCGTCCTTCGCCAGCTTGTGGAAGACGATCACGTCGTCGATGCGGTTGAGGAACTCGGGCCGGAAGACCTTCTTCAGCTCGCCCATGATCCGGTTCTTCATGTCGTCGTACGTGATCCCGGTCTCGTCGTCGGAGACGGCGAAGCCGAGCGGCGTGTTGCGGGCGATCTCGCTCGCGCCGATGTTCGACGTCATGATCACGATCGCGTGGCGGAAGTCGACCGTGCGCCCCTGCGCGTCGGTCAGCCGCCCGTCCTCGAGGATCTGGAGCAGGATGTTGAAGACGTCCGGGTGGGCCTTCTCGATCTCGTCGAGCAGGAGCACGCTGTACGGCTTGCGCCGCACGGCCTCGGTCAGCTGGCCGCCCTCGTCGTAGCCGATGTAGCCCGGAGGCGAGCCCACGAGCCGCGAGACGGCGTGCTTCTCCATGTACTCCGACATGTCGATGCGCACCATCGCGTCCTCGTCGCCGAACAGGAACTCGGCGAGCGTGCGGGCAAGCTCGGTCTTCCCGACGCCCGAGGGGCCGAGGAAGATGAACGAGCCGGTCGGCCGCTTCGGGTCCTTGAGGCCCGCGCGCGAGCGGCGGATCGCCTTCGAGATGACCTCGACCGCGGCGTGCTGCCCGATGACGCGCTTGTGCAGCTCCTCCTCCATGCGCATCAGCTTCGCCGTCTCGGCCTCGGTCAGCTTGAAGACCGGGATCCCCGTCCACATCGAGACGATGTCCGCGATCTCCTCCTCGCCGATCGAGGGGCGCTCGCCGGACTCGCCGGACTCCCACGCCTCCTCGAGCTCGCGCTTTCTCTGCGTCAGCTGGCGCTCGGCGTCGCGCAGGTTCGCGGCCTTCTCGAACTCCTGCGCCTCGATCGCGGCCTCCTTGTTGCGCCGCGTCTCCTCGATCTCGTCCTCCAGCTCGCGGTAGACGGGCGGGGACGTCATCGACTTGATGCGCATGCGCGAGGCGGCCTCGTCGATCAGGTCGATCGCCTTGTCGGGCAGGAAGCGGTCGGAGATGTAGCGGTCGGCCAGGTCGGCGGCGGCGGTCAGCGCCTCGTCGGTGATCGTCACCTTGTGGTGCTGCTCGTAGCGGTCGCGCAGGCCGCGCAGGATCTGCACGGTCTCGTCGGTCGACGGCTGGTCGACGCGGATCTGCTGGAAGCGGCGCTCCAGCGCGGAGTCGCGCTCGAGGTACTTGCGGTACTCGTCGAGCGTCGTGGCGCCGATCGTCTGCAGCTCGCCGCGCGCCAGCGCCGGCTTGAGGATCGAGGCCGCGTCGATCGCGCCCTCGGCCGCGCCAGCGCCGACGAGGTTGTGCAGCTCGTCGATGAACAGGATGATGTCGCCGCGCTGGGTGATCTCCTTCATCACCTTCTTGAGGCGCTCCTCGAACTCGCCGCGGTACTTCGAACCGGCCACGAGCGCGGCCAGGTCGAGCGTGTAGATCTGCTTGTTCTTCAGCAGCTCCGGCACGTCGGCGTTCGTGATCCGCTGCGCCAAGCCCTCGACGACGGCGGTCTTGCCGACGCCCGGCTCGCCGATCAGGACCGGGTTGTTCTTCGTGCGGCGCGAGAGGATCTGCATGATCCGCTCGATCTCCGTCTCGCGCCCGACGACCGGGTCGAGCTTGCCGTCGGCGGCGAGCTTCGTGAGGTTGCGGCCGAACTGGTCCAGCAGCTTCGAGGACTTCTTGCCCTCGCCCTGCGCGCCGGCCGCGCCGGCGCCGCCGCCCGAGCCGCTGCCCTGCCGGCGGCCGCCGGGCCCGGACAGCATGCGGATGACCTCGTTGCGGATCTTCTCCGAGTCGGCGTCGAAGTCGAGCAGGATGCGCGCGGCGACGCCCTCGTTCTCGCGCACCAGGCCGAGCAGGATGTGCTCGGTGCCGATGTAGTTGTGGCCGAGGCTGAGCGCCTCGCGCAGGGCCAGCTCCAGCACCTTCTTCGCGCGCGGCGTGAAGGGGATCTGCCCGGAGGTGACCTCCTCGCCGGAGCCGACGATGCGGACGACCTGCGCGCGGACGCGCTCCACCGTGATGTCGAGGCTCTCCAGCACGCGAGCTGCCAGGCCCTCCTCCTCCCGCAGGAGGCCGAGGAGGATGTGCTCGGTGCCGATGTAGTTGTGCTTGAGCGTCCGGGCCTCCTCCTGGGCGAGGACGACCACCTGGCGGGCTCGCTCTGTGAATCGCTCGAACATGGGTGCGACGTTCCTTCCCTACTGGGCGATGAGGCGGCGGGATGGTCGAGAGGGGTGCGGACGCCCCCGCTCGCTCCTGTCATCGGCCGCCGGGGGCGTCAGGTGGAGCGGATGGGTTCGTTCGCCGGGCATACGCCAGTCTACCAACCGCTTGCGCAGCACTTCGGTGCAGGCCGCGGCGCACGTTCCGCCGCACAGGCGCACGCGGTCGCCACGCGCCATCCACGGCGGACCACCGATGCGCGATTGACCGTGCGGCCGCGCAGCCGCACGGTCAGTCGCGCATCGCCGGGAACAGCACGACCTCGCGGATCGATCTGCGCCCGGTCAGCACCATGACGAGCCGGTCGATCCCGATGCCGACGCCGCCGGTCGGCGGCATCCCCTGCTCGAGCGCCTGCACGAACGCCTCGTCGTAGGGCTGGGCCTCCTCGTCGCCGGCGGCGGCGTGCGCACGCTGCTGCTCGAAGCGGCGGCGCTGCTCGTCGGGGTCGTTGAGCTCGGTGAACGCGTTGGCGATCTCCATCCCCTGGCAGTAGGCCTCCCAGCGCTCGGCGAGGCGCGGATCGTCGCGATGGCCCTTCGCGAAGGGCGAGAGCTCGACCGGGTAGTCGAACAGGAAGGTCGGCTCGATCAGCGTCGGCTCGACGTGCTTGGTGACCAGCTCGTCCACGAGCTGCGCCCAGGTGTCTCTCGGCGGCGCATGCAGCCCGCGCGCCTCCATCGCGGCCGCGAGCGCGTCGCGGTCGCGCGCCTGGAGGATGTCGATCCCGCCCGTCCGCTCGCGGATCGCATCGGCGAGCGTCTCGCGTCTCCACGGCGGCTGCAGGCTCAGCGGGCCCTCGTAGCCCATCCGCTCGGCGGCGGCGGCGACGAGCTGCTCGGTGCGCGCCGCGACGTCTCTGTAGTCGGCGTACGCCTCGTAGAACTCGACCATCGTGAACTCGGGGTTGTGCTTCTGCGAGACACCCTCGTTGCGAAAGTCCTTGCCCAGCTCGTAGACCTTCTCGAGCCCGCCGACGATGCAGCGCTTGAGGTAGAGCTCGGTCGCGATCCGCAGATAGAGCTGGCGGTCGAGCGCGTTGTGGTGGGTCGTGAACGGGCGCGCGTTGGCGCCGCCGTAGAGCGGCTGCAGGACGGGCGTCTCGACCTCGACGAAGCCCGCCGCGTCGAGCTGGCGGCGCACGCCGGCGACGATCGCCGCGCGCGCGATGAACAGCGCGCGGCTCTCCTCGGAGGCGATCAGGTCGAGCTCGCGGTGGCGGAAGCGCGTCTCGACGTCCTGCAGGCCATGGTGCTTCTCCGGCGGCGGCCGCAGCGACTTCGCCAGCAGCGCCCAGTCGTCGACGCGCAGCGACAGCTCGCCGCGCCTGGAGCGGAAGACGGTGCCGTCGACGCCGATCAGGTCGCCGAGGTCGAGCCCGACGAGCCGCTCGAACGCCTCGGGGGCGAGCACGTCGGCGCGCGCGTGCAGCTGGATGCGGCCCGAGCGGTCGACGAGGTCGAGGAAGGCGGCCTTGCCCTGCCCGCGGCGCGCGGCGATGCGGCCGGCGAGGCGGTAGGACGCGTCGGTCTCGGCGCCCGCCTCCAGCTCGTCGTGCGCGCCGCGCACCTGCGCGATCGGCGCCACGCCCGGGTAGGCGTGCGGGAACGGCTCGACCCCCTCGGCGCGCAGGCGCGCCAGCTTCTCGCGCCGCGCCGCGAGCACCTGCGGGAGCGCCTCGGCGTCCGCGGCGTCCGGCGCGGTCGACTCCTCGTCCGTGGCAGCCACGGCCGCGAAGGCTACTTCAGCCCGACGTCGATCTTCGTGATCTTCAGCTCGCGCTTCTTGCCGCTGGGCAGCACGACGGCGACGATCTCGTTGCGCTTGGCGCCGATCAGCGCCTTGCCGACGGGCGACTCGTTCGAGAGCTTGCGCTCGGCCGGGCTCGCCTCGGAGGAGCCGACGATCGTGTACGTCTCGCTTCTGCCGTTGGCCTGGTCCTTGACGTGGACGGTCGTGCCGATGCCGACGACGTCGGTGCCGACCGCTCTCGCGTCGATGACCGTCGCGGCGCGCAGCTTCTCCTCCAGCTGCGCGATCTTGGACTCGAGCATCGCCTGCTCGTTCTTGGCGTCGTCGTACTCGGCGTTCTCGGAGATGTCGCCGAACTCGCGCGCCTCCTTGATGCGCGCGGCGACCTCGCGCCGCTTCTCCGTCGAGAGGTACTCGAGCTCGCTCTTGAGCTTCTCGAGCCCGTCCGGCGTGAGGATGACGTCCTTGGGCATGTGCGTGATGACCTTGGCAGTGCGAGGGTTGCTGATGACGGCCCGGCGGGCCGAGAAAGCGCAAACCCCGCTCGGAGGCGGGGAGATGCAGCGGCCGACCCGGCTCGGCGGCGGGCAAGTATAGCGGCCGGTCGGCAGGGTTCCAGCTTGCGGGCCGGAGCCCGCCTCGGGCATGCTGGACGCCATGGGGGACGGGACACGAGGGAGCGGCGGCGCGTGCGCGTAGCGATCGTCACGAGCAAGAGAATCGTCAATTCGGTGTATCGCGCGCTCCCGCTGCTTGAGCTGCGCCACGGCGGCTTCGACGTGGCGCTCGACGACGAAGGCGCAGCGATGGTCGCCGGGCGCCTGAGCGGCTGCGACGTCGTGCACGTCTTCCGCTACCACGACCGCGACGCGCGCCGGGCGATCCGCACGCTGCGCGACGCCGGCACCGCCATCGTCTGGGACAACGACGACGACCTCTCGAGCCCGAACAGATTGCGCTCCCAGCAGACGCACGCCCAGCTGGTCGAGATGCTGAGCCTCGCGCACGTCGTGACGACGACCTCGCCCCTGCTCGCCGAGCAGTACCGCGGGTGGGGCGCCGCCGAGGTCCACGTCGTCGAGAACTACCTGCCCGACTACTACGCCGCGGAGCGCCCGCCGCGCGAACCGGGCCTGACGATCGGCTGGACGGCCGCCGGCGAGCACGCGCACGACCTCAGGGCGCTCGGGTTGCGCGAGACGCTCGCGCGGCTGCTCGACGCCCATCCCGAGGTGCGCATCGTCAGCGCCGGCCTGCAGCTCGGGCTGCCGCGCGAGCGCTACGCGTACACCGAGGTCGTGCAGTACCAGCAGCTCGCGCGCTACGTCGGCTCCTTCGACCTCGGGATCGCGCCGATCGCCGACGTCCCCTTCAACCGCGCCAAGTCGAACGTGAAGGTCAAGGAGTACGCGGCGATGGGCGTCCCCTGGCTCGCCTCGCCGATAGGCCCCTACGCGAACCTCGGCGAGAAGCAGGGCGGACGACTCGTGCCCGACGACCGCTGGTACGAGGAGCTCGACCGGCTCGTCGGCGACGAGCGCGCGCGCCGCAAGCTCGCCAGGCGCGGCGTCAAGTGGGGCAACGCCCAGCGGCTGCGCCGCAACCTCGGCGGCTGGGAGCGGGCGGTGCGGCGGGCGCTGGAGCGGGCGCGCGCGGGCGAGCCGCTGGCGTCGGCGCGCTGAGCGCGCCGGCGGCGCAGATCCCCCTTGCGCTGCGCCGCCCCCTGCGGCATGCTGGGGCGTCATGGGGGATCGCAAGTCGAAGGTCGCTTCGACGTGCGGGTAGCGGTCGTCGCAAGCCTGACGACCGTCAACTCCGTCTATCGCGCCCTGCCGCTGCTCAGCCTGAGAGCGCGGGGACACGCGGTGCACGTCGACGCGGACGGTCAGGCCCTGCTCGCCGGCAAGCTGCCCGGCTGCGACGTCGTGCACGTCTACCGCCATCAGCACCCGCGGGTGCGCAGAGCCCTCCATGCGCTGCGCGAGGCCGGCACGGCGATCGTGTGGGACAACGACGACTATCCCTTCCCGGCACAGGCGAAGCCCGGGGAAGCGCGGGCGCGCCAGGCGCAGGCCGAGATCGTCAGGATGCTTCCGCTCGCGCATCTCGTGACGACGACCTCGCCGCTGCTCGCCGAGCAGTACCGCACGTGGGGCGCCGCCGACGTGCGCGTCGTCGAGAACTTCCTGCCGCGCCACTTCTCGCGGCCGCCCGCGGCTCGCCGCAGCCCCGGCGTCCTGGTCGGCTGGGTCGCGGCGGGCGAGCACCAGCGCGACGCCGAGCGCCTCGGACTTCGCGGGACGCTCGAGCGGCTGCTGGCGACGCACCCGGGCATGCGCGTGGCGACGATCGGCGTCCGGCTCAAGCTGCCCCCCGAGCGGTACGCGCATGCGGAGATCGTGGAGTACCGCGAGCTGCCTGACCACATCGGCCGCTTCGACGTCGGGATCGCGCCGATCGCCGACGTCCCCTTCAACCGCGCCAAGTCGAACGTGAAGGTCAAGGAGTACGGCGCGCTGGGGGTCCCGTGGCTCGCCTCGCCGATAGGCCCCTACGCCGGCTTCGGCGAGGCGCAGGGCGGACGGCTCGTGCCCGACGACGGCTGGCACGACGCGCTCGACCGGCTCATCCGCGACGCCGAGGCCCGCCGACGGCTCGGCGCAGCCGGGCGCCGCTGGGCCGAGGGCCAGCGCGTCGAGCGCAACCTCGCAAGCTGGGAGGGCGCCATCGAGCAGGCGCTCGCCAACGCGCGCGGGCGCGTCGCCGAGCCGGCGTGAGCGCGAGCGCCCGGGCTCAGGCCGCGGCGAGCGCCGGGGTCGCGATCCCGAGCGCCGCACGCGCCTCGGCGATCGACTGCGTGCGCTGGAGGCGATCCTGAAGGACCTTGCCCTCCCCCAGCCGCGTCACGTACCAGGGGTAGAACTTGCGCAGGTAGCGGGCAGCACGCGCCTCGCCGAGGTGCTCGACGGCGCGCTCGAGCACCCAGTCGAGCTCGGCGAGGATCTCCTCGCGGCTCGGCTCGTCCTCACGCGCGCCGAGCACCTGCTCGAAGATCCACGGGTTGCCGAGCGAGCCGCGCGCCAGCAGGACAGCCTCGGCGCCGGTGCGCTCGAACACCTCGTGGACCTTGGCGGCGTCTCTCAGGCCGCCGGAGATCAGCACCGGCACGGGCAGCTCCTCGACCATCCGGCGCACGAGGTCGTAGTCGGCTCTGCCGGCGTGGCGCTGCTTCGCCACGCGCGGGTGCATGCAGAGCCCGGCGACCCCCGCTTGCTCGACGAGCCGGTGCGCCAGCTCGACGCCCGTCTGCTGGCCCGGGCGCAGGCCCGGCCGCAGCTTCACGGTCACCGGCAGGCCGGAGCCCTCGCGCGCCGCGCGCGCGACGGCGACCGCACGGTCGGGATCGTCGAGCAGCGCCGCACCCGCGCCCGTCTTGCAGACCTTCGGGACCGGACAGCCCATGTTGAGGTCGATCACGTCGACGCCGCCGACCTGCGCGACGTGCTCGGCCGCGCTGCGCATCACGTCGGGATCGCCGCCGAACAGCTGGATCGCGGTCGGCCCCTGCGCGCGCTCGTCGGGGTGGATGCGCAGCAGCTCGCTGCACGTGCGCTCGTTCCCATGGTGGATCGCATGGCTGGAGACCATCTCGGAGATCGCGTAGCCGGCGCCGTGGCGCTTGGCCTGCAGGCGCACGAACCAGTTGCCGATCCCGGCCAGCGGCGCGAGCACGACCCGGTTGGGGATCGTCACGCCGCCGAGCTGCCAGCTGTCGTGCAGGGAGCGCGTCATCGGACTCCATGGTAGGCGTAGCGTTCGCGCCGTGGGCGCGCTGCGGGCTGCCGATCTCGACGTCGAGCGGGTGGGCGAGGGACCGCCCGTCGTCCTCGTCCACGGCAGCGTCGTCGGCCGCGAGCGCACCTGGAGCGAGCAGCGCCCGCTCGCCGCGCGCTGGACGCTGATCCTGCCCAACCGCCCCGGCTTCGGCGCCTCGCCGCCGCTGGAGCGCGGCGACTTCGAGGCGGAGGCGCCGGCGGTCGCCGAGCTGCTGGGCGGCGGCGCACACCTCGTCGGGCACTCCTACGGCGCCGTGATCGCGCTGTGCGCCGCCGGGCTGCGGCCGCACGCCGTGCGCTCGCTGACGGTGTCGGAGCCGGGCGCGCTGCGGCTCGCCGCGGGCGATCCCGAGGTCGACGCCACGATCGCGAACGGCGAGCGGCTCTATGCGGCCGGAGCGGACGCGCTGCTGTCCCCGCGCGACTTCGTCGCCCTGTTCCGCGCCGGCGCGAGATCGGCGCGCGCGACACCGGAGAAGCTGCCGGACTGGCTGGAGCGCGGCGCCCGCCATGCGATGGCCGAGCGACCCGCGTGGGAGGTCGAGCCCCCGCTCGACGCGATCGCCTCCGCAGCGTTCCCGAAGCTCGTGATCTCCGGCGCCCACTCGCCCGTCTTCGAGGCCGTCTGCGACGTGCTCGCAGCGCGGATCGGCGCCGAGCGCGCCCAGGTCCCCGGCCGCGACCACTCCGTCTCCGCGAACGGCGAGCCCTACAACGCGCTGCTGGAGGAGCTCCTTACGCGAGCGGAGCGTTCCGCTCGTGCAGGAGGCGAAGCCCGGTCAGCGTGAGCAGATCGTCGACCTCGTCGATCTCGTCCGTGTAGGGGACGATCGCGGCGGCGAGGCCGCCGGTCGCGATCGTCGCCGTCTCGGGGCCCAGCTCGGCCCGCAGGCGTCTGACGATCCCGTCGACCTGGCCGGCGAAGCCGTAGATCACGCCGGAGCGGATCGCGTCCACCGTCGTCTTGCCGATCACCGAGCGCGGCGGCACGAGGTCGATCTTCGGCAGCGCTGCGGCGCGTTCGGTGAGCGCCTCCATCGAGATCTCGACGCCGGGCGCGATCACCCCGCCGAGGTACTCGCCCTCGGCCGAGACGGGGTCGAACGTGATCGCGGTGCCGAAGTCGACGACGACGCACGCGTCGCCGACCTTGTCGTAGGCCGCGACGGCGTTGACGAGGCGATCGGCTCCGATCTCGCGCGGGTTCTCGTAGCGGATCGGCATCCCGCTTCTGATCCCGGGGCCGACGACGAGCGTCGCGTGGCCCAGGTAGCGCTCGCCGACCTGGCGCCACTCGGCGCCGAGCTGGGGAACGGTCGAGGAGACGATCGAGCCCTGCAGGTCGGCGAAGCTCAAGGACCGCAGCGCGAGCAGGTTCGCGAGCTTCGCTCCCAGCTCGTCCGCGGTCGACTCGCGCACGGTCGCGTAGCGCCAGTGCTGCGTCAGCCGATCGTCCTCGAACGTGCCGAAGTGGGTCTGCGTGTTGCCGACGTCGACGACGAGGAGCATCGGCGCGGAAGCATCGCACCTGCGGCGGCGAAGCGGCGCGTGCTGCACCCCCACGCGCCTATGCTCGCACGATGGCGCACACGCTCCACGTGATCCACGGATCGCACCCCTGCCTGACCGCCGAGCGCGCGCTCCAGCTCAAGGGGCAGTCATACCGCACGCACGAGATGATCCCGGCGTTCCACGTGCCCGAGCAGTGGCTGCGCTTCCGCGCGATGACGGTGCCGGCGCTCGTGCTCGGCAGCGGCGAGCAGGTCGTCGGCTCGCGCGCGATCGTGCACCGGCTCGACGAGCTCGTGCCCGATCCGCCGCTGCTGCCCGCCGACCCAACCGCCCGCGTGCGCGTCGTGGAGGCCGAGCGCTGGGGCGACGAGGTGCTCCAGCCGGTGCCGCGACGGCTCGCGTGGACCGGGATGTGCGCGCGCCCCGAGGCGATCCCCCGCTACGCCGAGGGCTCGAGACTGCCGCTGCCCGGCTTCGTGCGGCGGCTCGCCGCGCCCCCGATCGCGCGCGTCGCGCGCTGGCGCAACAGAGGCGGCGCGGCGCAGGCGCGCGAGGACCTGGCGGCGCTGCCGGCGCAGCTCGACCGCGTCGACGGCTGGATCGCGGAGGGCGTGATGGGCGGCCCCGAGCCGAACGCCGCCGACCTGCAGATCGCGCCGAGCATCCGCCTGCTGGCGACGATGGACGACATCCGGCCACTGCTCGTCGGCCGCCCCTGCCTCTCGCTCGCGCTGCGGCTGTTCCCGTCGTATCAGGGACACCTCCCGGCCGGCGCGCTGGCGGCCTGAGGCCGCGCGTCAGATCAGCGGCGGACCGGCTCGCCGCACCCGCACCGCCGGATCGAGCGCGGCGAGCGCGTCGGCGAGGCGGGTCCCGTCAGGCGTCGCCAGCTCGGGGTCCAGCTCCAGCAGCGGGATCAGCACGAAGCGGCGCGTCGTCACCTCGGCGTGCGGGAGGCGCAGGCGCTCGGAGGCGTAGGCGAGGTCGCCGAGCATGAGCAGGTCGACGTCGATCGGGCGCGGCGCGTGCCGGGGGACGGGTGGGGTCGTGCTCCGACCCAGCTCCCGCTCGACCGCCTTGCACGCGTCGAGCAGCGCCTCGGGGCCGTGCGCGGTCGCGATCCGCAGGCAGGCGTTGAGGAAGTCCGGCTGGTCGAGGATCTCCCCGACCGGCTCGGTCTCGTAGGTGCTCGAGGACGCCAGCGTGCGCACGCCGTGGCGCGGCAGCGCCGCGACGGCGGCGGCGAGCTGGCCGCGGCGGTCGCCGATGTTCGAGCCGAGGCCGAGGTAGCCGACGAGCTCTGGGGGCCCGGCTTCGCCGGATCCGCTGCGGGACCCGCCTCCGGCAGCCACATGGCCGCCTCCGTCACCCGCCGGGCCGGCTTCGCCGCCGCTGGGCTCGCCGGGAGCGGGCGCGGCCTCACTCATCCGCGTCGCGCACGACCTCGACCGAGACCTCCTGCACCGGCAGCGGGATCGGCGGCTCGGGCTTGGCCGCTCTGACCCACACCGACTCGGCTTCGTAGTCGCCGAGCAGGCGGTCGGCGATCGCTGTGCAGAGGCGCTCGAGCGTCTTGTACGAGCGCTGCTGGGCGACGAGCGCGACCGTCTGGCAGACCTCGCCGTAGTCGACCGTGTCCTCGACGCGATCGGTGACGGTCGCGTCGCAGGTGCCGACCTCGATCCGGATGTCGATCACGAGCCGCTGCCCGATCTCGCGCTCGGCATCGGTGACGCCGTGGTGGGTGTAGAGCGAGAGGCCCGTGATCTCGATCGTGACAAGCGGCTCGGAGGGCTCGTCCTCGTCGTGCTCGAGATCCTCGTCCTCGAACTCCTCGTCGTGCTCCTCGCTCATCGGCCGCGCACCGTAGCAGCCGCCACCGCGAGTGCGTCGGCGAGCGGCCGCACGTCGTGGACGCGGAAGACGGCGGCCCCGCGCTCGAGCGCGAGCACGTTCGTGGCGATCGTGCCGGCGAGCCGCTCGCCCACGTCACGGCCGGTGATCGCGCCGAGGAACGACTTGCGGGAGGTGCCGATCACGAGCGGTCGGCCGAGCGCGACGAGCTCGTCGAGGCGGCGCAGCAGCTCGAGGTTGTGCGCGACCGTCTTGCCGAAGCCGATGCCGGGGTCGAGCATGATCCGCTCCTCGCCGACCCCGGCGGCGACCGCGGCCGCGAGCCGCTGCTCGAGAAACGCCTTCACGTCGGAGACGACGTCCTCGTAGACAGGGTCGGACTGCATCGAACGGGGCTCGCCGCGCATGTGCATGAGGCAGCAGTCGAGCCCGCGATCGGCGACGAACCCGGCGAGGTCGGGGTCGTGGCGGAAGGCGCTGACGTCGTTGACGTACGTCGCGCCGGCGGCGACCGCAGCCTCGGCGACCGACAGCCGCGTCGTGTCGATCGAGATCTGCGCCTGCGCGCCGGCAGCGGCGAGCCCCTCGATCGCCGGCACGACGCGCCGGATCTGCTCGGCCGGCGCGACCGCTGCGGCGCCTGGGCGGGTCGACTCGCCGCCGACATCGACGATGTCGGCCCCGTCGGCCTCCAGCAGCCGTCCATGCGCGACCGCCGTCGCCGCGTCGAGGAAGCCGCCGCCGTCCGAGAACGAGTCGGGCGTGACGTTCAGCACGCCCATGATGCGATACGGCCGCTGCACGGCCGCATCGTCGCACGGCGCGTCCGCGCGCGGCGGGGCGGGTCGCGCGCGGCGCCGCGGTCGTCAGCGGCCGGCGAGCGTGTTGTGCACCCCGAAGACGTCCATCCGCGGCGGGCCGGGCACGCCGACCTGCTGCGTGAAGGGACCGATCTGCTCCTCGGCGAAGCGATCGAACTGGGCTCTCTCCTCCCACACGTCCGTGACGCGGATCCCGTCCTCCGTCGCCGCGACCCAGTGGAACAGCAGTCCCTCCGGCGCCGTCGCGCCGTCGGTCAGCTCCATCAGCTCCATCACCTGGTCGTATTGGTCGAGCGTCCCGCCCGGGAACTCCATCACCACGCCTATCGCCATGCTGCGCCTCTTTCGTCGAGCAACGGGAACGCGACTCTAGTGCGCGGCGCGAGGGCGCGGGTGACGGGCGCGTTACGCCAGTTCCGGCTTCTCGGGGAATTCGAGGCCACGGGCCTCGGCGGCGCCGCCGGCGAGGCCGGGGCGCGGGAGCGGACGCGGGACGTCGCGGCCGGCGCGCTCGGGCGTGCCGGGCGGAAGCGGGACCTCTGGCGGCGGCGGCGCCTCGGCGCCGAAGACGTCTTCCTCGCTCTGTCCTTCGAGGAGAGCCTCGAACTGCTCGCGCTCGATCGTCTCGCGCTTGATGAGGATCTCGGAGATCGTCGCGAGCGAGGCGCGGTGCTGGGTGAGGATGTCCTTGGCGGCCTGGTGGGCGCTCTCGACGATGCGGCGGATCTCGTCGTCGATCTCGCGCGCGATCTCGTTCGAGTAGTCGGGCTCGGTGCCGAACTCGCGGCCGAGGAACGGCTGCGCGTGCTCGTGGCCGAAGACGCGCGGGCCGAGCTTCTCGCTCATGCCGAAGCGCATCACCATCTGCTTCGCCGTCTGCGTGACCTTCTCGAGGTCGTTGGAGGCTCCCGTCGTGATCTCGCCGAAGACGATCTCCTCGGCCGCGCGGCCGCCGAGCGTCATCGCCATCGTGTCGGACAGCTCCGCGCGCGTCGTGAGGAACTTGTCCTCCTGCGGCAGCGAGATCGTGTAGCCGAGCGCCTGCCCGCGGGAGATGACGGAGATCTTGTGGACCGGGTCGGCGTGCTCGAGGTAGTGGCCGACGATCGCGTGACCCATCTCGTGGTAGGCCGTGATGCGGCGCTCCTTGTCGCTCATCACGCGCGTCTTCTTCTCGGGGCCCGCGATCACGCGCATGATCCCCTCCTCCAACTCCACCTGCGTGATCTCGCGCTTGCCCGTGCGGGCCGCAAGCAGGGCAGCCTCGTTGACGAGGTTCGCGAGGTCGGCGCCGGTGAAGCCGGGGGTCTGGCCGGCGAGCGCGTCGACGTCGATGCCGCGCGCGAGCGGCTTGCCGCGCGTGTGCACCTCGAGGATCTTCGCGCGGCCCTTGCGGTCGGGCCGGTCGACGGTGATCTGGCGGTCGAAGCGGCCGGGGCGCAGCAGGGCGGGATCGAGGATGTCGGGCCGGTTGGTGGCCGCGATCATGATGATGTTGTCCTTCGCCTCGAAGCCGTCCATCTCGACGAGCAGCTGGTTCAGCGTCTGCTCGCGCTCGTCGTGGCCGCCGCCGAGGCCGGCGCCGCGGTGGCGGCCGACGGCGTCGATCTCGTCCATGAAGATGATGCAGGGCGAGTTCTGCTTGGCCTGCTCGAACAGGTCGCGCACGCGCGAGGCGCCGACGCCGACGAACATCTCGACGAAGTCCGAGCCGGAGATCGAGAAGAACGGCACGCCCGCCTCGCCCGCGACCGCCCGCGCGAGCAGCGTCTTGCCGGTGCCGGGCGGCCCGTACAGCAGCACGCCCTTCGGGATCCGCGCCCCGAGCGCCTGGAACTTCTTCGGGTTCTCGAGGAACTCCTTGATCTCGTGCAGCTCCTCGACCGCCTCGTCGACGCCCGCGACGTCGCGGAAGGTGATCTTCGGCGAGTCGACCGACAGGCGCTTCGCGCGCGACTTGCCGAACGACATCACCTTCGAGCCGCCGCCCTGGACCTGGTTCATCAGGAACAGCCAGAAGCCGAGGAAGATCAGCAGCGGCAGCACGTAGGTCAGCAGCGAGAGCCAGCCGTTCGTCTTGGAGCCCTCGACGTTGAAGTCGACTCTGGCGGATCTCAGCTCGCCGACGAGCGTGTTGCCGTTGTCGGGGACGAAGCCGATCTCGTGCTGCTGTCTGGGCGGATCCTTGAGCGTGACGGTGACCGTGTTGTCCTTCGTCTTGATGACGGCGGACTGCACGTTGCCGCTCGCGAGATCGCTCTGGAAGTTCGCGTACGTGTAGGGCGGGTTCGGGTGGCCCGGGTTGATGATTCTCTGCGCGAAGAACGCGAGCACGACCACGATCAGGATCGGGAACGCTGCGCTCTTGAAGAACCGGCTCATGAGGTCATCTCGGGCGCCCCGGGCGCCATTGCGACGTTGGACGGAAGGTCAAGCCTAGCACCGCGCATGCGGCGCTCAGGACTCCTTCAACGCAGCGACGTACGGGAGGTTGCGGTAGCGCTCAGCGTGATCGAGCCCGTAGCCGACCGCGAAGCGGTTCGGGATCTCGAAGCCGACGTAGCGCGGCGAGAGGTCCACCTCGAGCCGCTCGGGCTTCGTCAGCAGCGCGCAGACGGTCAGCGAGGCGGGGTCGCGCGCCTTCAGGTTGCGCAGCAGGTACTGGAGCGTCAAACCCGAGTCGACGATGTCCTCGACGATGATCACGTCGCGGCCGGCGATCACCGCGTCGAGGTCCTTGAGGATCCGCACGACGCCGGAGGACTGCGTCGCCGAGCCGTAGGAGGCGACCGCCATGAAGTCGACCTCGCACGGCAGCTCGATCGCCCGCATGAGGTCGGAGAGGAAGAAGACGGCGCCCTTGAGCACGCACACGAGCAGCGGCTCTCTGCCGGCGTAGTCGCGCGTGATCTCGGCGCCCAGCTCGCGCACGCGGTGCTGGAGGTCGTCCGGTTGGACGAGGATCTCGCCGATCGCCGCATCGCCCATGAGGGCGCGCAGTGTATTCACGCGCCCGCCTGGGTGGGGGTGGGACCGGTCAGCCGCCGCCGCGCTCGGCGTGCACGACACCGCGCTCGGAGACCGCGCGCACGCCGCCGCCGAGGTCGAGCATCGCGCGGCCGCTGCGGCGCAGGGCAGCGACCTCGTCCGCGTGGCGCGCGGCGCCCGGCACGAGCTTCCCCGCGGCTCTGTCCGCGAGCCGCTGCACGACGAGCCGGCGCAGCGCCGGCGCCAACGCGGCCAGCCGCTCGAGCGGGATCTCGAGGCGGCCGCCGCGCTCGTCGAGCTGCTCGCCGACGAGCACGTCGAGGACCTCGCCCTCGTCGCGCAGCAGCGCCGCGGTGCGCAGCACGTTCGCCGCCGCGGCCGGGTGGATCTGCTCGAGCGCCGGCACGAGCGCGTGGCGCACGCGGTTGCGCGCGTATTTGGCGCCGTCGTTGCTCGCGTCGTCGCACCAGGGCAGGTCGCGCGCCTCGCAGTAGGCGGTCGTCTGCGCGCGCGTGAGGCCGAGCAGCGGGCGTACGAGCAGCCCGTCGCGCGTGCGCATGCCGAGCAGCGCGCGCCGGCTCGGCGAGGAGGCGAGCCGATAGAGGATCGTCTCGACCTGGTCGTCGGCGGTGTGGCCGGCGGCGACGACGGGCGGGCGGGCCGGGTCGCGCTCGAGCGCAAGCCTCGTCGCCGCCGCGTAGCGCACGTCGCGCGCCCACGCCTGGACGTTGCCGCCCGCCTCGGGGCGTCTCGGGCGCTCGACGGTGAGCGCGACGCCGAGCCGCTCGCAGAGGGCGGCACAGTGGCGCTCCTCGTCGGCCGCCTCGTCGCGCAGGCCGTAGTTGACGTGCACCGCGCGCACGGCGCCGTCGCCGCCCGTAAGCCGCACGGCGACGTCGAGCAGGCAGACGGAGTCGCGCCCGCCCGAGAGCAGGACGACGGCGGATCCGCCCGCGGGGAGCAGCCCGCCGGCGCGCACCTGCTCGAGCACGCGATCGGCCTCCATCGCCATCGGAGTCTAGGCCGGGGCGCTCAGCACGACGGCGGGACCCGGGGCCCCGCCGCCTGCGGGCGAAACGGCCCGCTGCGTCGGCCGGCGGCGCTCGTCGCGACGGCGGCGCCTCGCAGGCAGGGCCCGCTGCTCGACGGGACCGCCCACTGTCCGGCCAATGCCTGTGCACCCGTAGGCGTACCCCCGAGCGCACGTGCTGTCAACCGTGCGAGTCCGCAGACCGGAGCCCCGGGCGCTCAGACGACGAGGTGCGGGTACTCGCGCTCGAGCAGCTCGCGGTAGCGCGCGAAGATCGGCTTCGTGATCGGGATCAGCGCGAGCGACGCCTTCACGTCGCCGCCGGTCTTGATGCGCCGCCGCACGATCGCGAGCGCGATGTTCTCCCTGCCCTGGAAGTAGCGGTTCGCCGTCTCCGAGGACATCTTCATCTCCACGCGCGCGTCCCAGCCGACGTCGTCGCTCCACTGCCACACGAGGTTCGCACCCTCGTCCGCACGCGCGGCGCGGACGTTGACGACCAGGTCGACGTCGTCGAACTCGAAGCGCTGCGGCACGTCGGCGTCGCGCAGGCGCGGCCCCATCTCGGGGTCCCCGTCCATCAGCCCGAAGACGCGGTCCATCACCTCGCGGAACTCCCGCGGCGATCTGAAGGCGCTCATCGCGACCCAGCGTATCTCGCTCTATCCTCGCGCGCCGTGACCGCCGCGCTGCACGTCCACCCGACGACGGAGCTCGCCGAGCGCGTGCTGCTGCCCGGCGATCCGGGCCGGGCGCTGCTGCTCGCGCAGACGCTGCTGCAGCAGCCGAAGATGTTCAACCACAACCGCGGGCTGTGGGGCTACACCGGCGTCGCGTCCGACGGAGCGCCGCTGACGATCCAGAGCACCGGCATGGGCGGCCCGAGCGCGGCGATCGTGATCGAGGAGCTCGTGCAGCTCGGCGCACGGCGGCTCGTGCGCGTCGGGACCTGCGGCGCGCTCGTCGGCGGCTTCGCGCTCGGCGACGCGATCGTGGCATCCGAGGCGATCCCGCACGACGGGACCAGCCGCGCGCTCGGTGCCGGCGCGCGCGTCGCGGCGGATCCCGGGCTGACGGCGGCGCTCGTCGCGGCGGCCGAGCGCGAGGGCGGCGCGCGCCGCGGCGCGGTCATCACGACGGACCTCTTCTACGACGCGGACGGCGACCACGCTGACCCGGGCGGGATGGGTCCGGTCCCCGCCGGCGCGGACGGGCCGGCGCTCGCGGTCGAGATGGAGGCTGCGACGCTGCTACAGCTGGGCGTGCGGCGCGGCGTGCAGGCGGCGTGCGTGCTCGCCGTCAGCGACCTGCTGGGCCCCGCGCGCGGACGCATCGACGCCGCCGCGATGGAGTCCGCCGCGGAGCGGATCGGCCGGATCGGCGCCGCGGCGCTGCTTGCGGGCTGAGGCGCTGTCAGGCGGCTGGCGGTCTTCTCGCGGCCGCGCGCTTGCTCGCGGCCGCAGCGCGCGTGCGCGACGCGCGCGGTCTCGCGGGCGTGACAGCGGCGGGCGCGGCGGCGGCTGCCGGAGCCGCGGGCTCCAAGCGCTCGCCGAGGCGGCCCGCAAGCTCGACGAGCTGCGCCCCGAGCGCCGAGAGCTGGCCCTCGATCGCATCGAGGCGGCGCTCGAGCGCGCCCGCGCCGCCGAGCGCTCCGACGCGCTCGTCGACGCGGTCGAGCGCGTCCTCGACGCCCTCCAGCCGCTGCGAGACGGAGCGCACCCGGCGCGTGAGCCGCTCGAGGTCGCCGGCGGAGGGCAGGTTGAGGGCGCCCATCGCCACCTCCTGCGCCTGTGCGGCCTTCTCGCGCGCCTCGAACGCGCGCGAGAGCGCGCCGCTCACGAGGGGGCTCTCGAGCAGCTCCTGCGCGAGCCTGCCGAGCGCATCCTCGCTCTGGCGCGAGATGCGGGCGCGCAGTCCGTCGTGGGCGATGTCGCTGGTCATCGTCGGCACCCCTGGCGGTCGGGATCGCGGAGCGCGGCGGACCATAGCGCAGGCCCGGAGGGGCGCTCGCCGACGGTCGCGGCTGCCCTCCGAAGCGCAACTTCAGCTTCACGACGCCTTTAAACGGCTCGTTTACGGTGGCGGGCGATCGGGTGTGGTACTCAAGAGCCGTGCAGCGTGCGCCGATGGTCTGTGGACCTGTGCAACGCGCGGTCCCCTGCCATTGCAAACACGCGGGTTCTTCTTTGCATACGTCTAGATCACTCGGTAGCTTCCAGGGAGATCGCCACCGCGGCGGTCGTTCGACCCGGCCGCGCAACGCGGCTGTGCGGGAGGAGCTCGACAGCAGCATGAAGGGCAAGTCGTTTCGCATCGCCGTCTCGATCCTGGGGATCGCGCTGCTGCTGCTGGCGCTCGCGGCCGGCCCGGCGACCGCCGAGCCGCGCCGCCTGCTGGTGACGCTGCTGGGCGGCAAGCAGGTGACGATCACCGTCGACGCCGCGCCCGGCACGCCCGTCGGCAGCATCCCGCTGCCGGACCTCGGGATGCCGGTCGAGCGCGTCGTCGAGCTGCCGAGCGCCGCGCCCCCGGTCACGACGGTCGCGCCGACGACCGCCAGCACGGGCACCGTCACCGGGCCGCCCACGACGATCGCAGGCCCTGCCACGACGGGGACGACCGGCACGACGACGACGGATCCCGACGTCGGCGGCGTCATCAAGCCGAAGGGTCAACCTAAGGGTGAGACTACCTCTGGCGGCTCGGTCGCCGTGCCGCCGACGCCGACCCGGCCGGCCGGCGGCGGGCAGGGCGCGCTGCAGGACGCCAGCGGCACGACGACGGTGCAGAGCACGCCGAGCGGCGCCGCTCCCTCGCCGGCCGCCCCCGGCTTCACGCTCGCGCCGACCGGCCCGGCGCCGCTCGGCGTGCCGAACTTCTTCATCGACAGCTTCCGCATCCCGCCGTTCCTGCTGCCGATCTACCAGGCGGCCGGAATCCAGTACGGGGTGCCGTGGCAGGTGCTCGCCGCGATCAACGAGATCGAGACCGACTACGGCCGCAACCTGTCCGTCTCGAGCGCCGGCGCGATCGGCTGGATGCAGTTCATGCCCTCGAGCTGGGCGATGTACGGGGTCGACGCCAACGGCGACGGCGTGAAGGACCCGTACAACCCGGTCGACGCGATCTTCGCCGCCGCGCGCTACCTCAAGGCCGCCGGCGCCGACACCGACCTGACCCGCGCGATCTTCGCCTACAACCACGCCGACTGGTACGTCCAGTCGGTGCTGCTGCGCGCCCGCGTGATCGGCGGCATGCCGGCGGACCTCGTCGGCTCGCTGACGGGCCTGACGGAGGGCCACTTCCCCGTCGCCGCCCGCGCGACGTACGCCGACGGGCTCGACGTCAAGGCCGCGACGCGCCGCGTGCAGAGCGGCAACGCCGCCGTCACGGTGGACGGCAACCCCGCGCGCCGCTCGGTCAACATCTACGCGAGAGCGGGCTCCCCGGTGATCGCCGTCAACGATGGCCGGATCCTGAAGCTCGGCCAGAACGCCCAGCTCGGCCGCTTCGTCGTGCTCGAGGACGTCTACGGCAACCGCTACACGTACGGCCACCTCGGCGCGCTCTCAAGCCGCTACCCGGTGCCGAAGGCGCAGCCGGCGCCGCAGTCGAACACCGAGCTGGAGCCGAAGCACGACGCGAAGCCGACCGGGCCCGCGACCGCCGGCTCCCAGCCGACGACGGTCGCCGGCAGCGCGCAGAGCGCCCCCGCACAGCGCGCCGCCGCCCCGACGGCCGCGGCCGCCGCCAGCGCGGGGAAGGAGCGCCTGTTCGCGCATCCCGAACGGCCCGCCGCCTACGTCGCGGGCGGCAAGACCCAGCTCGCCGACCTCGGCCAGGCGCTCCAAAGCTTCGACGGCTACTTCACCGACGCGCTTCAGCTCGACCCGCACGACTACCTGCTCAAGCCGCTGCGCGCCGGCTCCTCGGTGATCGCCGGCACGGTCCTCGGGCGCATCGGCAAGACCGACCCGGCGCTCGCGCCGCACGTCGAATTCTCGATCCGTCCGGCCGGCCGCGGGGCTCCGACGATCGACCCGAAGCCGATCCTCGACGGCTGGAAGCTGCTCGAAGCGACCGCGATCTACCGCGCGAACGGCACAAACGCCTTCACCGCCGCGAGCGGCAGCGCCCCCACGATCGGCCAGGTCCTGCTGATGAGCAAGGAGCAGCTCCAGCAGCGCGTGCTCGCCGACCCGAACGTGAGCATCTACCAGTGCGGCCGCCAGGACATCGCCTCCGGCCAGATCGACCGGCGCGTGCTGGCGACGATCGAGTTCCTGGTCGCGAGCGGCCTCAGGCCGACGATCAGCGCGCTCAAGTGCGGCCACAGCTACTACACGACGTCCGGCAACGTCTCGGAGCACTCGAGCGGCGACGCCGTCGACATCGCGGCGGTCAACGGCATACCGATCGCCGGCCACCAGGGCTCGGGCTCGATCACGGACATCACGATCCGCCGCCTGCTGACGCTGCAGGGCGCGATGAAGCCGCACCAGATCATCAGCCTGATGACCTACCCGGGCACCGACAACACGCTCGCGCTGCCGGACCACTGGAACCACATCCACGTCGGCTTCCACCCCGCCGACGACCTGCTCGGCGGCCAGAAGCTGCAGGCGGTCCTGAAGCCGAGCCAGTGGACGAAGCTCGTGCAGCGGCTCGCGTCGATCCCGAACCCGGTCGTCCCGCAGCACGCCTCGAAGTACGCGATCAAGGACGGCCCCGGCGACTGACGCGGCCGCCGGCCCCGTCGCGGCGCAGGGGCGCGCATTCCGCTTCGTGCAGCTGGAGTTCCCGTGGGCGCTCGGGCCCGCGGACGGGCGCTACCTCGTGCGCGAGCCCGGCGAGCACGCGCCCTCGCACGTGCTCGTGCTGGCGACGCTGGGGGCCCCGGAGCGGCGCCGCCTGCGCGACCGGCGCGCGAGCGCGGCGGCGCCCGAGCCGCCGCCCGCGCCGGTGACAACCGCGCGCGCGACGGTCGTCGACGCCACAGCGGTCAGCGCAGCCGAGGCCGAGCGCTGGCTCGCCGCGAGCGGCGAAGCGGACATCGAGCAGGCGCTCGCGCTCGTCGCACGCGCCGTCCACTCCCACCGTGTCGCGAGCGCCGACCCGGGCGTGCGCGTGCCCGCACGCGCGCACGCGCTCGTCGTGCGGGCCGGCTACGGCGCCGGGGAGCAGGTCGCCGAGGGGCGCTGGAGCGCGGCGCGCGAGCTGCCGCGGCCGCCGTCGGGCCGGCAGCGCCGCGTCGCCGCGATCCGCCCGCAGGAGCGGCTCGCCGCGCTGCTCGGCGGCCACGCGGACGCGCTCGCGTGCGAGGAGCTGACGCTGCGTGCGCGCGAGGACCTCGACCGCGGCCGGCTGCGCGAGGCGGCCCTGCAGCTGCGCGCTGCGCTCGACGCGGCGCTCGCCGAGCTGCCGGCCGAGGTCCGGGCCTCGGCTGACCTCGCCAGACGCGTCGAGGAGCTGCGCGCGCTTCGCGAGACGCTGCCGGCGTCCGCGGAGACGGCGCTCGCGGATGCGCAGGCCCCAGACGCCGCCGAGGCGCTCGCGCGCGTGCTCCAGCGCCTCGAAGCCGCGTTGCGAGCGCGGATCGCGGGACAGATCTGAGCCTCAGGTCGAGCGTCAGACTTCGCTCAGCGGCCCGTGAAGGCGGGCGGGCGCTTCTCGAGGAACGCGCCGATGCCCTCTCTCGCGTCGGCGGACGCGAACACCTCTGCGAACGCCGCCTGCTCGGCGGCGATGCCGGCGTCGAGGTCCGCGTTCGCCGAGACGCGCTTGATCTGGGCGACCGCAAGCGGGGCCTGGGCGGCGAGCGCCTGCGCGAGCGCGAGCGCCGCGTCGAGCAGCTCCTCGTCGGCGACGACGCGATTCGCCAGCCCGCAGGCAGCGGCCTCCGTCGCGGCGATCGGATCGCCGACGAGGTTCAGCTCGAGCGCCTTCGCGGGGCCGACGAGCCGCGCGAGGCGCTGCGTGCCCCCGAAGCCGGGGATGATCCCGAGCTTGATCTCCGGCTGGCCGAAGCGGGCGGACGCGGCCGCGATCCGCAGGTCGCACGCCATCGCGAGCTCGCAGCCGCCGCCGAGCGCGAGGCCGTTGACGGCCGCGATCGTGACGATCGGGCTGCGCTCGAAGGCGCGCAGCAGCTCGTGCGTTCCCGCGACGTAGGCGCGGCCGGACGTCTCGTCCATCGCCGTGAACGCCTTGATGTCGGCGCCCGCGCAGAAGAGGCGCGGGTTCGCCGAGGCGATCACGAGCGCGCGCACAGCGGAGCCTTCCAGCGACCCCCATGCGCGCCGCAGCGCGTCGACCGTCTGCGGCGAGAGCGCGTTGGCCGGCGGATGGTCGAGCCACGCGATCGCGACCCGCTCGCGCGTCTCGAGCTTGACCGGCTCCGCCTCCCACCCTGCATCCGGGTGGGGGTCGATCGGGGGGTTGGCGGGGGTCACGGCGAGGATTGTACGCACCGGCGCAGTGCGCCCGCCGCTGACGGGATCGGATGGCGAAGCTGGCGCGCAGACGTTTAGGTACGCAGACGTTCCAGGTTGACGTAACTATGCCAAGCTCGCTAAGGCTTGTCGCTCGTCGCCAAGCAACCGAGGGGATCCGCATGGTTCCGGCCGCCATGTGCCGGACGGCGACGGTCGCATTCGCCTGCGCCGTCGTCGCCGTCTGTCTCACCGCAGCGCTCATCCGCACACCGCTCGCACGAGCGGACGCACCGCCCGCGCAGACGCCGCCGAGCGACGCCGCGGCCACGTCCGCAGAAGGCGCCACGATCGAAGGCGCACCGGGCGACTCGTCCGGCCTGAGCTGGTCGTGGGACGAATCGTCCGGCGAAGGCGCGCCGTGGAGCAACTGGCTCGACAACGCCGCGACCGACGACTGGTCGTGGAGCGACTGGTTCTCCGACGAAGCGGTTGCGACGTCGTCCGAAGCGGCCCAGACGGACGCCGCGGCGCCCGACGCGGCGTCGGCCGACGCCGCGAGCGCTGAAGCGGAAGCGCCGCCCGACGCCGACGCGGCGAGCGCCCTCGCCGCAGCGCCGGACGCCCTGACGAACGCCGCGGCGCTCGCGACCGACACGCTGGCGGCCCCGACGATGTCGGTGTCGGGGCAGACGGTCTCGTGGACGGCCACGGCGGGCGTGAGCAGCTACGTGTTCGCGCGCAAGGTGCCGGGGCAGGCGACGCAGTACTCGGTCGTCAACGGC
>Ga0070717_10000205_pt1 | contig 41437 bp, 49 predicted proteins | sample LARL113metaG_FD_71366 | JGI IMG/M metagenome (GOLD analysis project Ga0070717, IMG submission 71366) | Corn, switchgrass and miscanthus rhizosphere microbial communities from Kellogg Biological Station, Michigan, USA - LAR L11-3 metaG | ecosystem: Host-associated > Plants > Roots > Rhizosphere ...
TGGGTGATCACCTTGCTGTACAGGGCGGAATCCAACTGGGCTGGTCATCGAAGACTCCATTATTGTTCGTATTTGCGATGCGCACCTGCGGCCGAACTGCAGGCCTCCCGCCGTTGCTAGCGCAGCCTCACCGGACCCGGTGTGATGGATGTGACAGGCGCCGAACGTCTTGATCACCGTCGCTGCAGGCAAGGTGGCCATGACGGAACCCCCATAAGGCGCTACAAGGCGGCCATGAGTTCCGAGAAGGCCGACCCCCAAATCCCTTTCTGGCGTCGCAAGGCGATGTCGGAGATGACGCGGGCCGAATGGGAAAGCCTCTGCGATGGCTGCGGCCGGTGCTGCCTCAACAAGCTGATCGATGAGGACACGAATGCAACCGTGTTCACGGATGTCAGCTGCAAGCTGCTCGATTGCCAGAGCTGCCGCTGCAGCGACTACGCGCATCGTCAGGCCAAGGTGAAGGATTGCGTGCGGCTGACACCGCGCAATGTGCGGCGGCTGAAATGGCTGCCGCCGACCTGCGCCTATCGGCTCGTGGCGGAAGGGAAAGACCTCGCCTGGTGGCATCCGCTCGTTTCCGGCGACCCCCAGACCGTCCATACCGCCGGCGTTTCGGTGCAAGGGCGCGTCGCGGCGAGCGAAGCCGACGTGCCCGATGAAAAGCTTGAGGAATATATTGTCAGCTGGCCGGGGAAATGGCCAAAGGGTGCGCGCCGAAAGTCAGCTCAACGTCCTCGCGGCGCGATCGCAAAATCATAAGCGCGCGGCTCGGAAGAGTCGTTGTAGGAAAAGTGCCACCACTCGCGAAAGTAACCGGCAAAGCCGTGCCGGCGCATCACCGAACTCAACAGGTTGCGCCACTGACGCTGCTCGGGGGCAATCGCACTGCTCTGGCCATAGCTCTTGACGTCGAAACAGTCGTAACCGGTGCCCATGTCGATGCTGTTGTCCGGCGCGCGCCGCGCGGCCGGGCCGGTGCAGGCTCCATAGCGAGCGGCAGGATCAAAACGGGGGACGGGCGCAGGTGGCAATTTGACGATCGTCAGATCAACCGTTGTGCCGGTCGAGTGCCGTGATTGCGAGGCGATGTAGCCGAGCGCGAACAGATTGCGCTTGTGCAGGGTCGGATAGAAGCGCCGGGTGGCTTCGCTGTCGCTGCCGTCATGCGCCCAGGCTTCCATTGCGCGCACGGCGCGCGTCGGACGATAGCAATCATAGACTTTCAATCCAAGTTTATCGCGTGCGAGCTCGGCCTGTACGGCCTTGAGCGCTTCGGCGGCCTCACGGCGCAAGATGCATTCGCCGGCGCCGTAACCGGGCAGGGGACGGCCAGTGAAATTGTCATCGGTTGCGTAGCGCATGTCCTGCAAAATGCTTGGATCGACGTCATGCAGGTAGACAAAGCCCGGGGGCAATCTGTCGCGCGCATGCGCGGACGTGGTTCCGAGAATGAGTGCGACAAAGAGAAGGGGTCGAATGCGCAATTGAAGCCTCATGGTCTTCGTGAATCCTTCGTGGCAAGTGCTTGCTTATACTTGCAAGTATTTGGGCGCGCCGCACATACCACCCCCGCGCCGACACGTCTTGCTTTACGGGGATCAGCAAGGCATGAGCGGGCTATCTGCTCATGACTCTGCTTATATACACTGCGTGATGACCGCCCTGAAATCGAAGTCCAAGGCGCGACCGGCGAAGGCCGAGCCGCCACCCGAGCCGAGGGCGCTCACGCACCCGGAAATACGGACCATCGTCCTCGGCATCATGCTGGCGATGTTCCTGGGCGCGCTCGACCAGACGATCGTTGCCACCGCCCTGCCAACGATCGGGCGGCATTTCGGCAACCTCAACGACCTGTCCTGGGTGGTCACGGCCTATCTCCTCACTGGCACCGCCGTCACGCCCCTCTACGGCAAACTCGCCGATATCCACGGGCGGCGGGTGATGATGCTCACCGCGATCGGCATTTTCGTCGTCGGTTCGGTCGCCTGTGCGCTGGCGCCGACCATGACGGCGCTGGTGCTGGCGCGCGCCGTTCAGGGTCTCGGCGGCGGCGGCCTGATGGCGCTGGCGCAGACCATCATCGCCGATATCGTTTCGCCGCTCGAACGCGGCCGATACCAAGGGTACATCGGCGCGGTCTTCGCGGCCTCGTCGATCGGAGGTCCGGTGCTTGGCGGCTTCCTGACCGAGCACGTCGACTGGTCGCTTATTTTCTGGATCAACCTGCCATTGGGACTGGTTGCGCTCGGCATGACCTCCAGCGTGCTCCGGCGCGTGCCGTTTCGTCCGCGCAAGCACAGGCTCGATATCATCGGCGCGGTGCTGATGATGTCCGCCGCAATCGCGCTCCTGCTCGCGCTGTCCTGGGGCGGGCGGCGCTTTGAGTGGATCTCGCCGCAGACCGGCGCGCTGCTGCTCATCTCGGCAATTTTGTGGGGATTGTTTGCGTGGCGATTGGTGAGCACGCGCGAGCCGTTCCTGCCGCTCGCCGTGCTGGCCAATCCGGTCGTTCGGTGCGCGACGCTCGCCGGCGCGTGCAACATGGGCACGCTGGTCGGCATGACGATCTTCGTGCCGCTTTATTTTGAAACCGTCCTGCACCTGTCGGCGAGCCAATCGGGGCTTGCGTTGATTCCGCTGATGGCCGCGACCGTGACGTTCTCGACCATCACCGGCCGGATGATGACCCATGTGGTGCACTACAAGCGGGTGTCGCTGATCGGGCTCATGATCTCCATTCTCTCGCTTGCGCCGCTCGCGATCTGGCCGGACTCGATGCCGACCATAATTGTGCTTCTCCTGCTGCTGGTGATCGGCGCCGGGCTTGGAACGGTGTTTCCCATCTCCACCGTCTGCATGCAGAACGCTGTGTCGCGTGCGCAGATGGGCATAGCCACCGGTGCCGCCAATTTCTTTCGCGCGCTGTTCTCCGCGCTCGTCGTCGCGGTGCTCGGGGCCATTGTTCTCGGCGGATTAGGCGGGGTCACCGGGATGTCGGTTGAAATGCTGGCGCGCACGGCTTCGGCCCCTGAACTCGCCTACGCATTCCGTTTCGTGTTTCTCGCCTGCGCCCTGGTTCTGTCCTTCGGCATGGCGTTCCTGATTGCGATGGAAGAGCGGCCGCTCAGGGGGCCATCCGCGCCGTCGCAGGCCGCGACCGCGCCAACCGCGCCGGCAACGCCAATCCCCGCCGAATAGACGGCTACCCGTTCGACTGCGCGAGCCAGACCGTCCGGCCACCGGCCTGCGGATCTTCGATGGCGTGCGCGACGACCCGGAATCCGATCCCCTCGAGCAGCGTCGCATATTCAGCAGGGGCGAGACTTGCGTGGTAGAGCGGATCGCCGCGATAGGTACCGATTGCTTCGCCGTGGTTCGGACCCGCGTTGAACATCAGCACGGCTGACGGGGCCGCATGTTCGCGAAACACCGTGAACATGCCGCGCTGGTCGGCGGGGGTGAGATGGAAAAAGCTGTCCCACGCCAGGATTCCCTGAAACGACTGTTTCAGCGATAACGTGCGCATATCGCCGACAATCCACGTATGCGCGGGCAGGCGGTCACGACACAGCGCGATGAACGTCGGGGAGGAATCGACGCCGGTGACATTCAATCCATTCGCCGCCATGTGACGCGCGACCGGGTTGCCCGAGCCACAGCCGAGATCGAGCACGCTCGCACCCTTCGGAAGCATAGCGATGAAACGGTCGTGCCAAGGCTTGTCGTTCCAGGTGCCGCGGGCGCGATCCTCGTCCCACGCGGTCGCGTGGCGCTCGTAGTGTCCGATGATGCGGTCGGCGAGGTCGTTCATCGCGCCAGACTGGCAATGGAGCGCACGCCGCTCAAGAGAAAACCCCGACTTTGGGCCGGGGTTTGTTTGTGGTGCTACACCTTGCGATTATTCGTCGCGTGCGTTGTCGCGGTGCAGTTCGAACCGAATGTTCGGATCCGGGTCGCGGCCGGCATAGTCGCCGGACTCGTCGTAGACGGTGTAGGGATCGTTCGGCGATACGGACTGCTCGTGGCGCGTGTTGCGCGCGTGACGGGCATTGACGCGCGGTGGCGCAGCCGCGAACGCTTCGCTGCCGGACGCAGTTGAACCACCATGCTCGAGGGCAGGCTGGTCGATGACGTTGCCGCTGCCGTAACCCGCATTGTACGACTGAGCAAAGGCGGGTGATGCGAGAACGGTAATCAGGGCCGCGCTTAGGATTAGTTTTTTCATCGGTTTCATCTCCATCTTCATTTGCGGCGGCGGAACAGTGCCGCTCGCTGTCCGCAAGATGGGAAGGGATGAATTGAATCGCTTGTTCGGGATTGCTGGCGTTGTTTCCGCTTTGCTGCGCGCAGTGCAAGGCTTGCATGCGCAAATCGAATGCCATAACCGCGGCATAAACTCACGTAGCCGTGACTTGCGCGCGAACAATGCGCACCGATATCAGCATCAACGAAACCACAAAGCTGGTGGAAACTCCTAGGGGCGGCGATCCTGAATGGAGATCGCATGCCGAATATCCTCACCGACGAACAGTCGCAATGGGTTCACTTTGCTCCGCCTGAACTGATCAATCGACAATTCTCCGAATGGCAAGGTCTGCGCGCCGAAGTCGTCACGGCGGTCCGGCAGAATCCGTTCGAATACACGTTCACCTCGCCGCAGCATCTGTTGATCGCGGCGGAACAATCCGAGCGCGACGACGGCGAAACTTTGGTTGAAGGACTGCCGCGCTCGACGTTGCGCAGTCTCAGCGGTCGGCTGACCTTCGTGCCGGCCGGACACAAGTTCTACGGTTGGCAGAATCCGCGCGTGCTCACGCGCGTGAACTATTTCTATATCGATCCGCACGGACCGCTGCTCGACAATACGTTGCGGTTTGCCGAAACCGACTTTCGCCCGCGCCTGTTCTTTTTCGATCCGGAGATCTGGCAGCTCACGTCCAAACTCAAGCAGCAGACGCTGAACGCCGATGGCCCGTCGCCGCATTATGCCGAAGCGCTGAGTGTTCTGTTGGCCCACGAACTGGTGCGGTTGAACGGCAGCGCCGCGTCCGTGATTGCGCGCGGCGGACTGACCGGCCTGCAGCAGAAGAAGGTGGCGGATTTCATCGAGGAGAACCTGGCGCGCGACGTGAAATTGTCGGAGCTCGCCGCGGTCGCCGAATTGAGCTCCTATCACTTTGCCCGCGCCTTCAAGCAATCCTTCGGCGTACCCCCGCACCGCTACCATGTCGGCCGGCGCATCGAGCGTGCCAAGGAGATACTGTCCAGCCGTTCGGTGACCGAGGTGGCCCTGGCGGTCGGCTTTGCCGAGACCAGCTCGTTTTCAGCCGCATTCCGCAAGATGACCGGCCGCACACCGACTGAATTTCGCCGCGGAATCGCGTGAACTCTCCCGTGCCTGTCAGCGTTAACCATTGGATTGCGGCCCAGCAAGCGGACAAGAAGTGGCCACAAGGGCCGGACACAATGCGCTGCAGAATTCATTCAGAGGTGTGACAATGTCGAACACGATCACGAAACTGATGGCCGCGGCGTTAGTCGCGGTTGTCGTGCCGTCATTTGCGAGTGCCGCCGCGGCGGCGCCGGCCGGCGGCGCGCTGGCGATCAAGAACGCTGCCACGAGCAACATCGAGACCGTGCAATGGCGCGGCAGAGGTTGGGGTTGGGGCGGCCGCGGATGGGGTTGGGGCTTCGGTGGCGGTCTCGCCGCCGGCGCCATCATCGGCGGTGCGCTTGCAGCGCCTTACTATTACGGCGGCGGCTATTACGGTGGTCCGTACTACTATGGCGGCGGTCCGTACTACGCAGCCCCCCCGGCCTATCAGGTCGAGCCCGGCTATTACGAAGAGGGTGGCGGTGGTGGTGGCGGCGTCGAGTACTGCATGCGCCGTTTCAGGTCATATGATCCGCGCAGCGGCACCTACGTGGGCTACGACGGGCAACGTCATCCGTGCCCGTGATGTGACCTGCGATCGCAACGAAAAAGAAAACCCCGGCACAAGGCCGGGGTTTTTTGTGCGTAACACTCACTCGCAGAATTTGCAGGGCGGGAAGTCACGACTGTAGACCGGCTGCGCGAGGAATTTGTCCTTTCCGTACGTCCAGAACTGGCTGACGGCCGGATAGGTCTTGATCACCGTGTTCCACAATTCGGGCTTGTCGTAGCCGAACATCTGCTTCTTCTCGACCTTCTTGATGTAGATGTCCTGGATTGGATTGCGCATGTCGTCGAACGACACCGGTCCGCGCACCGCGTCGATCTTCAGTCCCGCCATCGTCTTGATGAATTGATCGGCGCCCGGCCACTTGCCGCCGCTCTTCTTGATGGTTTCGTCGATCAGTTGCGCGGTCGTGTAATTGCTCTCCGAGAAATACGACGGCACCTTTCCGTATTTGGCGCGATAGGCTTTGACGAACGCTTCGTTCTTCGGCGTCGTCAACGCGGCGCTGTACTGCAGCGAGGAGACGTCGCCGACGACTTCGTCGCCCATGAAGGGCAGGGCGAATTCGTCATAGCTCGTGCCGCCGCCGATGATCGGCTTCTTGTATCCGGCCGCGCGCAATTGCTTGGGGAATTGCAATGCCATCGGTCCGACCATCAGGGCGAACACGGCATCGGCGTCGGCCTTGATGGTGGGGATGAAGGGCCCGAAATCCTTGGTGCCGAGCGGCGGCCAGATCTTCTGCACGATTTTGCCGCCGCAATCCTCGAACGTCTTCTGGAAACCGCCGACCTGCTCGTAGCCGAAGGCATAGTCGGCGCCGACCGCGACGATTTTCTTGTAGCCCTGATCGCAGGCCCATTGGCCCATCGGCTGCGCCGGCTGCGAGGAGGACCAGCCGGTGCGGATCAGATAGGGAAATTTGTCGGCCTGGCGCTGGGTCAAATCATCGGCCGCAGGAATCGACGCGATGTAGACGGTCTTCATTTCGGTGCTCACCGGTGCGAGCGCATAGCCCGTGGAAGCAAGCACGCCGCCAACGAACATCTGAACCTGGTCGTTCAGCACGAGCTTCTTGGCCTTCGTGACGCCAAGGTCGGGCTTGGCCTGGTCGTCCTCGAGAATGAATTTGACGTCCATGCCGCCCAGCTTGTTGCCGTGCTCGTCCAGATACATCTGGAATCCGTCGACCATGTCCTTTCCGACCTGCGCGAAGAGGCCGGTCATCGGCGCGATAAATCCGATACGCAGATCTTCGGCCTGCGCGCGCGACGCAAGCGCGCCGAACAAAAGCGCGCCGCTCAACAATAATGGCTTGATCAGTCGCGATAGGCTCATGTCTGACCTCCCGTCAGCGGATCTGCCGTCCATTCTTGGTGCAGACGGGCGGATCGCGGTTACAGCACGTACCCCGGACTACCCAACGCTATCACCCCCCGCGCCTTGGGCGGAAGCCACGATTTGTCGCGCGCTTACGACGACTGGTTGTGGTTCTTCCCGAGCCTGGTGCGCACCGCTTCGGCGAGGGCGGAAATCTGATAGGGCTTGCGTAGGATCGGCAAGCCGTGCTGGCCGCTGAGCGCTTTCGCATAGCCGCTCGTCAGCAGGACCGGAATTTTTGGGTAGCGATTGCCGATCGTCTTGGCCAGTCCGAGGCCGTCGAGATCGCCGGGCAGCATCACGTCGGAAAACACCAAATCCACGGATTTGCCCGCGGCCAGAAAATCGAGCGCGGACTTTGCGTCATCGACGGCTACCGTCCGGTAATTGAGTTGCTCGAGAAGTGTGGTGGCCACTGTTTTCACATCCGGGTTGTCCTCGACAACGAGGATGATCTCACCTTGACCGTACGACTGACTGGTTGTTTCGGCGACGACGGTCGTGACGGGAGCGCGGCTGCGCGGCAAATAAAGCGTAACCTGCGTTCCCTGGCCGACCTGGCTGCGGACAACAATTCCTCCACCCGACTGCTGCATGAATCCGTAAGCCTGCGAAAGCCCGAGCCCAGTGCCCTTGTCCGGAGTTTTCGTCGTAAAAAACGGTTCGAATATCTTCGGCAATATTTCGGGCGGAATGCCTGCACCTGTATCGCTCACCGTCAGGGCCGCGAATTCCCCCTCGAGAGAATCGACGGTTTCGGTGCCGCGCAGCGTCACATTCTCCGCCGATACTGTAATTGATCCGCCTTCGGGCATGGCATCGCGTGCGTTCACCACGAGGTTGACCAGCGCCAGTTCGAATTCAGGAATGTCGATCGAGACAGGCCACGCATCCTGCGGGATATCTATGTGCAGATCGATCTTGCCGCGCGCGGAACTCGCCAGCACATCGTGGAATGCCGCGACGGTCTGGCTGAGATGCACGGTTCGTGGATTTTGTGTTTGCCGGCGCGAAAATGTCAGCAATTGCCGCGTGAGCGCTTCGCCACGCGAGGCTGCGGTGAGGATGGCTTCGAGCGAACGGATATTCTTCTGGTCAGTCGTCCCGCGCAGGAGCGATTGCGCCTGGCCGCTCACGACCATCAGCAGGTTGTTGAAGTCGTGCGCGACGCCGCCGGTCAGCTGACCGAGCGCCTCCATTTTCTGCGCTTGCGCAAGCTGTTCGTGCGCCCGCTCGAGCGCGTCCTGCGCATTGCGCTTTTCCGTGATGTCTCGCGTGATCTTGGCAAAGCCGACAAGTTTGCCTGACTCATCGCGGATGGCGTCGATGACGACGTTGGCCCAGAACAAGGATCCGTCCTTGCGCATGCGCCACGCTTCGGCCTCGAATCGACCCGTTGCGGCGGCGATCGCCAGCGAGCGGTTCGGCAGTCCGGCCTTGCGATCGTCCGGCGTATAGAACTGCGAAAAATTCCGGCCGATGACTTCGTCTTCCGTGTAGCCCTTGATCCGTTCGGCGCCGGCATTCCAGCTCGAGATGACGCCCGTCGGATTGAGCATGTACAAGGCATAGTCGGTGACGCCGGCCACCAGTGCACGGAACTGCTGGTCGCTTTGCCGCAGGTCCTCGGCCGCCTTTTTCTCGGCCGTAGTATGCCGACCCGACACGTAGATGAGCCCGTCATCCGTGGTCATGGTCCAGGCAATCCATCGCCACGTTCCGTCGCGATGGCGGAAACGGTTTTCGATGCGCACGTTTTGCGCACCTCGCGCGAGATCTGCACGCGCGGCAATGGCGGCCGCAGTATCGTCGGGATGTCGCAGTTCGTTGACATGCAACGATTTGATTTCCTCCTCGGTCCAGCCGAGCAGGTTTGTCCATGCGGGATTGACGCTGAGGAAATAGCCGTCGAAGTTCGCAACGCCGAGTAGATCCTCCGAGACTTTCCAGATACGATCGCGTTCGCGGGTGCGCTGCCCGACCTCCGATTCAAGCCGATCGGTGAGCACGTGCAGCGCTTTTTCGTTTCGCACGCGCTCGGTGGTCTCGAAGGCCGTGGCAAGCACGCCGCCGACAGCGTGGGGTGCCGACCCATCCGGGATCGGGCTGTAGCTGATCGTGAACCGCGCGTCTTCGGGGATGCCGTAACGGTGGATCCGCCACGGATGATCCTCGGCGAAAAAGCCTTCGCGCTCGCCGCGCAGAATCGACTGATTGAGCACGCCAAGCTCACCGAAGATTTCCGGCCAGATCTCGCGCAGCGGCTTTCCCAGGGCGTCCGGGTGGCGGTCACCGAGCAGGGCGCCATAAGCGTCGTTGTAGATCATGATCAGGTCCGGGCCCCACCGGACGGACATGGGGAAGCCCGACGCCAGGACGAGCTCAACGCTCCATTTCAGGGATTGGGACCAGTTTTTTACCGGTCCCAGTGGTGTAGCGGCCCAATCAAACTCATTCACCCGCGCGCGCATGTCGCGCGCACGTGTCACCGCTTCCATTGGGATCCCGGCTGTACCATCGCGCCAATGGCGCATCCTATCCCCCTTCGCCCAGCGCGCAAACGCGGGGCGAGGGGGGAAAGTTCCCGTGAACGCTTGTGGTTATCGCGCGAGGGACCCCGACGGCCGATCCTTGATGAAGGTGCCGTTGCGCAGCTCGGATACGGCTTGCTGAAGCTCCGTCTGCGTGTTCATCACGATCGGTCCGTACCAGGCGACAGGTTCCTGGATCGGTTTGCCGGACACGAGCAGGAAGCGAACGCCTTGGTCGCCTGCCTGCACGGCGATCTCGTCACCTGAGTCGAAGAGCACAAGCGAGCGATCGCCGGCTTTCTCGCGGATGAGGATTTCATTTCCATCGACCTGCTTTTCGCTGAGCACGCCGATCGGCTGCGAGGCGGCGGCGAATATGCCGCTGCCTTCGAACACATAGGCAAAGGCGTGACGCTCGACTTCAACCTTGAGAATCTTGCGCTTGCCGGGGGGCACGAAGATGTCGAGATAGCGCGGATCAGCGGCGACGCCGTCGACCGGACCTTTCTTGCCCCAAAAGTCGCCGCACACGACGCGCACACGCGTGCCGTCGTCGTCAACGACCTCCGGAATTTCGTTTGCCTTGATGTCTTGATAGCGCGGCGCGGTCATCTTCAGTGACGAAGGCAAGTTTGCCCAGAGCTGAAACCCGTGCATGTGACCCTGCGCGTCGCCGAGCGGCATCTCCTGATGCATGATGCCGCGCCCGGCGGTCATCCATTGCACGTCGCCCGAGCCGAGCGTGCCGCGATTTCCCAGACTATCGCCATGCTCCACGGTGCCGGACAGCACGTAGGTGATGGTTTCGATGCCGCGATGAGGGTGCCACGGGAATCCCGCGAGATAATCGGCCGGCCGGTCGTTACGGAAATCATCGAGCAGCAGAAACGGATCGGTCTCCGCCGTATCGCCGAAGCCGAAGGCGCGTCGCAACTTGACGCCGGCACCTTCAATGGTGGGCTGCGATTGCACAATACGTTTTACGGGACGGATTGACATGACGTCGGTTGCCTTTCCTTAGGCAGCGGTGGGCGAGGCCAATAAGTCTCTTCGCCCACTCACTCTAAACTGCCATTCATATGCGGAACTTCATATAGGGCTTTCGTCCATCGAATGAAGAGCATAGGACGCATTGCAGTCATCCGATCGGACGAGAAACGTCGTCATTCAAACGAATGAAAATAGGTATTCAGGCCCATGCAAGCGGCCCTCGCCGACTCCGCTTCATTCGGTTATGCTGGAAGCCATGTCTGGACCACTCGCGAAACGCGCGGCCGTCATTATATCTCTCGTTTTGCTTGGCCTCGGCCTGAGTGGCTGCACCAAGTGCGGCTGGCTGTGGGATCAACCCGCCCGCGCCTGTCACTCCGACACTCCACGCTGAGATAGAAAACTCGGGTGACACCGAGCGCTCTTACTGCGAGCGGAGAAAATTGAGCAGTGCCCCGGCGAGCCCGACGAGAAGGCCGGCGAGCAGCACGTATTGCAGGATCATCAACGCTCGGCTCGGCGTTTCTGTCGCCGTAGCCATGTCGTAGATCTGCCACGCGGCAACCGCCGCGAAGGCGACGATCATCACCCCGGAATTTTTGGTTCGCTTTTCGGCCAAGCCCAACCCCCCGTCTGCACTTTCGCCCGGCGGGAGACTAGTCGATTTGCTGGCCGGGTTCCATGCGCCCCGAGCGACTTAACGCGGAGCTGGGGCGGGCTCAGACGTCGTCATATTGGACAATGACCTCGACCGAGTAGTCGCACGCCGGGCACTCGAATGTGCGCCTGTCGTGCGAGGGTCGATCGGGTGCGACGTGAGACAGCCACATCGCTGTGCCGCATTTGGGACAACTCGGCCGCTCGATGTCCGGAAAGGACGGATCGAAAATGTGTGATTGCGGCATGACTGCTTCCCGTATGTTCAGGCGGGAGCGCTACCGGTCTCTCGGCCACCGGCGCCTGTTGGCCAGCGGTGTTTTGAATGTGCGCTTGCAGAGATCGCGAGTCGAGTGTCGGAAAACACATGGCCGGAAATTTAATGAAAGTGCGCTGCAATGCGAGATCGCCGCGTCATTTCGTGCGGACTTACAATCCTACCATTCGGAAAATGTGAACGATTTCTTGCAACTTTTTTCGCTGTTGCCGGAACGATTTCGGAAATGTTGCATTGCACGTTCACAGCGTGCGTAAAAAGACATAGTAGGACCGCAAATGTCCTCGGGGGACGGTTATCTATTCCGGGCGGCCGAGTTGTTGGCCAAAGCCGAATGCGAGAGCGATCCGCAAAAACGGGTCGAGCTTGAAAATTTGGGTTGGGCATTCCTGCGTTTGGCAGAGCAGGCGAGGCGGAACAGCTCGAACGATATCGTGTACGAGCCGCCCCCACCGAAGCTCGACGATCCCCAGACAAAGTCCTAGCGCTGGCCGTGCAAGGAAAAATTCCTAGGAAAATAGTCTTGACAGCGTGACGCTGCCGGGATAGACATTCGGGACACTCCACATTTGCACCCGTTGCTGATTGAGGGCGCTCGCGGAACAGCCGCGGCGCACTCGCGTTATTGTTGCGGCGCTGTTGCCGACGGAGTGACCGATGCCGCACACGGAGAATGATCGTATCGTGGAGAGCACGACTGAAGCGCGCGCCGGCGTCACGGGTCACAACGTTCGCTACGTGCTTCTGATCGGCACGCTCGCGGTTATCGTTCTTTTCGCAATTGCTTATGTGGTGACCAAGGTCTGATTGTCTCTGGCCTGCGTCTGGTTTTTCGCGCCGGGATATCCCGGCGCTTTTTTGTAAGACGAATCGCTCTGCATAGAACGAGCCCCAATTTGGTCCCGGCGCGACCGCGTCGGGCGACAGGAATCGTATGTTCAACCCTCTCAAGTTTCTATTCACGGAATCAAAATCTTCCCGGGCGGCGCGATTGGTTGCACTGGAGAGTGGGGGGTGGGCACGCTGGACACCGCGAGACTATGCCGCGCTGGCACGTGAAGGTTATGCGCGGAACGCGATCGTCTATCGCGCCGTGCGCCTGATTGCCGAGAGCATCGGCGCGCTGTGTTTTGTTCTCTACGAAGGCACGGCTGAACGGGACAGCCATCCGTTGCTCGATCTCGTGAAGCGGCCGAACCCGCGTCAGGACGGTGCGTCCTTGCTCGAGACCGTTGCCTCGCACCTCCTTTTGGCCGGCAATGCCTACCTCGAGGCGGTTGGCCTTGACGGCGAGGGCGCAACGCAGGTGCGGGAGCTATACGCGTTGCGGCCTGACCGCATGAAGCTGTTGCCGGGACCAAATGGTTGGCCGCAGGCTTATGAATACTCAGCCGCGGGATCCACGGTGCGCTTCGACCAGAATGCTGCCCTGCCGCCGATCCTGCACCTCACGTTTTTCAATCCTCTCGACGATCACTACGGTCAGAGCCCGTTGGAAGCCGCAGCCATCGCGGTCGACACGCACAACGCGGCGGCATGCTGGAACAAGGCGCTTCTCGACAACGCCGCGCGCCCGTCCGGCGCGCTCGTCTACGCGGGAACGGATGGCGGTGTACTGTCGCCCGTTCAATATGAGCGTCTGAAAAAGGAATTCGCGGATTTCTATCAAGGCGCGAGCAATGCCGGCCGGCCGCTTGTGCTGGATGGCGGGCTCGACTGGCGACCGATGTCCTTGTCGCCGCGCGACATGGATTTCCTGGAGGCCAAACATGCCGCCGCGCGCGAGATCGCGCTGGCCTTCGGAGTTCCTCCTATGTTGTTGGGAATTCCCGGTGACAATACATATTCAAATTATCAGGAAGCCAATCGTGTGTTCTGGCGCCAGAGCGTGCTGCCGCTCGCCGGGCGCATTGGCTGCGCTCTGACGCATTGGCTGTCGCCGGTCTTCGGCGAAAACCTCATGCTCGCTGCCGACACCGACAGGATCGAGGCTTTGAACGCAGACCGGGCGACGCTGTGGGAACGTGTCAGCAAGGCGCCGTTCCTCACCGTCAACGAAAAACGTCTGGCAGCAGGTTATGGACCGATTGAAGGCGGAGATGTGTTCCAGCAGTCCAACTAGGAACAAACTTCGGGCGCCGGCCGTTTTATTCCGGAAGCCTCGCCGTGTCAGGCGCGGGCGAATGGAACTTTAGGTGACATCATGAGCAGGACAACTGCGATGCTTGCAGTCGCGCTGGCAGGAACATTGGCTGCGACGGGCGCGCTGGCACAATCGAAACCGGTGGATAAAGCGAGCCAGAAATTTATTTCCTCAGCCATCCAGGGCGACATTGCCGAGGTCGACTTTGGCAAACTGGCCCAGGAAAAAGGGCAGAGCGATGCCGTCAAGCAATATGGCGCAATGCTGGTCAAAGATCATGGCGACCACAAAACCAAGGCCGAGCAGGTCGCCAGTGAGCTCGGGGTGACGCCACCGACCGGCTCAGGCATCGGCGCAAAAGCGACCTATGCCAAGCTGAAGATTCTGTCCGGTGCTTCTTTCGACAGGTCCTTCGCCAAGTCGATGGTGAAAGACCACCAGGAGGACATCAAGGAATATCGGCAGGAGGCGACCAAGGCCGATGCGGCCGGCCGTCTGGCCAAAGAGACGCTGCCCATCCTGCAGAAGCATTTGCAGGAGGCACAATCGTTGGAGAAGCAGACTGCGCAGAAACAGTCTTCGCGTTAAACAGTCTTCGCGTTGAGGAGGGTCGGCGGATTAATTTCAGTCGATCCGGATGACGCCCGCTGCCTGTCCCCGCAGCCGGGCGTCATTTTTTGCGTGTGACAGGTTGCTAAAACCTGGCGGGATTTGCCCAACGCGCCTTGAGTTCCTTCATGGCCTGGTCACAGCTCACGGCATAACCGCGATTCTGCGTGCTTTCAGGCCGCGCGGTGATTTCCCAGAACCAGGGCATGCCCTGTGGTCCCTGCGTCGAGAGAAGGATATGGCCAATGAGGCGGGGTCCCTCGAACACGTCGTAGTCATCAGTCGACCATTCGCCATCGCGGCTCTTGCCGGCGCGCGTCAGCGTCAATGCACCGATGTCTCTGACCGTTCGGTCGGGTGCCGACGCCTCCGCGGCGCGCGGCCGATCTGGGCCACCGCGTAGCGGCAGGAAGTACGGACCATCTGGATCGGAAGAATTCATCATCGCGATTATAAAATCACAGGCGCGCATGTCTTGCCAAATATCCAGTTGCGCACTGTGAATTATTACGCGGACTACTCGAAGACTTCGTCGGCGGCGATGACGAGCCCGGGCGGGATCGTAAGCCCCAGCGCCTTGGCCGTCTTGAGATTGATGAACATCTCGACCTTTGAAGACCGATGAACCGGAAGGTCGCCTGGTTTTTCGCCGGTAAGGATTCGGCCGGTATAGATGCCAGCCAGGTGGTAGGAGTCGGCAACACTGCCGCCGTAGCTGATCAATCCTCCGGCCGCTGCGAACTCACGCCCCAGAAAGACGCTTGGTACGGCGTACCGCACCGTGATTGCGGCCAGCGCGGCGGTTTCGCTGAGGAAAAACGAGTCGCCGCCGGCGACCACCAGCCCGATGGACCGCTTCGACAACCCCGCGGCGACATTGTCGAATTCCGCCTGCGTGCTCGCCTGCAAGATCTGCAGTTGTAGTCCAAGAGAGCGCGCCGCTTCCTGCGCGTCATGGGTCTGCACTTCGGCCACGCGCGGATTTCTCGGATTGACGACGAGCGCGATGCTCGATGCGTCAGGCAACAACTGACGCATCAACTCGAGCCGCTTCGGCCCGAGTTCCATGTTCAATTGAGTAGCTCCCGTCATGTTGCCGGCGGGCCGCGCCAGGCTCGCGACCCAGCCAAGGGCGACAGGATCGCTGGCCGTGGTGAAGACAATCGGAATCTTTGTGTTCGTGGCTTTTGCGGCCAGCGCCGCAGGCGTGCTGGTTGCGGCGATGACGGTCACCTGACGGCGAACCAGTTCGGCGGCGAGCTCCGGCAGGCGCTCGTAGTGGTTTTCAGCCCAACGATACTCGACGACGACGTTTTGACCTTCGACAAAGCCCATCTCGTTAAGCCCGCGTCGGAATTCACGCAGGAATTTCGTGTAGAGCTCCGGTGTCGCGCCATTGAGAAAACCGACGACGGGCATTGATTGTGCCCGCCCAATGCGCGACCAGGCAAAGCTTGCACCGCCGACAAGCGCGATGAATTCGCGTCGTTGCATGCAGCCCCCGTGTGGACGACGCCGTTACCGTCACACGGGAACGTAGCAGGTCGGCTCAGGTCGACCGAATTAATTCCTGTTTACGCGCTCGCAACCGCGTTCAGCCCATGAAAATCATCGGCCCCTAGCATGTCTGACGTCATCCGCATCTTTGCCGAACGTGGCGACCTCGCGCATCTCGCTCTTTTGTTATGGGCGCTGTCCGCGAGCGCGCTCACCTGGTTCGCCTTGCGCGAGCTGACTGCCGCGAGCCGGCGGTTTGACGACTTTGTGCGCGAGCTCGCGCGCTTCAACGAATTATTCGGAGGCCACTGATGGAAAAAATCGATTTCGCCGCGCGACTGAACCGGTTCGAGACTCGGAGCCGGTATGATCACCTCGACGTATTCCGCGAATTTCTCGACCACCTCGGTCGCATTCCGCGGGGCAGGGGCGACAACACCGCGCCCGACGAAAATCGCGGCCCTAACTTCTGATCGACCTTTGCGTCACGTTGATATTTGCCGCCCCCGCGAGAGGCGGCTTTTTGTTTTCAGGATCTCAATGCTTGCACCTTCATCCGAACCGACCGTCGCCTCCGTTTTTGCCCCGCGAACAACGATCGATGCCGACGGCACCGTCGAAGGCTACGCGAGCCTGTTCGGCGAAATCGATCAGGCGCGTGACATGGTCATGCGCGGAGCATTTGCCGACACACTTGCGGTGCGGGGCCTCAGGCGCATTCCGATGCTGTTCCAGCACGATCCGTCCGAGCCGGTCGGCATCTGGCTCGAACTGCGCGAAGATCACCGCGGTCTTTTTGCGCGCGGACGCCTGATTCCCGATGTGACGCGCGGGCGTGAGCTGCTCTCGCTCCTGCGCGCCGGCGCCATCGACGGTTTGTCGATCGGCTTTCGTACGGCGAAGGCCCGTATCGATCCGCGCACGCGAATTCGGCGCATCTATGCGGTCGACCTTTGGGAGATTTCAATTGTCACGTTCCCCATGCTGACGGGTGCACGCGTGCGCAGCGTGAAGCGCGCGCCCCACGCAAGACCGCGCACGGATAACCAGTCAGTTCGTCGAGTGACTAAAGAGCTCCGAGGAACCCGAAGTCTTCCATGACGCGTTTCTCATGATGTTCGCGAACCGCATCGATGTCGGCAACGCACGCGTCGTATTTTTTCGTTCCTGGCTGCATGCCCCACTTTTCACAGAGCGTGCGGCTTTCCAAGGCCATTTCGGCATTTCGTTGGTGTTCGAGCGCGACCCGAGCTCCGGCAGCGTTGTATGTGTCCCACCAGATGAAGGCGAGCAGAGCGAGAACACCGACGGCCAGCATTTTCCATAAGCCGGCGTCGGCTCGGTGTGATCGAATGGTGCTGGCCATCTGAAGCCTCCTCCAAATCAAGCCAATCAATTCCGTCAACGTACCGCTGCGGCGCACACGCGCTCTGTGAAGCAGGACACTCTTGTTCCGTAAAAAAGACATATCGGAAAACGAGCATGGAGAATTGCGTTACATACGCATAAGATGCTTTGGGGCGTTCGACGGCGGGGCGGCGAAAGCCGCAAAGGAGTTCCCTCATGTCGGCTTGGTGTTCTGCACGTAAATTCAGCTTCACGGTAGCGGTAGGGATCGGATTGGCAGGCGCGTATGGGCCCGTAGCGGTCCAGGCGCAGCAGCCTCCCGAACAGGCGCCTCCGCAACAATTGCCACCGCCGCAAGAGCCTCCACCGCAGCAACAGCCGCCTCAACAACAGCAACCTGCGCTCACCCAGCAGCAGATCCAGCAGTTGGTTGCGCCGATCGCGCTTTATCCCGACCCTTTGTTGGCGCAGGTGCTGGCGGCATCGACCTATCCGCTTGAGGTGACGCTCGCGGCGCGCTGGGTCGAGAAGAACCCTAACCTCAAGGGTTCGGCGCTCGAGAGCGCCATGCAGCAGCAGCCGTGGGACCCGAGCGTCAAGGGACTGACGTCGGTACCCCAGGTGCTATCGATGATGAACGAGAAGCTGGACTGGACCAACCAGCTCGGTGAAGCCTTTCTCGCCCAGCCCGACGACATCCAGGTCGCGGTTCAGGCCTTGCGCAAGCAGGCCGAAGTGACGGGCAATCTGAAATCGAGCAAAGAGCAGAAGGTCAGCCGCGTGCCCGCACCGAGCACCGGCTATGCAGGCCCGCCCGAATACATCGCCATCGAACCGGTGGAGCCTGACTACATTTATGTGCCGGTCTACGATCCGGTCCTTGTCTATGGGCCGGGCTACTGGGGGCCGGCCTACGTGCCCTTCTTCTGGCATCCACCCTGGTGGACGGTTGGGCCGGTCTTCGGATTCGGCGCCGCGCTCTTCGTCGGTCCGGCGCTTTGGTATCACTACAATTGGGGTCACGGCGGGTTCGCGGCGATCCAGACCAACCCCGTGATGTACAGCAGATTCAACAGGGTGAATTTCACCGGCGCTAACCAGAACTGGAAGTTCGATCCGGCGCACCACGGCAACGTACAATTCAAGAATACGAATCTGCAACGGCAGTTCGGAAGTACCCAAGGTGTCCAGGGTGCCAGAACAATTCAAGGCATCCAGGGCACACAGGGTGTTCAGGGGATCCAGGGCAACAAGGCCCTTCAGGGCGTCCAGACCAGCAAAGGCATCCAGAGCATCCAGGGGAGCCAGGGACTGCAAAGCAATAAAGGTGTCCAGGGGATCAAGACCAACAAAAATATTGCGAACATCCAGACTGGCAACAAGACCATCCAGACCGGCAACAAGAACATCAACGTCGGCGCGGGCAACAAAAACTCCAGGATGGTCACCAGCCAGCAATTTCATGCGGCGGGTCCCCGCAATCCTGGCAATCGGCCCAAGTTTCAGGGAGGCGGCAAGCCAAAGCAAAAAGGCCACTGATCCTGCCGCCGTCGGATAGATTTTTCAGGAAGAAAGCCCGCGCGCGTCGCGCGGGCTTTTTAACGACTGAGCGGGCCTGACGTTTTCTTCCAGGCGTCGATGCCGCCCTGGATATGGAACGCGGATGCGAGGCCCGCGTCTTGCGCCGCTTGCACCGCCATCGCCGAGCGCTCACCGAAAGCGCAGTAGAACAGCAGACGCTTGTTGGTCGATTTCGCAAGCTCGTGCAGCGTGCCGCCTTCGCTGATGTTTTCCTGCAAAGCCGGGTAGGGGACATGCAGCGAACCGGGTATCGTGCCGTGACGTTCGCGTTCCGAACGCTCGCGCAAATCGATCAGCGCGATGTCCGGCTTGCCGACCAGCGCAAGCGCCTGCGTTGCGGTGACCGCCCAGCCGCGAAGGGCAATTTTCTCCTGGGCGAGCCCGACCTTCACATTGGCCGGTACCGCGATGTCCATCATCTTCGGATTGGCAAGCTTCAGATTGTTCATGAGGTCGACATATTCCTCGACCGATTTCACCTGCAGGCGCGGATTGAAGGCCTTCTCCTCGCCGATCGTCGAGACAGTGTCGCCCTTGTAGTCATGTGCCGGGTAAACGAGCGTTGTCTCGGGAAGCTTGAGCAAGCGGTTGAATATCGACTCATACTGCTGGCGCGCGTCGCCGTTCTGGAAATCAGTGCGGCCGGTGCCCCGGATCAGCAGCGTGTCACCGGTAAAGACACGATCCGGCAAGACGAAGCTGTATGAATCATCGGTGTGTCCCGGCGTATAGATAGCGTCGAGCGACAACCCCTCGATCGTCAGCCGGTCGCCATCCGAAAGACGCATCGAGACGACATCGGCCTTGGTTTGCTCGCCCATCACCGTGATGCAATGCGTATGGTCACGAAGCGCACCGAGCCCGGTGATATGGTCAGCGTGCAGATGCGTGTCGACGGCTTTTACGAGCTTGAGATCGAGTTCGTGAACGAGATGCAGATACCGGTCGACCTTCTCCAGGACCGGATCGATGATCAACGCCTCTCCGCCCGGACGGCTCGCGAGCAGATAGGAATAGGTGCTGGACGCCTGATCGAAAAGCTGACGGAAAATCATTCCAAATCGTAGTCCAGGTCAGGACAGCGGCGCAATCCAGTAGGGGTTGGAAGCGCCGCTGGAGAAGCTTATGTCTTTTTCGCATGCGGTATATCCGCTGGGTTGTACCTGCGATTTCGGTTGCGCTGCTGCTCACAGGCGGGCCTGGGGCCGCGGCGACGCCGTCGCGTTCCTCGCTTTGTCTGATGCTGGAGTCCGCGGCCCGCGCCAATGATCTGCCGACGGCTTTTCTGGTTCGCGTTATCTGGCGCGAGAGCCGCTTTGACCCACTTGCGGTTGGGCCGCGAACCCGAAGCGGGGGACACGCACAAGGGATAGCCCAGTTCATGGCGCGCACGGCGGCCGAGCGGGCGCTCAGCAATCCGTTCGATCCCGTGCAGGCACTGCCGAAAGCGGCCGAGTATCTGCGCGAACTTCGCGACGAGTTCGGCAACCTTGGACTTGCGGCGGCGGCATATAACGCCGGCCCCGGTCGCGTCCGCGGATGGCTCGATGGCGCGCGCACAATGCCAGATGAAACCCAGCGCTACGTCCAGGCAATCACCGGGCGCAGCGTTGGCGATTGGGCAAAAGCCGGCAACGTTGCGATGGTGACGCCAGAGGCGGATTGTCTCGAGCTTGTCGCTTCGCTCGAGCAGGGGCCGAGTCGGTTCTTCTATGAACTTGAAGAGCGCATAACGGCCGCCATCGGCCTGCCATGGGGTGTTCAACTTGCGGCCGGGTTTTCCCGCGATCGGGTGCTTGATACGTACTCGCGACTCATGACGAAATTGTCCGAACTCATCGGCGAGCATGATCCCGTCATTACCGTCGCGTTGATCCGCAGCCGCGGCACGCTTCCGATCTATCAGGCGAAGATCGGGGCGGAGACCCGAGGCTCCGCAAACGATATCTGCAAGAAAATAAAAACCGCCGGCGTCGCGTGCCTCGTGCTGAGAAATGCGCCGGAACGAGGTGCGCCAGTAAAGACTGAATGATCGGTCGCGTTTGCCGACAACGATGCAAGATTATTTCTTTTCTTTACTCGACTACCGTGCACGACATGAAGCGCGGTGAGTGCCGAGAATGATTCCCGCGCGTCATCATCGTTGTTGAGCCAAGCTGGCACGCCTCAACAATCTCTTGGCCGATCACAACAAGACACCCGCGGACATTCGCTCATAGAAGTGCCCCGCTTCGACGCGCCGAAGCCGTCGTTGCACATCATCAACAACCTATGAGCGGAGAGAATGAGGAACCGTTGTCGCGTAGCGTTTTGGACTCTCACCTTGGTAGCAATGGTCTCATCGTCTTCGCCGCTGTTGGCGTCTTCAGAGACGGGGATCGCGTCTGTCTATAGCGGCGAAAAAACCGCCAATGGCGAATACGCGCACGCGTCCGCGTTGACCGCAGCTCACAAAAGTCTGCCCTTCGGGACCAAAGTTAAGGTCACCAACGTCAGCACTGGGCAGTCAGTCGTGGTCCGCATCAATGACCGAGGCCCGTACATCAAGGGACGAATTATCGATCTCACCCCCGCCGGCGCCCGGGCGATCGGATCTTCCGGTCTCACAATGGTGCAGCTGACGGTGCAGTAAGAAGCGCAACTTAGTTTCGATCAATTTGACAAACGCAGCCACTCCCTGGCTGCAAACATTTCGGGCCTGCTTGCGTGGCAAGCAGGCCCGATCGACTCTACGCTACTGAATTACGACCCTACGCAACGCAGACATATTGCGATGAATGCATTCCGATCCGCTGCGCCGCGCCGCGTGCGAGATCGAGCCGCGCGCCCATGCGGAAGGCAATGCCATACGGTCCCCTGTCGTTGATTCTGACAGTAACGGACTTGCCGTTTTTGGGATTTGTCACGGTCAAAACGGTTCCGAGTGGCCAGGTCCGTGCCGCCGCGGTGTTGCCGCTTGCGTCGAACCGTTCGCCGCTGGCCGTCCGTGAGCCCGAGGAATAATGGCTGGCGAGAATTTCTTGCCCGGCGCAATTGCCGGATCGCTTTACATATTTGTGCACCGACGACCATCCCGCTGCACTGGCCGAAGTAACCGTCAGCAAGCCAATCAGAATTCCGATGCTGGTAGATTTCATTGTCATCATGAGTCCCCTGCAATGAATCATGTCTTCACATGACCTGACGGAATCGGCGCGTCGCCGAATCACGACCGGGTGCTGGGCCGCTTAAGTAAGGCTCAAGATGGCGGAACGAAGGCAAGCACCGACTGCGCGCAAGTTTGCTGCGCAAACAGCGCAAGAACGTTAAGAATCGAACTTAATTACGGTATCAGGCCACTTTACCCGCGACGAATTGCTCGTTCAGGGCATCTCAAATCGTTGGCCGGATCTCAATCGTTAACGGGATTTGGATCGCGGAAAAACAATCGTTTCTGTGTGAGCAGCCTCACAATGCATGTGCGTGGACTGGCCCATTATCCGGTTGTGTCGCGGGGCACCAGGAGGCTCAGATGCGCAAGGCAGTATCGATCATGGTCGTGGCCGCACTGGTCGGCATCTTCCTCGATGCGCTGCTCGGTCCCGACGAGACAATCGCTCAACGGGATATGACGGCAGAAAACGGAATGCCGTTTTACGGTCTTCACGTTGCATTGCCGCCGGATATGAAAAATTTTCCGGCGGAGCTCGTCCCACTGCCGTGACGAGACCAATCAACGATGTCGGCCGCTGACCGCGCTCCCAAAAAAGAGCGCGGTCCTGTCTTTCAGATGATGTAGACCTGCCACAGCCACTTCGTGGCTTTTGTGCCGGCGTCGACTTTGGCGAAGGGCAGGTGATAGTCGCCAGGGGTTGTCAACTCGCCTGTGTCATGGGGACGACGATGTTCGGCGATACGCCCTGCGATGGCGACCCGGCTGGTCCAGTTCAGGAAGCTGTTTGACATAAGCGCCTCCACTCTCGGGACAGATCAACCTTCGCAAACAGAAAGTCCGGTGCAGGCTGCGAGGGCACGCAATTGTTAGGACCGCGCGCGCAATCCGCATGTGACGGCGGTCACAAGATTTACGATTGGTATTTTGTTACAGCGGCTTAGTTCCTGAGATGCCGCGCGCCCGCATCACTGAGGTATTGGCAGCGGCGGAACAGGATGCGACGGCACCCGTGGCGGTGGCGCTACTTGCGCTGGAGGCTCCGGGATCATGCGCGATGGCGGAGGTATAGCCGCCGCGCGAGATTGTGTCGGAGGCGTCGTCTTCGGTTTCACGTTTTGCTCGGTCGCCTGCAATTTCGCGAGATTCTGCGCGAGCTGTTCCTGCTTGGCGACGAGTTGTGTCTGTTTGGATGCGAGTTGATCCAGTTGTTGTTGAGCGGCGGCAAGCTGTTCCTGCTTGGCGCTGAGTTGCTCAACACTGCGCCGCACGGCGGCCAGATCTTGAGCCATTGTTTCAAGTTGCTTGGCCAGCTCTGGCGACGGCAATGGTGCCGCAGCCTGTGTCACGGGCGCCGGTTGGGCCGGAGCCGTCTTGGCAGCGGATGCCTGAGCGGCAGCAGGGGCAGCCTGCTTTGGCGCCGCGAGGTTTGAATCGGTTGTCGGTTGTGACGTTGCGACGAAATCGGATTTCCAGGCGATTGCAGCACCGAGCACGGCCGCGAGGCAGACGCCGACCGAGGTGATGACCATTCGTTGACGCACCGGCTGGCGCCCTGCCGCGAATGCAGCGTGTCCGAAATCGGAGCGCGGAGGCACCTGGATTGAAGGCTCCACGATTTGCGGTTCGGTAGAAACGTGGGAGGTCTGCGGAATCGTCTCAACGACTTCCTCGGAAGATGAGTGTCCCTTGGCTGCCAGATCGGACGCGAGCTCATCGAGCTGATCCATCAATTTGGACGCCGTCGCTGATGGGACCTGCGGTGGTTCGATGTCTGGAGTTGGTTGAAGAGTCTCCTTCTGGACCGGCACTTCAACAGTCGGCGCCGGGCAGCTTTCCTCGGCCGAAGCGTCGATCGCCTCCGGCGCCATGGTCGCTGAGGCAAACCAGCCGTCGAAGTCATGAATCGGGCCATCGAGCCGAGCCGTCACTGACGTTGGTTCGGGGACGAGAGGCGCGACATTGTCCTTGTGGCGTTGCTCGTTTGGCGGACTCAGCAAGGAATCCATTTTGACGCTCCAACCTGTTTGCGTAGAAACAGCTTTTTTTGCTCGTTTGGGGCGAAAACAGGCCACCGCCGTGTGACAGGACGAAGGCGGGAGGGCAGCAAGCGAGTGGCATTGTTTTGGCCAAATTAGCCATTTCCCCATCCTGGTAGGTGACCAAATCGACTTCGCACGGCGCTTTTCGATCAGTGGTCGCGCCGGTCGGAGTCCGGCGCGCCGCGCTCAGGGAACTCGCGGTTCCGGTTGCCGTTGTCACGTGATGGGCAGGGCAAGATCATCGGCGAAAAAATCAAGCGCCAAACCCGGTTCGGATGCGCAATCGTCCGAAGCGAGTTCGGACACGACATTGTCGGAAACAAAGACAAAATCCGGCACGGCGAGAAAATCCGGGAAGGCATCAGGCAAGAGACCGCCATCCAATGGTTCGTCGAAAAACGCCAACGGTCGAACATCTGGGTCGCCCGCCGCCGAAACCGCTGAGTCGACCACCATCGCGCCGCCGCCCGCTGAAGTCGCCCAACCCGACGAGACAATGTCGCCGGAAGAAATCGAGTTGGCGCGTAAACGTTATCTGCTGAAACGGTTCTGGATTTCTGCGCGTGGCTTCTGGGGAGAATCCGGCGAGAAGATTGCATGGATTGCCTCCATTGGGCTTCTGCTGCTCATCGTCTTCTTCGTCGCCGTGCAATACGGCATCAACGTCTGGAATCGTAAGATTTTTGACGCAATCGAGAAGCGGGACTCCGCTTCCGTCCTCTGGCTCTCGGGCGTCTTTTTTCCGCTTGCCTTGGCGAGCGTCACGCTCGGCGTCGCGCAAGTCTACGCACGAATGGGAATTCAGCGACGCTGGCGTGCGTGGCTGACCAACAAAGTGGTCTCGCGATGGCTCAATCACGGGCGCTACTACCAGCTCAATCTCGTCACTGGAGATCACAATAATCCGGAGGCCCGCATTGCCGAGGACTTGCGAATCGCCACCGACGCCCCGGTCGATTTTGTTGCCGGGGTCACTTCGGCTTTGCTGTCCGCCGCCACGTTCATCGTTGTGCTTTGGACCATCGGCGGTGCGCTGAACGCGTCCTTTGCCGGCACGACGATCACCATTCCTGGATTTCTCGTAATCGCGGCGATTGCCTACGCGGGTCTCGCCAGTTCGGCGATGGCTGTTATCGGCCGAAGGTTTGTTGCGATTTCGGAGAGTCGCAATCAGGCCGAAGCCGAATTCCGCTACGTGCTGACACGTGTGCGCGAGAACGGCGAAAGCATCGCACTGCTGGGCGGTGAGGCGGAAGAGAGGGATGGAATCGACAAGTCCTTGCGCAATGTGCTCAGGCAGTGGGCGCGGCTATGTGGTCAGCATATGCGGACCACGGTTGTGTCGCAGGGCTCGAATATCATCGCGCCGGTGCTTCCGCTGTTGCTTTGCGCGCCGAAATTTCTCGACGGCAGCATGTCGCTTGGTCAGGTGATGCAGGCAGCTTCCGCCTTCACCATCGTGCAGAGCGCTTTCGGCTGGCTGGTCGACAACTATCCGCGCCTCGCAGACTGGAATGCATGCGCGCGGCGGATTGCCTCGCTGATGGTTTCGATTGACGCGCTCGAACGTGCCGAAACCGGCGACGACATCGGCCGGATCGCCCGTGGTGAAACCAAGGACGATTCGATGCTTAGCCTCAGCGAACTGACGGTGACGCTCGGCGACGGGACTGCGGTCGTCGACCAGGCTGAAGTGGTGATCGAGCCGGGTGAGCGTCTGCTGGTTGCAGGCGATTCAGGAAGTGGCAAGAGCACACTCGTTCGCGCGATCTCGGGACTATGGCCGTGGGGAAGTGGACGCATCGACATCCATCCGGACCGCAGGCTGTTCATGCTGCCGCAGCGGCCTTATGTGCCGGCGGGGACGCTGCGACGAGCGACCGCCTATCCCGGCGCCGCCGACGACTGGACCGCCGAACAGATCAAGGAAGCACTCGACAAAGTTGGATTGGGACACCTGAAAGACAAGATCGAGGAGAAGGAGAAGCCGTGGGACCAGACGCTGTCGGGCGGCGAAAAACAGCGGCTCGCTTTCGCGCGTCTGTTCCTGCACAACCCGGACATCGTCGTGCTTGACGAGGCGACCTCGGCGCTCGACGCCAAAAGCCAGGACAAGATGATGGAGTCGCTGATCAAGGAACTGCCGGATGCGACGTTGGTCAGTGTCGCGCATCGCGCCGAGCTTGAAGATTTTCACAGCCGCAAGATCGTGCTCGCAAGACGCAAAGGCGGTGCAAAACTCGTCCGCGATATCGACCTCGTGCCGCGCAAGAGCAAAGGGCGGTCGCTTGCCCGGTGGCTGCGCCGAGCCTAGCAATCTCGCCACGAGGCCGTCGGGAGCGATATTCAGCCCTTTCAAATAGGCCGTCCGGCTTGATACGATACCTCTCAAGCTGGGGGAGAACGGCAATGAAGCGGCGCGAAATCATCACGCTCCGCTGGGCTGCGGTGGCGATTTTCGCTGCCTCAGTTTTCTGCGTGCCAGCGGCTGCGCAAAACGATCCGGATTCGGATTGCAAGGAAGTGCGTGTGCGCGATCAATCGCTCGCGGACACCGCAATGTGCGTCCTGAACCTCAATGCAAAGGTCGTGGTCAACGAACGCTGCAGGTTAGCGGTGGCCGCCGAGGCAAAAGAACGCGTCATCGACGCCGGCAAATATGTCGTGATCCTTTCCTCCGTCCCTGACAAGAATAACAAGATGACGGTAACGGCCAAATGGAACAACGGGGACGGTCGGACCGATGATCTGAGAGTGCTTGGGCCGGTAACAACCGCCCGGCGCGGAACGGCGGATTGCTACCAAAATCAGGCCAAGCGCTTCGAACTCTGTTTATCGGACCTCATGGCCTGTCGCTGACGGCGCGGCTTGAGCGAAAAATCAGGCCAGCCTCCACGAAAACTCCAGATCGCCTTCAAGCTTGTCGCGGTCGCCAGGGCTATGTCCTGTTCCGCGTATCCTCCCTCGCGGGCGACAGAGACCCTGTCGCCTGCGCTTTTTTTTTGCCGACCGTGCTTTCAAACGGGCTCCTGATGGGCGATCCTGACCGGCGGTAATCCGATTTGGGGTGAGGACGTACCGGGCTCCATGGCCAGGTTCGGCATCGTACTGTTCTATATTGTGATGGCGGCGATCTGGTTCGCCGCTCTTTGGTTCTTGTTTGTTACGTCCGGGACGCCGCTTTTTCCTATCTTATGAACGGACGCGCGTTCGGCGGGATCGACCCATCAGTGATGCGATTTCTTGTCCGGCGAGGCGGTGTTGACACCGAATGCTTCGTCGAGGAGCCGGTAGAGCTGCCAAACAGGCCCAGCGACACTGAAACCTTCAGTGCAATTTGGATCGGCGCAAAAATGGTGGCCGCTTGGAGTCAGCATCAACTCCGCGCCGCACTCGGCGCAGACATGCAAAAGCGGTGACGTGTCGTAGTCGCTCATTGTGCAGACCTTCGCCCTGCGTGTCTTGGGCACTCACCAAAAACGGGAATGCTCGATCTCGGCGCAGCGGGCTTTCACGCTGTATGTATAAAAAGCTGGCTGGCTCGGCCTGTCGCAGGCCGCCAAGAATTTGTTTTCAACCGCCAAATTCCTTGCGCCGGAGTAACCGGACACTGCTGCCTTCGGATTGTTACTGACCCTTGATCGAAAACCTGTCGAACAGATTGCTGTTCTGCGGGTAGTAGTCATGCGCGGCCTGCCTGTTTCTGGGCAGCGCTTCGGCCCGCGCGGCGCGCGCGACGGCGTTGATCCTTGCCGACGCGTCATGAACGGTCTTGGGCTGGGCTGAAAGGACAGCCTCCGATGACATATCGGGGGCGGGCGCGGGTGCCGTCGTCAGCGTCTTTACGCCGTCAGGGCGCCAGGGCTTTGGCAGGCCGGTGCGGTCGCTCGTGACGATCGGGGGCGGACCATTTTCGAGTGTTGCGTCCGCAACGAACAGCAACCCGATGAGAACGAGACCAACAACGGCCAAGAAGGTGAGAGCTGGCATTGCCGCGCTCCGGCTACACGCTCCTCCGTTCCCTGATCTTAGCTAAGCCGCGGTTCTGCAGTTGGTCGAGTTGGACCATGGGCCTACGCGTGAGTGAAATGGCCCCGGCGGATTGTTCCGCCACGGCCCTGCGTCAATATCGCACGATTAAATCGACGGGTTCCAGATAACCGGAATTTCGCGATAGCCGGTGCCGTATTTTTCGACATGCGCCAGCGAGGGGAAGGGGTAGTGGAAGCCCTGAACCCGCAGCTTTTCCGCGACCAGCATGTCGTAGACCTTGCGCCGGGTGGCCTCCGCCTTCGCACCGTCCTGATCATAGAAGGCATGCCAGTCGGGGTGACGGACGAACAGGAAAGGCACGTGCGTTACGTCGGACTGCACGAAGACACTGTCCGGGCCCGAAGCGATCACATACGACGTGTGGCCGGGTGTGTGGCCAGGCGTGCCTTTTGCAGTCACTCCGGGAATGACCTCCTTGTCCCACTCGTAGGTCTTCACGCGTTTCATCACCTCGGGATTGAACACGCGGCGCACGTTTTTGAAATTGGTTTGCACGCGGCCGGGACTCGCGCGACCCATTTCGCCGTCATCCATCCAGAAGGCGTGTTCGATCGCCGGCACCAGTATTTCAGCGTTTGGATATGTGAGTGAGTTGTCTTCCATCAACAAACCGTTGATGTGGTCGCCGTGGTAGTGCGAGATAATGACGGTATCGACCGCGCCACGATCAATTCCCGCTGCGCCCAGATTGGTGACGAACTGGCCGCCGACTCCGCCGGATTTCTTGTAGTTGGATTCGCCGGTGCCGGTGTCGATGACGGCAAGCTTTGAACCGGTATTTATTGCGATCGGATTGTAGGGCGTCGTCATCATGTCCTTTTCCATGAAGACTTCGGCCAACGCGGCGTTCACGGTGTCCAGTTTGATGTTGGTGACGTGATCTTCAGCCATTTTGAAACGCGCCACGCCGTCGGTCGCGACGGTGATCTCGATCGAACCAATCTTGTAGCGATACCAGCCGGGCGCCTGCTTGCCGGCGGCTGCTGTGGCGGCTTTCGCCGGTGTCTCAAACGGCAGAATGGCGGCGGCTGTCGCGCCTGCGGTTCCTGCCAATAGATTGCGACGTGTGACGTTGTTCATTGGCGTATCCCCCTTGAACCGGGTTGTTCTTCCCGGATTGAGGGCATCGTACCAATTCGCAATCGCTCTGGAAGGGCAGGTGAACGCTGGCGCGATCAGGTCGCCCGCGCGGAGTGTGTCGCCATTCTGGCGGATACCAATGGAGGCGGCCGTCAAGCAGCCATGTTTGTAGCTGACAACCGACAAGGTGCCGGTCGCCGGCGGTGAGGCTGCTACTCGTTGGGGACGGACACAGACCTCGGGGACGGAGCCACCAGCGACCGGCTACCCACAGATATGCATCCGCAAACCGGTTGGTAGGCCCGGCTTTGGGCCTGCCAATACGAAAAAAGGGACCGTTGCGCTGACGCAACGATCCCCTGCGATCAGCCGAAATAGGGGACCAACCCTTGAGCCTTCGGCGGTTTCGCGCCTTTACGAATATCCTGTCAGACGGTCCTTGCTGTGCCGCCGGTCACAATCCGGTGGCGATGGCCGGGAATTCCGCAATTTTGTGACCGTGGACACAAAAGAATCGGGGAAAACTTCGTGATCCACAGCTAACCGCTTCGGGTTGGCGTCTTCCGCGGGCGATGGAACTTTCTGAAACAGCCTGTGTTGTTCCGTTGATCGTTCGGAGAGTGATTATGAAGGGGTCGACAGCCGGATTTGCCGAGCGGCTGTTTGGTTCGCAGAACCAAATCGCAATCATGGATCATTTGGCCGAGTGGACCCGTCTGCATCTGGACGCGCGTTTTGCTTCGGCCCAGCTGTATGACCACAAACGCAAACGTTTGCGGGTCGTCGCGCAACGGGAATTTGCGCCTGGCCTTCTCAACCAATTCGGCGAAATTCCGATAACGTCGGGGACGGTGTGTGCGCGCGCCGCGCGCCAGCAGATGCCGATCCTAATTCCCGATGTGACGCGCGACGAGGACTGGATTCCGTTTTTGAGTTTCTCCGAAAGTGCCGGGTTTGGCGGGGTCCTTTCCATTCCGTTGCTGTCGAGAGCCGGCAACCTGATCGGTGTCACGTCCTGTCATTTTTCCGGCCACGCGAAGCCGACAAAAACCGGAATGAATTTCGTCAGGGCAAGCTGCGAATTCGCCAGCGATGCGATCATCGAGATCCGCCGCATGGCCGCGCTATAGCTCCCCGCCCGTCTTGATCAAGAAAGCGAAATTTTGTGATGGCGATCACATCGCCTTTACGTGAACGGCCCTATTGTTTGAGTGTGAAGAAGGAGGGCCGTCATGCGCGAAATTCTGTCCATAGTCGTCGTCGCGACCCTGCTCGTCGCTGCTGTTGTTGACGTTGTTGCTGCCGGCGCCAGGACTGGCGTCTCCAAAAATCATTTTTATTACGCGTCACCAGTCAGCGGGGTGGGCATTGCCGTGCCCTCCACCATGAAGAGCTTTCCGACCGAACTGCTGCCGCAATAAGGCACGACGCCCACTTTGGCGGCAGATCAAAGCTGCCTTCAGGCGTATCCGTACTTAGACAAGCGTCTTCTGTAATGGAAAGGCCACCGTCGTGAACGACGATGGCCCGTGTTTGTTAAACGCGCGTCACTTTCCCATTTTTGTCTTCATTGCCTTCAGCGCCTTCGCGCAGCCGACGCTGATCTCGTTTTCATGTTCCTTGAGGCATCCGAGCAGCTTGCCGCCGCCGGGAGCGATCCCGGGACACAGCCGCGCAACGTCGGACTTGCAGTAGGACAGGGGCTCGGCGGCATTGGCTGTCCGTGTTGAGCCTGGAAGGACGACGACGCTGAGCGAAAGCAATGCAGCTGGTAACAAATAACGTGTGGCCATTACGGACCCCCATTTTTGCTGAGACTGAGCAGACCCGTCGACACTGTCGACCAGGAGCGCACACGGCTGTGTCGCGCGTCACAAAATCGCGTATTTGCCGCGAATGAATCCCGCCGGTGGAGGTAAACGGGGTCGTCACGGTTAAGGAGCGGTACGGTGATAACCCTAAACGGGTTGCGCCGTTGACAGCCGAGAGGTCATCCGCCGATATCCCGCCCCGAGAGACGGAGATTCGCATCATGAAGCTTCGTGGCAGTCCATTTGCACTTGCATTGGTGTTCAGCGTCGCAGGCGTCAGCCTGGTTCGCGCCGATTGCGCCAAGCTGCAGGCGCTCGCGCAACAGCACGCCTACGATATGGCGCGTCGCAACAGCCTCGATCACGCGGGGTTCATGCAGCATCGCGGACCGGCCGGCGCGGCCGCCGAGAACGTTGCCGTGGGATGTGACACCGAAGCCTGCGCAAGGCGCATGTGGATGCAATCGCCAGCGCACCGCGCGAACATGATGCTCGGCGGATGTCAGGCCGTTGCCTCGGCGGTGTCGGCCAGCGGCCGTCGCTATTGGGCGATGGAGATCGGCGGTCGCGGTGGTGGCGGCGGCGGCCGCGGTGGCCGCGGTGGTGACGGAATTCCTGGTCGCGATTTCTCGATTGATGGTGCCAACGCGCCGTAACCTATCGACGACCAAAGAGGCAGGTTTCAACAGCCTTTTTGGTGAGGACCGCTAACCCACCGAATAGCAAGAGAATTTGCCGTCGTACCGAGCGATGGCTTTAAACCGCACCGGGCCGTGACTGACCGATTGTCGGTGCGGTGTGACTTTTGTGCACTAGTTGTCAATGAAAAAGTAACGATACTTTTCTATGAATTTCGGACGGGGGTGAAGTCATGAAAAAGTTTGTAATCGTCATCTGCTCGGTTGTACTCGCGTTTGGCCTCGCCGGTTGTTGGGGCAAGGGCAAGGCTCCGGTTGGCAAGGGAAAAGCGCCGGTCGTCCAGACAAGGGGCTGATCGGACTCTTCTGGCAGATACTCTGGAAATGGAGACCGCCTTCACGGCGGTCTCTTTTTTGTCTGTTGTCTGGAGTTGCCGATGAGGTCGTCGAATAGACGCCCGCGCTCTTTCAGCAGCGAACCATCGTGATGGTTTGGTCTTTGCCATCGCTCCCGGGCACCGTCACGTTCTGAGGAACGCAGCTCGGCGCGCGAGCGGCCGGTGCGAGCGGCGGCTCAGGAGGAGTGGGAATTGGCGGACAACGATGCGCCCAGTCCCAGGGAATGTCGTAGGTGCACGTGAAGCCCGGGCGATACACATCGACATAGAGTCCACTAAAGGGTCCCGCGCTCAGGCCGCCGTTGGGTCCGATCGCGCCGTAGGGACCAATCCCACCGAAGGGACCGACGTTGACGCCGCCGTACGATCCCCATGCGCCAACCGGCATAGCCCGCGTCGATCCGGCGAGAGCGGGGTTGGCGGCGGGCGCAAGCGCCACGCCGAGAGACATGATGAACGCCGCACTTACTTTCCGCATCATGGTACGCACACCAATTCTGTTTACTGCGAGGTATAGTAGGCCGCGCCCCGGGCACCCGCCAACGCATAATTAATCAATAGTTAAGGCGTAATCTTAATGCCCGCCGGGCACAGACATTAACGGGGTTCCTGGCCCGGTCCCGGCGGGTTGCGCCCAGCCCGCGACTTATACGGTCGTCTTTTCAGCAGGCGAACCGTAGTGGATCAGCCAAAGCTGCAGGAGCGCGAGATACGCAATCAAGATCCCGACGGTGAGGTTGATGAACATCGCCACCGTGTGCTGGAAGCCCAGCACCCATGGTGACACTGCGATCCACAGTCCGAGGGCACACGCGATCCACTCTTCCCATTCCCGGAAGGCGATCAGCGCCACGGCCGATACGCCTACGACAACCGCTGCGCTGATCCATGTGTCGATACGAAGCGTGCCGTGCGCGAATGCGAACAGCCATGGCGACACGAACAGGAAAGCCGCGAGCGCAAGCTGATAGATTTCCAGGATTGCATGCTGTCTTTGGTTGCGCATTGTTCTCACATCCTTTCGTTCGATATGGCCGATCGCAGGATCACGCCTGTTTGGTGTGGTGTCGGATTCGCTCTGCGCGACGAGCGAGCGACACGTAGCGGCAGCCAAGTCCGACCAGCCAAATGATCAAGGCAAGAACCAAAGCGGGCAGGGGAACCATCGGTTCGCCGTTGCTGATGTTGTCGACAAAATTAAATGCGGCAAACAGCACGACCAGTGCGGCCAGGATGCTGGCCGCGCGGTAGACAATGTGACCCAACGGTTCCGACATCTCTCTCTGGCTCCGATCATGCGGCGCGCAGTTGAGCGCTGTGTTCGGAAGTCGAAAGCCGCCCCGCAGGAGCATGGTCTTTCGAGCATATGTTCCCAACACGATAGAGAAACGGCCGCGGATTTTGTTCCGCACGTTCACGCGAACGTGTTCCTGCGTGGGCTTTTGGGTTGGGTGCCGCATTGTCGGCAAGGCCCTTAACGAGCCGGCCCAATCTGTTAGGCTTCGCGCCAAAAGAATGACCGGACAACAAATTGGGGGAACGCCGTGCGCAAGAAACTGACTAAACGCGATGTGCTCAAGGGGGCCGGTGCGCTCGGCCTCAGCGCCTTTGCCGTGCGGGTTGGCGCCGCGCCCGCCGCGGAAGCTGTGACGCCCGCATTGATCGATGCGGCAAAAAAAGAGGGCAAGGTTGTTTTTTACACGGCGATGGATCTCGAATTCGCAGAACGTCTTGGCAAGGCGTTTGAAGCGAAATATCCGGGGATCTCCGCGCGGGTGGATCGATCCGGCGCCGAGCGGGTCTTTTCGCGCATCGCTCAGGAATATGCGTCCAACATTCGCGCGGTCGATGTCGTCAATACAAGCGACCAGGCGCATTGCGTCATCTGGAAACGCAACGACTGGCTCGCGCCCTATCTGCCGGAAGAGGTCGTGCGCTATTACGACAAGCGCTACTACGATCCCGAAGGGCTGAACGTCACGACGCGCATCCTCATCTCACCGATCGCCTACAACACGAACCTGGTGAAGAAGGAAGATGTGCCCAAGGGTTTCAGGGACCTGCTCGACCCGAAATGGAAAGGCAAGCTGGTCAAGGCGCATCCCGCTTACAGCGGCACGATCATGAATTCGACGTTCGAGACCGCGCGCGATCTCGGCTGGGACTATTTCGTCAAGCTCGCCGCGCAGAACGTCATGCAGGTCCAGTCGGCGACTGACACGCCGAAGAGGATTTCGATCGGCGAGCGCTCTGTCATGGTCGACGGCGCGGGTTATCTTGTCATCCGCTACAAGGAGGCTGGTCAGCCGGTCGAAATAGTCTATCCGGAAGAGGGGACGCCCCTCGCAACCGGCCCGAGCGCGGTATTCAAGGGCGCGCCCAATCCGAACGCGGCCCGGCTATTCCAGAACTGGATGCACTCGCGCGAGGGGCAACAGTTGATCGTCGACTACGCGCGCCAGTATTCGCCACACAGCCAGACGGTGGAGAAGCCTGGCGTTCGCAAGCTGGCCGACATCAAGCTGATGACCGAGGACCCGGAGGGCATTCTCACGCAGGCCGATGACGTCAAAAAGCGATACGCGGAAATCTTCAAGGTTTAGTCACGCCTGCCCGGTGCAAAAAGAAACCGCCGCAGGGTCGGCGGTTTCAAGGTCCATGGAGTGACGTCGGGCTGGTTATTTCAGCTGCGTAGAAACGCTTTGGAACTTGGCGTTCAGGTTCACACCGATCGCATTCACGGTTGCGATGATCACAACCGAAATGCCCGCGGCGATCAGGCCGTACTCGATCGCAGTCGTGCCTGACTCGTCTTTCAGAAACGCGATGACTTTGGACATCTGACAGACTCCGTGATGAGGAGACACTTCGGCAAGCTTGCTGCCGACCGTTTAAAAAGATCGTTCCTCGTTGCGCTTCAGTTGATTCAAATTCGAAACAAGCGGAACCCGCGATCGGACGCAGCACGATTTGTGGGCGTCAATCACGGTCAACTTGAATTGTCGCTCGCCGGGCAGGCGGTTTCACAGAAAGTTGAGAGGGGTCCCGCGCTCCTTCTCCGATGCGCGGCTTTTGCCGTCGGTTTCCGCGGCGCACATCTTGTGGCACTGGTAATGGCAATAGAGCTCGCGGCGCGCGCTGTCGGGACAGTAATACGCGCGGCATCTGTCCTCGCACTTTGGGTGATCGATCTTCGCCTGTGAAGAAACGGGAGCAAGCACGCACAAGAACGAAACGCCGAGAGCGACTGTGATGGTTCTCATGAAACGCCTCCTCATGTTTCAGTGGATGTTGAAGCGAATTGGCACGGTGAATTCGAATGTTTCACCGGGCATGTTCGCGGGCGGGGACGGAAATGGCTGTGCACGCCGCACGGTGTCCATCGTTTCCTGATCAAGGGCCGCGGAGCCCGACGTGCGCACGAGCCGGCTGGTCACAACCTTGCCGGAACGGTCGAGTGTGAATGCGAGCTCGGCCGTGCCGGTCTCGTGCCGCGCGCGCGCCGACGGCGGATAGCCTTTGTGGCGCTCGACTTGCTGCGCAATCTTACGATACCACGAGGCGACTTGCGCGGCGGACGGTTTGGGCCGCGGCGGCGACGTCGTCTCGGGAACCGGCGACGTCACGTCTTCTTTGGGTTTTTCCGGCTGCTTGACCTGATCGGGCAGCTTGACCTCCGCGTCCGGCACGGGAGGCGGCGGCTGGATTTTTTCCTCGGGGGTCTTCTCGGTTTGCTGGACGTCCTTGGTCGGTTTCGTTTGCTGCTGTTCCGGTCCCGGCGCGAGGTCATTCCTGCTGTCGGTCGGTGGCGCCGTTACGGGAGAGAGGTCCACGATGATGGCGTCGGTGCCTTCGTCGCCCGGCGTGCGCTCGTGCCAGCTCGTCAGCGTAAGGACCAGCGCGGCATGCAGGCTGATCACCACCGCCGCGCTGAGCGACCAGCGGCGAAGATCATAGCTGTCTGCGGTGATGGCTGACATCTTCAGTTATTCCGCTGCACGGGCCGACATCGCACGATCGAGATCGCGGCTGACAATGCGAAGAACTTCTGCCGACGTATCCGAAAGCATCGCGCGGTAGCCGGTGATCTGACGCGCAAAGAAGTTGTAGACGACGACGGCGGGGATCGCGGCCGCGAGCCCGAGCGCGGTCGCCAGCAGCGCCTCGGCGATACCGGGCGCGACGACCGCGAGGTTCGTTGTCTGAGATTTCGAGATGCCGATGAAGCTGTTCATGATCCCCCAGACCGTGCCGAACAAGCCGACGAAAGGCGCAGTGGCGCCGATGGTCGCGAGAACGCCGGTGCCGCGATTGATCCGGCGGCTCAGGGCCGCCTCGAGCCGCTCCAGCCGGGAACCGATGCGCTCCTTCAGGCCGTCTGTGTCGGCGACCCCTTCGCTCAGGCGGAATTCTGCGATTGCTTCGGCGCAAAAGCTCGCCGCCGGCTCTTTCAAACCGGATGGTTTGACGTTTCGCAGGGTTTGAATGGCGTTGAGCGCGGCAAGTGCTGCCTTGGCTTGCCGGCGCGCTTTCATGAGTTCGATTGTCTTGGCAAGCCAGACCGTCCAGGTGACGATCGAAGCGATGATCAGGCCAACCATGACGACTTTCACCACCACGTCGGCGCTCATGAACATTCCCCACGGCGACAGGTCGCGTGGCAGAACAGCTATCGCTTCGACGGGCGTATTTGGCTCCTGTGCACAAGCGATGTACGGCGCGCAGGCATAGGCGAATGCCAGGACAGCGCGGCGGGTTTCGAAATATTTTCGATGCGGTGACATGTCAGTACTTCAGCCTCGCAAACAGCCGAACAGCCGCGCCCGGCAGCAGCACCTGGTCCTTGGTGTATGAGACGCTGTTGCGGATATCCTGATTGAGCAGGTTCGTGCCGGTGAGGCCGAAGGTCATTTCGCTCAGGTCGTTACGACTCGGCTTGGCGATTTTGCGCGTGTAACTGACCTCGGCGCGCAGGTCGTCATAGCCAGGTGTCGGCGTCTCGCCGACTGGGGGGATGTCATTCTGCGCGAAGGCGTGCAGCAGCCGCACGCGCGCCAGCCACGCATCGTCCCGCCAATAGATTCCGCCGCCGACACGCACGGGAGGAATGCGCGGCACGTTCGTGCCGTCGGTGAAAGTCGCGCGGACGACGTCGAACTGGCTTTCAATGCCGAAAAATCCGTCGCCGAGCGGCACGATATCCCATTGGCTCTGGAATTCACCGCCACGGAAGACGGCATTGGCCTGCGCGTAGAGCGCTTCGTTGAGATCGCCTACGCCCGGGCCGCACGCGCCGTTCTCATTGCAGGTATTGCCGGTGAGCTGCCTGAAAATGAATCCGTTGAAACGCGTGTAGTAGGCGGTCGCTTCGAACCGGAACGGGCCGTCCGCACGTCGCACGCCGACTTCGATCGATTGCGCGGCCTCGATCTTGAGATTGGGATTGCCCTTGTCGAAGGTCGACGTTGCGTCGTGCGGACCTCCCGAGAAGAGTTCGGCCGGCTTCGGCGCGCGCTCGATATATTGCGCGGTGATAAGGCCAACGAGATTCCACGGAAGTTTCTGGATCAGCCCCATGCTGGCGCTCATCGGTGTGTAACTTGGCGAAGCCGGGGTGGTGGTCATGTTTCCCACGGCGTCGAAGCTGCGCGCCATGCCTGACAGGTCGACCTGCTCGATCCGGCCGGCGATTTGCGCCTTGGTCGTTTCGCTGAACTTGAATTCGTTGAACATGTAACCGGCGATCCGCCAGTTGCTGTTCGGGTCCCACAGGCCGGCATTGTCCGGGCTTGGTGCCGTGAGGTCCTGGTGTCCGCCTTGCACGCCGACCGCGGTTGTGAGCGAGGCGAACCGCAGGTCGAAGGGCACCGACTGCGCTTCGACGCGCGCTTCCTGCTCCTTGTTGGTGAAGATTTGCCGGACGCCGTCGCTCGCCGGATTGGTGTCATCGGCAAGCCCAAGTTCGTTGTGCTTGTAGTCGGTGATGCCGCCCCAGAAACGGATCGTGTCAATGACGGGGCTCGGCGAGCGCCATTCGCCTTTGCTTATGAGCTTTGTCTGATGCGCATCGATCCGCGTGTCGCTGTTTTGGCCGTCGACTCCCGGAATGTGATAGAGCGCGTCGTTTTGCGTGAGTGCGAGGCCGAAGAAGCCTTCGTTGAAAATGTACGAGGCGCCCACCGCCGCGCCGTTGCTTTGCGCCGAGGAATTCGGCTGGCGGCCGTTGAAATTGCCGGGTTGTGTCGCGTTCGGAGCGTCTGCCGGATTTGGCGGCGGCAGATACGGATAACTCGGAATGCGGTAGTCCTGCGACGTGCGGCCGAAGACGTCGGCATGGACTGCGAAGTTCCCGCCGCCGGCATCGAGCAGCGCCGCGCCGTCAATGCCGCTGTCGACTGATGTTCCGGAACCGCGAAACTCCGCACTGAGCCCGCGGTCGGGGATGTACGTCGGAATGCGGTTGTTGGTCGACTCGACCACGCCGCCGATCGCCTGCGAACCGAACCGCAGCGTCGCCGGCCCTCGGACAACCTCGACCTTGTCGCTCGTGAGAGGATCAACCGGGACGAAGTGATCCTCGCCAAGATCGGACGCTCCATTTGCGCCGATACCATCCTCCTGGATGCGCACGCGGTTCACATCGAGGCCGCGGATGATCGGTCGGCTCGATGCACCGGGCGCGAAGCTCGAGCCGGTGATGCCCGGCTTCTCGAAGAGAAGATCGCCGAGCGTCGACGCCCCGTTGCGGCGCAACTCGTCGTTGGGCACCACCGTAATGGTCGCGAATTGATCGGTGACGATCGGAACCGTTCCGACCATCGTCTCCGCGGAAGGCGCGGCTGGCTGGGTTGGCGCAGGCTGTGCCGGCGCGGTTTGCGGCGAGGGACGTGACGGGGCGCGGCGAACAATCGGGCTTGCGACAGTCACATCGACTTGCGGCAGCGCGGTTTGCGCCCAGGCTGTCGTGTCACACGCAGCCCAGGCACAGGAGAATGCGCTGTATGACGCAAACATCATCTTCAAACGAAGACGCATTACGAACTCCGGTCTGATTGGAATGACTTGCGCACCCGTTGGCGGGGACGCAGGAACAGGCCTCAACCGAGGCCGTGGTCAGTCATGTTCAGACGGAGTGGGGAGGGGCGCGTGCCTGGAACGGGAACTGGACGCGCTCGAACACCTGCGCGGACTGCAGAGCGCCGGCCCAGGTGTATGGATGATCGACCGGGGTCGCAGGCAGCACGACGGTCGGCAGCACGGACGACGATGTCAGGTTGATTGCGGCGCAGATGGCGCAGAAGTCATGTCCTGTGCCGCGGTCGTCGTCGTCAGGGGTATTCGGTTGTGGCTGCGAGGCCGAGGCCGTTACCGATGACGTGCCCTGAAAATTGTCCAGGTGGACGTGGCCAAAGGACAGCACGAGCTGGATCGCGAGGGCGAAGACTGCTGCCCATGCGCCAAATCGGCTGTTTTTCCTGATCCAATGCATTTCAGATTCGCTGCCATCGCAACGATAGTACGCGTGGTGTCCGGAGTAAATCCGCCGAAGGAAAGCGAGCCGCAGACTCTATTCCGCGGCTTCTCGCCTCGGCTGGGCATCCTCGTCGCGCAAGTCGTCATGCGGAGCGGATTTCGCCCAGTTTTTCACCCATGAGGAAAACCGGTCGAGATAGAGATAGATCACCGGCGTCGTGAACAGCGTGAGCGCCTGGCTGACAAGCAGGCCGCCGACCATCGCATAGCCGAGCGGTTGTCGAATCTCCGAACCCGTCCCTTGGCCCAGCATCAACGGCACGCCACCCAGCATGGCCGCCATGGTGGTCATCATGATCGGGCGGAAACGGAGCAGCGCCGCCCGGCGGATCGCCTCGGGTGCCGACAGACCGTCGTCGCGCGTTGCCACGATGGCGAAGTCGACCATCATGATTCCGTTCTTCTTCACGATGCCGATCAGCAGAATGATACCGATGAGAGCAACCAGACTGAAATCGAAATGAAACAGCATCAACATCAGCAGCGCGCCGACACCCGCCGAGGGAAGCGTCGAAAGGATCGTAATCGGATGGACGTAACTCTCGTAGAGAATTCCAAGAATAAGATACACCACGATCAACGCGGCAAGGATCAGGAGCGGCACCGTCGAGAGCGAATCCTGGAACGCCTGCGCGTTGCCCTGGAACGTCGTGTTGATCGTCGCCGGAACGTTGAGTTCGGCCTTGGCCTGGTCGATCGCCTCGGTCGCCTGGCCGAGCGCAGTCCCCTGCGCGAGATTGAAGCTGATCGTGATGGCCGGGAACTGGCCCTGATGGCTTATCGACAGGGGCTGGATCGGATGTGTGGTCCACTTGGCGAACGCCGACAGCGGCACCTCGCCGTTGGTGGTCGGCGAGCGCATGAAAATCCGGTCGAGCGTCGCGGGATCACCCTGCAGCGTCGGCGTGACCTCCATGATCACGTAGTAGCTCGACAGCTGGGTGAAATACTGCGCGATCTGGCGCTGGCCGAACGCATCGTAAAGCGTGTCGTCGATCGCCTGCGGCGTGAAGCCATAGCGTGAAGCCTGGTCACGATCGACCTGCAGGGTCAGCGTCAGGCCTTCCGACTGCTGATCGGTTGCGACGTCGCGCAATTCGGGCAGCGTCTTGAGCTTGGTCAGGATTTTCGGCGCCCACTCGTTGAGCTGGTCGATGTCCGCGCTCTGCAGCGTGTACTGGAACTGCGTGCGCGATGCGCGGCCGCCGACGCGAACGTCCTGCGCCGCCTGAAGGAACAGCCGCGCGCCCTGAACCTTGTCGAGCGGGCCGCGCAGCCGTGCGATCACCTGGTCGGCATTGACCGAGCGCTCACTGCGCGGCTTCAGGGTAATGAACATGCGGGCGGTGTTTGGCGGATTGCCTGGCCCGCCCATGAACATCGCCACGTGGTCGACCGCGGGATCGCTCCGTACGATTTCCCCGAGCTGCTGCTGGTAACGCATCATCTGGTCGGGCGAAGTTTCCTGCGCCGCTTCGGAAATGCCGGTCAGCAGGCCGATATCCTGCTGCGGGAAAAAGCCTTTCGGGATGATCACGAACAGAAAGACGGAGAGAGCCAGCGTGGCGAAAAACACGCCCAGCGTTATGCGCTGGTGTCGCATGACCAAATCGAGCCCGCGCTCGTAGGCATGCAGGAGCGCCTCGAAGGCGCGTTCGCTCAAGGCATAGAGCTTTCCGTGGTGCGCTTCTTTCGGTGGCCTGAGCACCCGCGAGGCCATCATTGGGGTCAGCGTCAGCGAGACGAGGGCGGAGACCAGGATGGCCATCGAGAG
>Ga0070717_10000206_pt1 | contig 41391 bp, 35 predicted proteins | sample LARL113metaG_FD_71366 | JGI IMG/M metagenome (GOLD analysis project Ga0070717, IMG submission 71366) | Corn, switchgrass and miscanthus rhizosphere microbial communities from Kellogg Biological Station, Michigan, USA - LAR L11-3 metaG | ecosystem: Host-associated > Plants > Roots > Rhizosphere ...
CGTTGATGATGGAATCGGCGGCGGGCGATCGCCGGCGTGATGCGGCTCGTCCCGCCGATCACCCCAACTTCCCCGAGCGAACGTGGGGGAAACGGTGGGCCGGCACCCGAAAATCAGGGGGCCGGAGGCAGTACGGCCAGCCGCGTCAATTTGCAATTGGCCGTCACGTCTAAGGATTGCTGAGAGCGGGATACCAGATTCGAACTGGCGACCTTCAGCTTGGGAACGCTTCATAACACTCAATCTCGGCCTGACTTACAAGTCATTCCTCACACCTAGCTGTCTCGTGGCGTCCCAAGACGTTGCATGTCGTGGCACTGGAAGTGGGGTTCGAGGTGGGGCCGTTGCGGGCCGTTCTCGGGCGCCGTTTGCGCGTGCTCCGAAGATGAAAATGGAGTCCAAACTCAGCCAGCTCAACTCCGGGCGTCGCGCCGGTTCGCGGCCCCCCGGGGAGCAACTCCAGCAAATGGTGCGAATTCACCGCTCAGCTCCATCCCGGGCTTCGTCGAAAGCTCGACGAGGAGATCGCGAACCAGGTCCTGTCGAAATTCCGCGGATCCTCCGCATCCTCGAAGCGCGCATTCAGGACGTCAGCGCGTCGGGTTGCACGGTCCAGGAAGCAAACATCATCGCACATCAGGTCATCGAGGCGCATCAAAGAACCCTCGAAGAAGAAAAACGTCGCCGATTGTCGAACGTGCTGATCAACGGGCTCTGTCCGCCGCGCTTGGACAAGGCCAAGCTCCGGTTCCTACTCGGCTGACCAGTGAGTTCGAGGAGGATCACATTGCGCTACTCCAGTGGTATGCGGCGACACCCTCCGAGCGGAAAGGCTCTGGATACCGAGCGGAATGAACCTCCGCCGAGGGTCGAAACGTCGTCGGGGCTTTGGGAGTGGCGCCCTACGCCGGAACAGCAGCACGCTGGGCCTTCCAGGACGTGCTCGCGCGCGAACTGGTCTCTCGCGCGCTTTTGATCGAGACGACGGCTCCACAGATCGTGCGCCCTATCGGCGAGGATGAGGAGTCAAGGGGCACTGTCGAGGAGGTCGAACTAGGAATGGGACAATGACATCGCTCGCCTGGGGCTTGGATCTTCTGGCGCACCTGCAGATCCTGAAGAGGGCACTGGTCCGTAGCGTACCGTGAGTGTCTTCGCCTCTGCGCTGGCGGACAAGAGCGCTTCGCCGATCAGCAGGCAGTTAGTTAGCTCGGTCTGGGTGGGGTCGAGCGCGGCCGCTTGGGCGTCGCGGCGGTCTCGGTGGTGGTCGGGGCTGCGGGCTTGGAGGTGCTCACGCCCTTGATGCTAGCCGCCAGCCAGCGAGAATGGGTCGCCTGCCTCGCCGGCCAGGCTGGTTGCCGTCACCGCGTCTGAGCCCACCATCCGGCGGACCATCCGTGCCTTCACGTTCTCTGCGTACTCCATCGTCGGGTTCCGTCTCGCCCCTTGGGTCAGTTCATCAGGTCGAGGCGACAACTACCCTGACACAGGGGGACATGCTCGGGCCGCGCGCACTTATGCAGCGCCCCATTCTTGGGGTGTCCAAGAAACCGGTGCAACTTCACTCCGGAGTCTGTCGCAATACGCTGCGCCCTGACCCTGGCAGAGGTAATGCGCCCTGCTTACCCCGATCGTACCCCAATGGGAATTGCGTCCTGTCGGCAGGATGATCGATTGTGTCCTTCACATCAAACAACGGGAGGGCGATATGGACATGAATCTGGCGGTTGAGCGGATCGAGATGCAGATGTGGACCGGTGACGCCAAGAAGGACGAGGACACCAGTTATCGAGCCCGAGTGTACAGCTCAAATAACGAATTGCTGGCGCATACTGGCTGGATCGGCGACAACGGTCAGCCCGCCGGCGAGTGGATCGGCAAGGGAACAACGTACTATGGCGGGGAAAACGTCCCTCCGTGGAAGCAGACATTTGGTGAATGGCGCGCGGCTCATCCCGGAGTATCGCTAACGACCGGGCTACTCAAAGGTGGTCGGCTAGAGATTGAGATGGCTAACGAAAATCAGGATCACTGGCAGGTAAAAATCATAGTCTGGGCTAAGGTTCAAGATCAGGTGAATCTTGTTTCGCTGTCCAGGGACAATGGATTCCAGGGCGTTGCTAGCGACGGGGAGCACAACTGGCCGTCGAGCATTTCGTTTCCGCTCGATCTCATCGTCCCAGGATAGGGGCGTACAGCCATCTGGGCAGAACCTGCTCGATGAAGTGACGGACCGATGGTTGACGGAGGTTGATATCTGGGCGAGCTGGACGCGAAGGTGTGAGCCACGGCGCCGAAGCAGGTCAACTTACCTGCGGCGTAAGCCGAGAGCCGTAAGCCGTATCATAGAAGCGGAGGGAGTATGAGCAAGCGACGTGGTCGAGGCCTTGCCGATAATACGCAATGGCGTTCTTTCGTCGTGCTTCTCATAGCTGCTGCATGCGAGCAGCGCGATGACAGCCTTCGAACCACGCCTGCCGTCTCCGCGCTCGCGGCCTCTACGCCCACGGCTTCCACAGCAGCGACCGCTGAACCGGCCGTGCGAGCCATCCCGCCGACGCGTCGTTCAGGCACCGGTGCCGCACACACGGATGCGGGACTTGCCGACGTAAGCGAGCGCATGCCGACAACGGCATCACGGAGGACTGTGAAGGTTCTGGACTGCACGAGCGAGAAAGATGCGTACGACCGGCTCGGATCAGCTGGTCAGCTCGCGACGGTCGACGGTACGCTGGACGAAGCTACGACTGGGCTCTCCGCTTCAGCCGGCCTCAAGCGCGATCAGTGTCGCTTCATTCATCACGGAGAGCCGGATGTTGACGCGAAGTGCGGACGGCAGCCCCCCACGTGGGGGTTGAAAGAAGTTCCTTCGATATGCCTCGAGATCCCGACCGGCAGCAAGGTTCAACCCCGCAAGGGGCTCAAGGTCAAGTTAACCGTCGTTATTCCAGATTGTGCTCAAGACGTCTTCGTTGGCTGTCGAACGGTTTCCGTGACGAGCCTGATCGAATCGCCAGCCTCACCTCGTTGACCTCGCGCCGACATCGGAACATGGTGTCGAGCGACACGAGAAACTGCCCCCTTTGCGATAGTAGAAACTGACCCCTCCCGGCGGCTGGTTACTTGATGGTATTGGGGGCATCAGGCCTGCGTGCCGCCAAGGGACGTCGATCGAGACCTTTTCGCCTGCGCGCGCATCCATCAGCACACGCTCTGGTCTTCCGCTCCTCCGACGTGACCCCTCTCGAGGATCATCTTCTACGGTTTCTCGTACACTGGTCAGAGATCAAAAGATTCTTTTCGGATCGCGGACGGGTTCTCAGGCAGCGGCACGTAACGCCCCTCGGGCGTCGCGCCGTGGTCTTCGTAGACACCTGCGGAGCGTACCCCCCCCCATTCCGGCTCCTATATGGCGACCGGACTTGTTCGGCACGAACCTCCACCGGAATCACGCTGCGGGCCGTATCACGCGAGGCGATGGCTGCGTCAACCCAGGTCAGCAGCCGGCATCGCCAAGCCCGTAAGAGGGCTCTCTCGCGTGGCGACGTTGACGCCCCGAGCGCCTGCGTTCCGACCGGAGACACGAAGCGCGCACCTGACGCGACGATCGGGAAGGGGTAACGTCTTGCGGGAACTCGCTCATAGGTCCAACATGTCTGGCCGGGCACCTCGTGAACGGCTCGGAGGCATGAGCAAACCCAAGGTCATCAGTTTGTTCAGCGGAGCCGGTGGGCTCGACTACGGCTTCGAGGCTGCCGGCTTCGAGACAGCCGTCGCGGTCGAGATGAACGCCGACTGCTGCAACACGTTGCGAGCGAACCGCTCGTGGCCGGTGATCGAGCGCGACGTTATGGCGGTCGGCAGCGCCGAGCTCCTGCGGGTCGGCAGGCTCAAGAAGGGCCAAGCTTCGGTCCTCATCGGCGGGCCGCCGTGTCAGCCGTTTTCGAAGTCTGGCTACTGGGCCCGGCGTGACTCGCTCCGTCTTGCAGACCCGCGCGCTAACACGCTCGCCGCGTATCTACGCGTTCTCGAGGACACGCGACCGCATGCATTCGTTCTCGAAAATGTCGAGGGCCTTGCCTACCGCGGCAAGGATGAGGGCCTGCGGCTACTGCTGGACGCCATCGACGGCATCAACAAACGAACCCGCAGCAAGTATCTCCCGACGGTTAAGGTTCTCAACGCTGCCGAATACGGAGTGCCTCAGGTGCGCAAGCGCGTGCTGATGATCGGCATGCGTGACGGATCGGAGTTCGAGTTCCCGGCAGTGACACACGGCGAGTCCGGCGGGTGCGAGCCATGGCGCACTGCCTGGGATGCACTCGGCGATGTGAAGGTCGACCCCTCGGAGGACCTCCGGCTCCGCGGACGCTGGGTCGACCTTCTTCCTTCGATACCGGAGGGTCACAACTACCTGTGGCACACATCGCGGATGGCTGGGGAACCGCTGTTCGGTTGGCGTCGTCGCTATTGGTCGTTCTTGCTCAAGCTCGCGAAGCGGCAGCCGTCGTGGACGATCCAAGCACAGCCCGGCCCTGCAAGCGGGCCATTCCACTGGGACAACCGTCGGTTGTCGATGCGCGAGATGTGCCGGCTGCAGACGTTCCCGGACGACATCCACATCACAGGGAGCCGGGGCGAGGTCCAACGTCAGGTCGGAAATGCAGTGCCGTCGGCGCTTGCGGAGGTGATCGGACGGGCATTGCGGCGGCAGGCTCTCGGCGAGCGGTGCTCCACGAAAGCGACGCTCGTACCGCGGGCCCGTGATGACGTTCCAGCGGCAGCCGTGCCGGGCCCTGTCCCGTTCAAGTTCTGGTCGTTACGCGGAGACCATGAAGAACATCCGGGTACAGGGAGGGGATACGGGGCGACGGGCGTAGGAGCGTTCAGCTAGGGAGCCAGGCAGCAACCTGGACGTCAAGCGAGTGGTTCTCGTCTACAGCCAGTGGGGTCGAATCAACGTGGGAGTGACGCGAGCCGAAGTGTCGGATGAAGGAACCATCGTCGAGGCGGCGTGCGCGCTCCTTCGGGACGTCGGGAACGCCAGAGCTCGGGAGCTCGTGGTCCAGTTGCGGGCAAAGGGCATCGAGATTGACAAAACCCGGCTCAATTCCATCCTGTACCGCCATCTGAAGACGACCGCGCTCCTGACGGTCACCGAAGGGGTCTGGCACTGCGACGCGCCGACGCCAAGAGAGTCGGCAACGAGACCCGTCGCTGCCGTACGGTTGGCATCGTCAGTGCCACACCCGATCGAGCCAGTCGCCGAGGCGGCTTCGGCTGCGCTCGCATCATCATGGCCTTCGCCCGAGCAACGCGAGATCATCGACGCCGACGTGTCCGCTTGGCAGCTGGTCGAAGCCGGGCCCGGCACAGGCAAGACTGCTGTCGCGGTCGCTCGCGTCGCGGGCATGGTTAACCGCGGTGTTCCCCCAGCTGGCATCCTGCTGGTGTCCTTTACTCGGACGGCCGTGGCCGAGCTTCGCCAGCGGATCGCGGCGCTCGTGGCCGACGTCTCGGCGGTTGCCGCGGTACGTATTACGACGCTCGACGCCGAGGCGTGGAATCTTGGTGTCAATCTAACCCTCGGAACGGTCGCAACCAAGCTCGCCGAGGGATTCGACGGCAACATCGCCACGGCGATCAAGCTTTTCCAGGAGAGTAACCGCGACCTCCTCGCGTGGATGGCGCACACCCGTCACGTGATCATTGATGAGGCTCAAGATCTCGTTGGAGCACGGATCGAGCTTGTGCTTCAAATACTCGATCACTTGCCTGAGGCTTGCGGTGCTACGGTGTTCGTTGATCCAGGGCAGGCGATCTACGGTTTCGCTGATGCTGACGCTGACTCGGTTGCAACCTTTCCGCCAGTCCCGTTCCACGAGCGGCTTACCAAGGAGATCCCGGGGCTGTTCACGAATCGCTGCCTGACGAAGCTATACCGCTCATCGAGCCCATCGCTGCGGCGTGTCTTCGAGGACGGTCGACGCATCGTCCTGCAGAGTGGCGACGGCGTCGCACGGCAGGCGCAGCTCCGCGCGCTGGCTCGGGGTGCGTGCGAGGCAGTGCCGCCGGTTGCCGATCGACTCACGTTCGAGTTCGACGAGCTCCTGCTGTTCCGTCGCCGCGTCGAGGTTCTGCGCGCCTCATCGTACCTCTCTGAGAAGGGTGTCGCTCACCGGCTACGGATGGGCGACGGCGACCTTGGCACCTTGCCGTGGCTGGGCGTTCTCTTCAACACGGAGGTTGCCCACTCTGTCAATCGGGAGGAGTTCAACCGGCTGTGGGATCGCGCGGCGAAGTCGCCCCACCTTCGCGGGCTCGAGCCAGAATCGGCCTGGAATATCCTATGGCGGCTCGCTTCGTCGACCAGCGGAAAAGCGATCGATCTGCATGCGCTACGACGTCATCTGGCGCGCAGCCGACCGTCGGCCGAGATCTCACAGGCCGAGGTAGGCATCCGAGGTCCCGTGCTCGGCACGATCCACGGATCGAAGGGACGTGAGGCGGCGACGGTTTCTTTGATGATCTCCCTGGCGGACTCCGAGACGCCCACAGAGCAACAGCTCGACGCGGCCCTCGACGAAGAGGTGCGGGTCACCTACGTCGGCACTACGCGCGCTCGATCCGTGCTGCGCATCGGAGGCGGTGATCCGTGCCGTGGGCTTAGGCCACTGGAGCGGAGTGGCCGGATTTTCAGAATTGAGAGGAACAAACCCGGCCGCATCCAGCTCGAGATCGGCCGCAAGGGGGATGTCGATGACGTCGGCAGCGTGGCGAAGTCGCAGTGGAACGCCCATGACGCTCAGCGCACGCAGCAGTTCCTCGCCAGCTACGCCGGCGAGGTCGTACCGCTGACAGTGACGGCGACCGACGAGGCGCACGAGTATACTTACTCTTTACACACCTCTGACGGTAGCCCGTTAGGGACGCTAAGCCAGAACGTCAACCGGGATCTGTTTAGCATTGCCCGGCTCATGGCGGGGCCTCGCCGGAAACCGCCGAGGTCCTTACCCTTCGCCTCGTTGATCGGCCTGCGCACCGTCGCGATCGGTGCCGACGATCCACGAGTCGCCAAGCTGCACGAGCCGTGGGCGTCGAGCGGCATCTTTCTCGTTCCTGTGATCCGGGCTCTGACGACAGTCACGCTGCCCAAGAAAGGCCGCCGATGAGTGTCTCCATTGCAGCTCCGCGCGACATCCTTCTGCGGCGCTTGCGCGAGGATCTGTTTGGGCCGGGTCAAGAGTGCGAGGTACTCGCCGAAAGACCCGCGGATCGGTACCTGACCGGAATTCTGTTTCCGGCCGGCGCCGTCTTACCCTCAGCCGAGGACGAGGGCGATTTGGGTGCGGCTGGAGTCGATGACGAGGATGCCGATGACACGCCGCCGCCGATCACCGGCGGCTTCCGGCCGTCGACCTGTGGTCTTTCATTTTGTCTCGCCGGCGCCCCTTACCCGTCGATCTCAGTGGTAGTGACCTGTGGGCGCTACGAGCAGCTCCATGTCGATCCGGAGACCGGTCAGGCATCGGCCAGCGCGCCGCTCCAGCGCGCGAACGAGCGCTGGCGGCGGGTTCCTCTGCAAGCGACCGTGACGCACGCGGTGACCATCGGCGGCGAGCCGGAGTCGGTCAGCCTGGGGCCTCACGGGATTCCTGGCCTTGATCTCTACCTGCGTGCCGCTCGGGTTCCCGATGGAGACGCCATCATCGTCACCGCCGCGCTGGTGAACCGGCAGGAGGATACGCAGCAGTCACGCGTCGATGCAGAGCAGCGAACGTTCTTCCAAGTAGGGATGTCCATCGAGGCGGTCGGCCCGGCGCGGCTGACCGCGCGGCCGGCCAGAAGCCAAGCGAACGAGCGCGACGCGCGGGTGTCCGCGTTGATCTACCGCAAAGTCCGCGAGATGGCGGTTGGCCACACCTGCTCGGCGAGCTGGGGTCCGAACGACGAAGACGTTCACTGGATCCGGACGACCTGGATGCCGGAGGCTGTGGTGCTGCGGATGCGTGCCGAAGGCGACCCCTCGTTCGATGTGCTGCGTAACCACGCGAGCCTGAAGCCGCTGAATGCCGAGTGGCTCGCCGCGCGAGCAAGCGACCGGGATCTCATTGCTGGCCTCCGCCTGCTCGTCACCGCCTATGATGGCTGGCTCGACAAGCAGCAGGAGCGTGTGCCGACTTTGCCAGCGGAGCTGCAATCGTTTGCCGCCGAGAATCTCTCGGACTGTCGGGCCGCGAACGCCCGAATGGCGGCCGCAGTCGATCTGCTCGAGCGCGACGCGACGGTACGACAGGCGTGGCGTCTGGCCGAGGGTGCGATGCATCTCCAGTTCAGCTGGACGAAGCGTCGCCCGCTAACCTGGCACCCGTTCCAGCTCGGGTTCCAACTGCTCGTGCTGTCGTCGCTGGTCTCTCGCGAGAGCCCGGATCGTGGAATCATGGATCTGCTGTGGTTTCCGACTGGCGGCGGTAAGACCGAGGCGTATCTGGCGCTGACTGCGTTCGTGCTTTTTCTCCGTCGGATGCGCGACGGCGGCGAGCAGGCCTGCGGCACTGCCGTGCTGATGCGATACACGCTCCGCTTGCTGACCGTGCAACAGTTCCAGCGCGCCGCGGCGCTTATCCTAGCGTGCGAGGCGATCCGGCGGGGCGAAGAGCATGTGACCGCTGCAGCTACGCCGAGCCTCGGCCCAACCGCCTTCTCGATTGGGATGTGGGTGGGGAGCGGCGCGACGCCTAACAGCTACAAGGACGCGGCAGCCGCGCTCAAGAACAGCGGTGGTGCGACGCCTCGCCAGCTGCCCCGCTGCCCGCGCTGTCGCGGCGCCCTGGACTATGTGGCCGATCGGCGCCGCGAGGCGATCCTCGTCCACTGCACGACGGGGAGTTGCTATTTCTCTCCGCACACCCAGTCGATGCCGATCTGGGTCGTTGACTCAGACGTCTACCGAGAGACCCCAAGCCTGGTAATCGCGACGCTCGATAAGTTCGCCCAAATCGTGCGGAAACCCGACACGGGTGCGCTGTTCGGGCTCGGCACGCCACATCTGCCGCCGGACATGATCATCCAGGACGAACTCCACCTCATCTCCGGCCCGCTCGGCAGCATTGCCGGTCTCTACGAGGTCGCTATTGATCGGCTATGCTCTCGCCCTTACCGAGGCGGGCTTTTGCGGCCGAAGATCATCGGTTCCACTGCGACGATCCGGCGGGCGACCGAGCAGGTCGAAAAGCTATTCGCGCGCGAGGCGTTCCAGTTTCCGCCGCCCGTGATCGATGCGACTAACTCGGGATTCGGTATCGAGGACACAACAGATCCTGGTCGGATGTACCTCGGCTTGACCACCGCAGGGCGGTCGGCGAAGTACGCATTGCAAGCGACGTACGCCTCTGCGCTGCAGGGGGCCACGGATCCACAGCTTCCCACGGCGCCCGGCCTGTCTCACCCGAACGATCTATACTGGACGCTCACTGGCTACTTCAACTCGTTGCGAGAACTCGGCGGCGCGGTCACCTTAGTGATGGATGACGTCCTCAAGAGCATTCGTGGCTACGCGCGCCGTCGCAACGAGTCGCCACGCGCGCTTGCACCGCCGGTTGAGCTTACCAGCCGCGTAGCCTCTTCCGAGATCCCGCCGACCCTCGAGCGGCTCGAGCACCGCGCCGGCCATGCGGACTGTGTCGACGTGTTGCTAGCCTCGAACATGATCTCGGTGGGCGTAGACGTGAGCCGGCTCGGCCTGATGGTAGTCGCCGCGCAGCCAAAGACTGTGGCCGAGTACATCCAAGCGACGAGCCGCGTCGGTCGCCAGGAGCCGGGGCTCGTCGTGGTCGTGTACAACCACCCGCGCGTCAGGGACCGCTCGTTCTTCGAAACGTTTCCGACGTGGCACCGTGCTCTATACCGGGCAGTCGAGGCCACCTCTGTGACGCCGTTCTCCTCGAGGGCACGCGACCGCGCGATGCACGTGGTCATCGTCGCCTTGGCAAGACACCTCGTCGACGGAATGCTTCAATCACCGCGGCTCGACGGTCCCAAGCTCGATGAGGTCCGCCGACTGCTTGATGTCGTCGAATCGCGCGCTCGGCGCGTTGATCCCGAGGAAGCTGCGAGCGTTCGGAAAGACGGCCGAGACTTCCTTCGGGACTGGGCTGACCTCGTCAATAATGGTGGCGTCACGAAGTACTGGGACGAGCGCGGGAGTTCACTGCTGATGGCTGCTGAAGATTTTGTCGCGCTCCGCGAGCACGGTGACCACGTGCAGGCGTTCCCGGCGCCTAACTCGATGCGCGAGGTAGAGCCGTCCGCAATGTTCAAGCTGTGGTTTCCCGAGCGTATCAATCGTGCACGAAGGAGAGTGTCCAGTGGCGAGGAATGAGCTCGGCAAGATGCGTCGTAGCCAGATCCTGTTCAACGCCGGGCCGGGCGCCATTGTGGATTTCCGAACGCACAAGGGCCCAGTATCGGTGGTGTGTCTAGGCCTCGAACAGTATCCGCCCGGTCCGGTAATCCACGAGGCGAGACTGCAGCGGAACCTCGGCATCTCGGAGCTCCGGGCGCCGCCCGCGGCGCTGGATCCTCGGCCCAACCAGCCAGCCGGCGAAGCAATGCCTGCAGTGCGATTCCCACGCTGGATGCAGTGTCCCGGTTGCGCGCTGTTCCAGGTCGATCGGGGGTGGGGGACCGAGGTCGCTGAGCCGGCACTTCATTGCTCGGCGTGCTCTGCCAGCAGTCCGCGGAAGGTCTACGTCATCCCGGCACCGTTCGTGACAGCGTGCGAAGAAGGTCACCTCGCGGATTTTCCGTGGCCCCGCTGGGTGGACCACCTTCCTACATGCTTGGCAAAGGACAAGTACCGTCTCTGGTCGGACGGGGTCGGAGGTCTCTCAGGGTTGATTCTCGCCTGCCTCGGCTGCGGGGCGAGGAAGTCAATGGAAGGCTGTTTCAATCCCGACGCCCTGAGACCGCACCCATGCCCCGGATCGCGGCCTTGGTTGCCTGATGCGCCTGACGAGGACTGCACAGCGGGCGGCACTGCGGCGCGTCGCACGCTGCAGCGTGGAGCGTCGAACCTGTACTTTCCGGTGATCGTCTCTTCCCTCGACATTCCACCGTGGAGCGACGGCCTGCAGCACTATCTTAGGCCGTTCTGGCAGCTGCTTGTGAGCAAGCCGAATGACAAGCTTCTCGCCACCCTGGAAGTGCTGGAGCTCGCTGAGAAAATCGGTCTCACAAACGAAGAACTCTATCAAGAGGTCCTCCGGCGGAGGCAGCTCCAAGAAGGCTCGACCTCCGATCTTAAGCCCGACGAATACAAGCAGCTCTGCGCCGACGCTTTGCCGGCTGACTCGAAGTGCGAGTTCGAAATTCGTCCTCAGGTGGTTCCGGCGGACCTCCGACCATGGGTCTCGCGCCTCGTGCGGGTGCTTCGGCTACGCGAGGTCCGGGCGTTACGCGCGTTCTCGCGGGTGCGGTCGCCGGATCCCGACACGGCGGGTATACCCCTGACCTGGGCGGCTCTGAGCGAGACCCAGCAAAACTGGTTGCCAGGGATCGAAGTCCGTGGTGAAGGCATCTTCGTCGAGCTAGATCCGGGCCGCATCACCGCATGGACGCCCAGGCTGCAGGCACGAGCCGACGAGATAGATGCGGCATGGGGAAGTGAGTGGAGCAAGAGGCACCCGGACATTGCTCCCCCGCGGCGGATCACGCCCAAGGTGCTACTCGTCCACTCACTTGCCCACGCAGTGATCCGCCAGCTGAGCATCGAATGCGGCTACTCGGCGGCGTCACTACGTGAACGGCTCTACGTTGATGGCGACGCGAGTGGCTTCCTGGTCTACACGGCAGCGCCCGACTCTGACGGCACGCTCGGTGGGCTGGCACGGCAGGGTAAGGTCGATCAGTTTCGAACCGTGCTTGAGAATGCGCTCACGGCCCAGCGTTGGTGCGCTTCGGACCCGCTATGCATCACCGACCGACACTCGTTCAGCGAATCGGCGACCGGGGCGGCATGCCATTCGTGCTTGTTGGCGTCGGAAACGTCGTGCGAGGAGTTCAACCGCTTGCTCGACCGGCAGGCGCTGGTTGGCACGCCCGGCGACGCGACGGTGGGCTACTTCCACGGGAGCACGCTGCTCGAGTGACGCCGCTCCATCGCCAGTTCCTGGCGGTCCTCGGTGACCGTCCCACTGAGGACATCTTTATTCCGGAGAAGGTGCGCGAGATTCTCGACAGCCCAAAGGCGCAGGTGCTCCTGCGAGCGGTGGACGGATCCTCACGCGAGGATCTCGTCGTTGGGGCGCTGCGGGCGTTGGCCATGCAGCGCGATGCCATGGAAACCGCGGCGATCGGGATGGAGCTTGTCGCTACGATGCCCGGATATGGCTCATCGGCAACGCGCGACACCGAAGCCTGCGTCCTCGATCTGGTGAACGCTGCGCGGCGACAGGCCATCGTCGTCGGCTACGGCCTTACCAATGCGCGGTTCGTGGAAGCCTTACACGTGGCGGGCGCACGCGGGGTGGACATTGTGATGATCACGGACCGTCGATCTGAGCACGGCAGGAAGGTGCTCCGCGACTGGCCAAGCTTCTTGTCGCCGCCGCGCGTCTACCAGGAGCGGTCAACCGACCTTCACGAGATGGCGAAGATGCACGGTAAGGCTCTGCTGGTCGATGGCACGCGGCTGTTCGTCTCGTCAGCAAACTTCACGTGGCTCGCGATGAACGCGAACATTGAGATAGGCGTGGTCCTGACAGGATCGTCGGTTGTTGCGGCGCAGGCGATGTTTGAGGAGCTGCTGGTCGACTCCGGGCTACTCGAACGAGTGAGCTTGGGGTAAAGGTGGTCGGCGCTGCGGTCCGCGTCAAGCTTCGGAGCCGCGCAGGGCCGCGATGTGATCCGGTCCGCCATGCGGCAAGGCCAGACCCACCGCGACCATATCGACGCCCTTGGCCTCGTGGCGAACGATGTGGAACAGCACGAGCCCCGGGTGCCCCCGTGTTCGCCAGAGTGCGCCGTCGCGGAGATCGGGCACGGGCTGCATATGATGGCGATGGTAGTCGAGCAACTGGTCTCCGAAGTAGTTGGCGGATCTGCCACGTGTGCCCCACAAAGTCTCTAGAAGGTGGTCGCGTCCCTCGGCGAGCCCTCGCTTCATGACGCGGACGTTATGCGAAGCCAACCGCGGGTCGACGGAGAGGGGCCCTTCACCGAATCGAATGGCGACATAGAACCGCGGTCGAGTCTGCTGGTACGAGGCGAGGTCAATCAGGTGCCAGCTCAAGGTGGGGCGGTCCGTGGGGTAGAAGCCGGGGGCATGGTGTCGGGTCAGCACCGAATCCCATAGCCGCAGGTAGGCGGCGATCGAGTAGGGGCAGCCCTGCGGGTTCACGGCGGGCTCGCCGACAGTGCCGACCGGAACGCGGAGCAGTGGCTCTGGAATCTGCAGGCGTGACTGTAGCGAGCGCCAGCGCGCATAAAGCGCGAGAGTTGGATCGGGGTTGTGCGTGGAGTAGCGCAGCCGCTCAAGGAGTAATGCGACCTCGAGCAGTGTGTGCTGCCCCGTGCTGATTAAGCCGCGGACGGACCCATTCGGGGCCTCGATGGGCACGAGCTCGGTCAACGTGAGCAGGTCGGCGACGATCGACAGGTTGTGCGCGACGCGCTCACGGTCGGCATGCTCCACTAGCCTGATTGCGGGCGTCGGCCCGGGATGAAGCGGTGCTTGTCGCGTCGCGACTTTCGAGGTGGCGACAAAGCTCTCGCCTTGGAGGACCAGAACGTCGCTCTCCTCGATGCGGCCGTGCAAAATGTCTTGCTTAAGTGCTTCGTCGTTGGCGTGATAGGCGCGGAAGAGCACTAACTGATCCTGGAAGAGAAAGATGCGGCAGAACGGCAGAAGCGCGCCCCGGTACCCGAACCACCGCTGCATCTGCATCTGGGTATCAGCCGCGGGCTCATTTACGGCGCGCAGGAAGACACTCGTGGCGAGCCCTTCGATCGTGAGGCCGCGCGACAGGACGTTGCCCGCGACGAAGATGCTAAAGAGCTCAGCCGGCGGGAGGTACCCGCCTTCGACCTGGCGCACGTCGAAGCTCGGCCGGTCGTCAGCAGCCGGGTCGGAGTTGATGACGCGGATCCGGGTGAACGGAAAGACCTCTGAACGTAGGAGCTCCGCGATCGTGGACCACTCGACATCCTCGATGCGCGGATAGTCGCCGCCCGCCTGGGCCCTTAACGCCGCCGCCGTCGTTGCGAAGCGATCAACCCACGCGCGCCAGAGATCTTCTTCGGACTCGAGCCGTGCGATCAGCTCCTCGACAGAGATGGAACAGCTTCCTGCCGCGTCCCGCCGCGGCAGGGTAGCTTCCTCGTGGCCAGGTACGGCAATGCACCAGCGCGATATGTCTTCGGCGCCGCCGAAGTGGTCCTCGGTGAGCGCAGACGGATGGTAGAGCATGCTGTGCGTAGGCGGCAAGAGATCGCGAAGCTCTGGCAACGGCCGAGGAGATTCGCCAAGGCCCGAGAAGCGGCGACCCGACAAATGCAGGCGAAGTGCGCCGGCAACGAAGTACGCACGTAGAGCGTCACCGAGAATCCGCCATCGCGTCTGCTTGAACCGAAGCTCATGGTCGGCGTCTGTTTCGCCCGGCTCCTGGATGGGGAAACGATAGGGCGAGCTGAAATCGCCGGGTTGACCACGAAGACGTTCGTAGAACGTCCGGCCACCGGTGTAGTAGCTACGGATCCCCGCGGGCTCCTCGTATGTAAGCGCTCGCGGCATGACAGGGCCGGAACTGTCCGGGGTCCGAAGCACGAAGCGGAAGTTCCTGGGTGCGAGGGGGTTGTGGGTCTCCTGGGCGAAGTTCGCCTGCGGCGTCGCGGTGTACGCCACGTACGTTGCGTAGAGCGTTGGAAGCCACGTCGCGCCACCAGTCGTCGTCCCCCACAGTTGCCGGATCAACCGCGGCGTCAGCTTCTCCGGATTGGAGGCGTCGAGCACGGACGCGTCATCTGCCTCGTCGTCGAGGACGACCATCTCGAGCACCTTGGTTCGGTTCGAAATATTTGAAGGCAGGAGAACCTGCCGAAGGAATCGGCCAAGATCGATGAGATGATCGTCCTCCTTCGGCACCACGAAGACAACTGGGCGCTGCTCTCTCAGCGCGCGCTCGATACCCCGGCGCTGGGTCCGTAAATACTTGTTCGCACTCACCCGCTGGTCGCCGAGTAGATCCGATGGGTCGGGTATCCAGACGCGCCTGGCGGCACCCTGATGAAAGGTTGCCGGCGTTGTTCCGTCGAGTTGCCGAAGCAGGCGCTCGTAGGTCTGAAGCCACAGAGCGATTCGCGTTCCCGCCAGAACCACGAGGATGTCAGCGCGCTCGTCGAGACACCGGGCCGCGAGAGCGAGCATGCTCGCCGTCTTGCCGGACTGGACCGAGCCGACGACGATGCCCGTGCGTATGCGGTCGGGCGGGTATGCATCGCTGGCGAGCTCGTTGCCATTGCGAGGGAGCACGTGCTGGACGAGAAGCGCGCTGTCTTGCGCCAAGACCTCTAGCGCTGTTGGCGTCAGGCCCTGAATGTTGGAAAGCAAGCGTCCCCACCATGTGGAGGAAGCAGCGTTGTGGACGGCTTCGCCTCGGCCTGTCATCGCTACCCCGCGAGCAGATGGAACGTCGGCAGGCAGTTGTATCCGTATCGCTGCTCGAGCACTTTGCCGACGGCGGCCTCATCGACCTGGAGCGCCGCGAGCAGGGTCACGCTAAACCTGGCGATGAATTCCCACTGGGTCTTGTTCTGCGTCTTGTTTGGGAGCGCGGTCTTCTCGCAGACCCCCCGAACAACGTCGATCTCGGACCGCAACTTGTCCGTCTCACCTGCCTCGACGAGCAGGCAGGTCGCGATCAGGCTCGCGACGAGCGGAAGCTCCTCCCAGCTGGTGCCTCCACGCCGCTTGCGAAACTTAGTCGGCCAGGCTTCGCTGGAATCAGCGTGCGCGGTGAGTGCGTCGACCCAGGTCCGAGCCAAGGCGATGAGCGTGGACCGCTTGTGGAGAGGATGCGCCTCGCCAATGCTCGAGAGCATGTCGTCGATCTGGGTCGCGGTCGATGGCGTGGACATCTTCTTATCGACGATCTCTCGCCCATGCAGCATGAGCGCCGTCGCCCAGCTCAGGACCTTGGTCCGTTTGAACCGTGCGGTTCCGAAACCGAAGTCCGAGAGGATCTGACCGAGCTCCGGGAAGCGGTCGGAGATCTCCACGGGGACGTAGCCTGTCAGCTGACGGCGCGCCGCTTCGTCGGAGCGGTCGCCTGACATCACGAGGAGTAGACGGGTGAGGTCCAGGTGATGAAAGCCAGCGTTGCGAAGTTCCTCTGCGTTCAGCTTTTTACCCTGCTTGTTATATAGGCTGAAGACGCGATGGATATCTTGGAGCTTGGTATTCTTGTATTGAATGACGGGTATCAGGTAGTCGCTCGCTTCGCTCTCGAATAGCTCGGAGATTTTGATTTGGTCATTGCTGACCGTGAGCATCTCGTCCTTGATCTGGCAGTAGTATTTGCCGCGAAACTGAAAAAGCTTGTCTTCGTCATCGAAGGTCGAGTCGATCTTGAACGGCATGAGCATGTCCGCGATGAGCTTGCCCTTAAGATTGTTCTTGCGAGCGAAAGCCTTGAAGTCCAGATCAAACAGCTCAAGCCCGCCCTCCATCCCCTTTGCTCGTGCGCGCGCCTCTGGGTGATGCCCCATGAAGCGGAGGACGGCGGTAAGGCGCTGCTTGCCATCCACGATCTGCCAGACCTTGGAGTTTTCACGGCGGGTTAGGATCACCGATGGGAGCGGGATGCCGCGCAGCACCGACTCGATCAGCTTCTGGGACTCGCCGTTCGACCATACGACGTCGCGCTGATAGGATGGATTGAGATCCAAAAGGCCGTCCTCAGCGTTGCTCTTGAATGCCTTGATCTTCCAGGGCTCCACCTTTGCGTTGATGGCGCCGAATGGCTCCCGGGCCTCCGATCCGGCCTCCTCCCAGGACGCGCGCCAGGCGTCGCTTGCTTCCTTGGTGCCCTTTTCCTCGAGCGTGCTTTCGAACTCGGACCTGAGCTCGGCTGCACGCGAAAGGCGTTCCTCGAGTGCCTGCGCACCCATGTTGGTGAGAAGGATCACCTCGCCGTTGCTAACGTCGAAGCAGTCTGAGTGACGACGCCAGATGACTTGCCGAAACAGCGAGGTCGCGATCTCAAGTCCTTTCGCGTCCTGCGAAAGAGGCGTGTCGAGCGCGAGCCAGATCTGCACGCGGCACAGACGCGCAAGCCAGTCATTCGAGGCGAAGTCGACCTCGTTTGAGGTGAACGAGCTCGCTCCGCCCTTCGGTGCGTCCGTGAAGCCCTCCGGTAACGTGCTCGATTGCGAGAGATCGGCAAGGAGTTGCGCGATCGCTGTCGTGTCGACGGGGTCGTGCTCATGCTCCTCGAGAATCGACTCGTCGTTCACATGTACCTCGCTGTGGAGATGGGGTGCGGCCGCATATTGCGGAACCGACGAGTGAGGTTCACCGTGGGTGATGCGCGCCGTCAACCGCCTCTGTTCTCATTCTCGAGGGATATGGACGCAAGCGGGCGAAGCGAGTCCACAAAACTCGGGAAATGGATCGGCAGACGGTGCGAGAGGTGGTTCTCACTCACCTAGCCGTATTGTTCCGCGTGCAGCGAGCGCGCGGCGACGCTTCATAGTGCGGGCAATGTGCCTACCGCTTGTGCAGTGACCTACGCGCGCTCACGGGCCGGCGCGCATTCGAACTGTGTCGCTGTCGACAGCCCGATGGCGCGTAGGGCAGGATGCTGCCCGTGCTATGGTGTACCTCGCGAGGACGAACATAGCTATCAGCGCGAGCGACGCACGCGTACGAGCGCGGCAATCTCGTTCGCGATTCGCGCGGGGTTGCTGTGGATGTCGGTCTCCCAGTACCGGGCGACCAGCCAGCCCTTGCCCTCGAGTGCGGCTGTTACGCGAAGGTCGCGTGCCACGTTCGCTCTGATTTTCGAAACCCAGTAGGTCGCGTTGTGGCCAGCTGCGAGCTTCGCGAGTCGGCTGTCGAGATCTCGACCGTGCCAGTAGTCGCCGTCGCAGAAGACGACGACGCGCGCGGTTCGAAAAGCGATGTCGGGATGCCCATCTAGATCACTCGCATCGATGCGATAGCGTACGCCAAGCGATGTCAGCGCCTTACGCAACACCAGCTCGCACCGGGTATCACGCTTCTTGCTCGATCCTCGCGCGGCCGCTGATGCTCTTGGTGTTGCTGGACCGAGCCCCTTGAAGGTCGCCACCGAGTTTATGTGGCTCGCCGGTTCGCCATCGTCAAGCTCGCGGGCTGCCATGTCGAGCGCACGGCGCTGGCTCGCGACGAGCGCGTTGATGGAGACGGGTGAGGGCAAGCATGACCAAGGCTCCCCCATCGCGTGCGAAGAGTCAAACGGAGTCTTGACCGGCTTCACCGCCGCCACCGAGCGCAGCTAACACAGCGCGTTCAGCAAGCCGCGCACCAAAATGGCGGGCGCGATCCCACAGATCTTCATAGGGGGAGCTGGCCTATGGCACAGTGCCGATGGTATGTCAAATGCTCTCGTGAGATCGAGTGCCGAGCGTGAAGTCGTAAGCCGCCGAGACCTTCGGAAATAGTAAAATCATCATTGATTACAATTCTGCCGTAGTCGAACAGTACGTGATGGTTAGGACACAGACACAAGATGTTGTCCTCGGAGTCCGGTCCGTTGTGTGGAAAGCCGAGTGCACGAATGTGAGCTGCTTCGGCGTAGGGTCCACCCGGTGTCATGAGACGAAGACCGCACATCTGACAACGATGGTCGTGAAGCTGCTTGATTCGCAGAGCAACGGCAGAACTCCGAATAATGCGCTGGACTATCTGACCTCGCCTTAGTGTGATGTTTGTCGCTGAGGTCAAGGCGCCCACTGGGATGTTTGCTGATGCGTGCGGTCTTGCCGGCTCGTTGTCTGGGCGATCCTCTAGGTCGTTGCGCATGAGTCTGAATCTGCAAATTTTGAAGCCCCGAGCTCCGATCTCTTCCCAGAATCGATCGACACGATAAAGGCCGTCGTATCTGAATCCATTCGCTGGCCCGAACGCCGATGCCCGATGGGCACCACGGACCAAGCGCACCGATACTCCCTCGACGCAATTCCAAGCCAGTGCAGCATTTCCGCGCAACCACTGTTGGTCGGCGACCTGGATACCGCCGCCTTGAGCAGAGCTGCCACCCTGGCCTGTGTAAATCACCTCGTCTCCGAAATCTTTGTCGTCTTCATACCCACCCGAAACCACGACCGACTCTGCACCATCCGCTCCTCCGCAGATCCCTGCAACTAGTGGGCGATGCACGCCTGCTTGCGAGAGAAGCTTTCGGGACGAAAATATGGTGCCTACAGTGACGTTGCGGACATGACCGAATGTTCGCGTCGAATTCATGTTGAAGTGAGCTTCCGGAATTGGGGACACGACGCCGCGACCTATTCGATCACCCGGAGTCGTTCCGACGCGAGCGTTCGGAGCAAGGTTGCACGATGCTCTCGGGCCTGTGCGAGGATCTTCTCGATCGCCTCGGAGCGCGCTTTCTCTTGTGCGTCCTGCGTGTTGTAGCTTGCCATCGCCCTTCCGGCGTTGGCGATGTGGATTCCGATTCCACCCGGATTCAAGATTGCACCGACCGCTCCGAGCGCGCCGGCGCCGATCTTGTTCCAGAAGAAGTCGTGGACCCGCACGCGCTCGGCCTCGATGTTGGCTTGCTGCTCCTCCTGAAGCCTTCGCAGCTCCGGACCCGCTAGCGCATCGATGAATCCCTTACCGAGGAAGCTGTCGGCCACTAGCGGATCGGCGACCAGCGATCGAAGATTGTACCGATGCGCGCTCTCGAATTCGCCGTACCAGGTGTCGATCATGGCGACGAGCAAGCAGGCCGCCGCCGCGATGCCATGCGATGGGAATGCTCCGTACGATAACCCGGGTGGTAGCTCACAGAGCTCGGTGAGCTTCGTGCGCGCGTTCAGCAGCACCTGCTCGCGGAACGGCTTGCGCCGCGCGCGAAGCCCGGCTCGAAGCTCTTGAAGGCCGGATTTGAAGCGGGCGAGCACGCCCGCGTCGTGCTTCGCCTCGAGGTCGCGGATGCTCTTCTCAATGCGGTCGAGGGATTGTTGGACATCCTCGAGCTTCGCGAAGAGGCGTCCTAGCGAGTCATCGACGACCGCGACGGCGGCTTCAGGAGACCCGAAGATCGCCAACAGGAACGGTGCCGCGGCCTCCAAGATCTCGGCGAGAGATACCGAATCCAACTCGGTCGGGATCGACGGATCGGCGGAGAACCGTCGTAGCAGTGGCGCCGACAAGCTGAGGAACCGCGCCCGATCATCCACGCCCGTGCTCGACATCGCTTCCTCCACCTAGGTTCGCAGGATACCTCGGCTCGAAGCGTTTACGGAAGCGCATTCGGGCTTCGGTGTTTCAGTAATCGTGAGAATGACGCGGGAAACGTCGCATCGGTGCTTGTCTGCTGTTGTGCGTGGGACACAAAGCGATCGCCACTACCCCGCTCAGGATCACGATCAGCACCGTCCACGCGCGAACTCACGGACAGGAACCGCTGCTATGCCACGCGTCCCATCTCAGATCATCCGCATTACCAGTGCGACCAGAAGGCCGGCGGCCAGGGCAGGCGGCAAGATCAGCAGGTTGAACGCGATGCCCGGCCGCCCCTCGAGCTCGCCGCTGTCGGTGACGTTCGCTTTTGCAGGCACGATCGAGTAGCCACAAGCCTCTGGAAACGCTTCGACTGGCGCGCCGTGGACCTTCGGCCCGATGAGGTCATCGAGCGTCGTTGCTCGCGCGGGCGCGCGCGGATCGTAGATGATCACCTCGCGCTGGTCGGCTTCGATCGGGCGTGACCTCAGCGTCCTCACCGTTATGACGTACGTCGTGCCGCCGACCTCGTATTCGAAGGTGAGATCCAGCCATGGCACGCCTTCAACGTCGTCGGACTTGCCCTTGCGGCTCAGCTTCCCGCTCGTCGCGACGCCGTGGCGGAGCAGCCAGAAGCGGCGGAGCTGCCGGGGGAGCGTCAAGATCAGGCTCATGAGGCCGGGGACCACACAGCAGAGCACCACGAACAGCGTATGCCGCTGCTTCAGGAACTGGTGCATCCCATGGAGCCGTGATTTGGATGGATCATCGCTCCGATAGTCAACTCGCCAAGGGCCTGGCGCGGACGCTCGCTCGTTGGTGTACGACTCGCCCGCGCGCTCGGTACCGCTCGGGTCGAGAAACGTGTAACGCACTCGATAGAGCAGATCATTCTCCTCGAGCGTGGTCTCGACGCTGGTAATGGCAGCAATCGCCTGCCGGTCATAAGCGTTGGAGCTCGGCTCGATCTCTCGAACGTGTAGGAACGCGAGCAGCAAGCCGAACGCGACGCACAACCATCCGAACCAGATGACGCCACCGAACAGCAACCGCCAAACCAGCGACCGCGGCAGTGCGCGAGGATCGAGCGGGATCACACCCGCAGTGGCTGCGCGCTCCGATCGCGTCTGCGGCCCAGTCTTCCTCTCGATTCCACGAACGATGCGTGCTCGCGGGAGGTCGCTCATCATCCCTCCTGCAAGCCATGGATGGTCATGTGCGCTACCTCCATTCTACGCCCGCTCGCGGCGGATGGTCGACGCCGTCCAGGGGCTGGCCCCGTGAGACTGGTACCCCGGGCTGGTGCATCGATCTGCCCAGACCGCCAACGGTTGCGTGTTCGCACCCTGGACAGCGCACGCCGGCCGCATGGGTGGTGGAACACGGCTCGTCGCGCTGATCGCACCCGCGCGGCTGTTGGGAGCGCGATCGCAGACCTGGCGCACCGCGTCGTTCACGCCGATGGCAGACCGGGGCCGGAGATCCAGGGCGAGCCAGATCGCAGCTCCGTCTCGCGGTGCAGCCAAATGCTGCAGACCTCGGAGTAGTCGTGCGGCTGCGGCGATGTCTAGGCTTCGCACCGAGGAGTCGATGGCGGATCTGTCTGGGCGTACGCTGGGCGAATTCGTCCTGCTGGAGAAGATCGGGGAGGGTGGGTACGGCGACGTGTATCGCGGCGAGCAGCCCGCGCTCAGGCGTGTCGTCGTGGTCAAGGTGCTGAACGAGCGCAGGCGGTGCGACGCCGACGCGTTGGAGCGCTTCCTGCGCGAAGCGCAGCTCGCATCGCAGCTCGATCACCCGTACGCGGCACATGTCTACGCGTTCGGCGTGACCGATGCGGTAGAGAACGAGGACGGGCTGTTGTGGATCGCGATGGAGATGGCGCCAGGCGTCACGCTCGATGCCTGGCTACAAGAGCATGGGCGGATGCGGCTCGAGCAGTTCGTCCCGTTCTTCGAGCGCGTCACTGAGGTGGTTCATGCCGCTTACGAGCGCGGGATCGTACATCGCGATCTGAAGCCGTCGAACATCATGGTGGTCGACCGCAACGGTCAGCTGATGCCAAAGCTACTCGACTTCGGCATCGCGAAGAGCGATGCGAGGCTGCGTTGCGACGGGCTGCAGGCGAGACAGCCGAAGCTGCTCCCAGCGGGGACGCGATCACCACTCAGGTCATCCGCGTCTCGCCCCGACGGGTGCACCGAACCGAGACTGCTCCCAATCCGGGGCACGGGCTTGCCGCGCATCGAAGCCGACTTACCCGAACGGGTGCGGGTATGGGCTCGCGGCAATATATGTCACCGGAGCAGTGGTACAATGCATCCGATGTCGGCCCGGCGACCGACATATACTCGCTAGGGGGCCTCGCCTACGAGTCGCTCGCCGGGCGCGTGCCATTCACGGCCGAGAGAACGGAGGAGTGCTACCGGCTTCATCGCTCCGCAGCGGTGGTCCCACCACTCGGTGGTGACTTCTCGCCGGAGCTCGACCGCGTGCTTCGACGTGCGCTATCCAAGGACCCTGACCAGCGCCACGGCAATGCGTTGGAACTGGCGGCGGAGCTGCGGGCCGTGCTGCGCGCGGATCCTCGTGAACAAGTCCGGTCCATGACGCAGCGCTGGCAGGAAGGGGATCGGTCGCCCGACCTGTTGGCTCGCGGCAAGTTGCTCGCGGAGCTGCAGCAATGTGTCCGTGCCAGCAACGAGCCTGCCCTCAGCGACCTCGAGTGCTCGTTCGTCGCGGCGAGCCAGCGGCGTGCGCGGCAAGTTTCCTGGCTGCGCAGAGCTCTCGTGGCTCTTGCTGCGGTCGCTGCGCTGGGTGCGATGCAGTACCGCGCCGCCTTGCGCACGCGCATGGCCGAGCAGATCGCCACCGAGTCCGAGGCGGAGCAAGGCCGGCAGGCGCTGCTCCACGGCGAGTCCGGAGACGCGGTGCTGCATCTGGAGAGGGCCTACGAGCGCGGCGACCATTCGGCGGCAATCAAGTTCATGCTCGCCCGCGCGCTTGACCCACGCATGTCGGAGCTCGGGCGCCTGGCGAGTAGCTCCGGCCGCATGTGGTCGGCGATGTTTTCGCCCGACGGCAAGCGGATCGGTCACGACGGACGACAAGAGCGCCGAGATGTGGGATGCGGGCTCCAACCAGCTGCTGTTCACGATGAGTCACGGCGACACCGTGTATCAGGCCACCTACAGCCCCGATGGGTCCCGAGTCATCACCGCCGGCGGAGATGGAACTGTGCGGATCTGGAGCGCCGCCACTGGCGCACCGGTGCGTGAGCTGACATGGCTCGGCGCGAAGCAGCTGCGCTACTACGCGGTCGCGGCAGCGTCGCGGTTCGTGGTGGCGATCGACACGATGGGAAGGGCGGCCCACGTCTGGGACGCAGACACCGGGGCGCAGGTCACCGAGTTGAAGAACGACGGTTCGGAAGGAGCCGCGCTGGCGCTCAGCGGAGACGGCCGCTGGCTGGCGACCACCGGCGGCGATGACGTGCGCGTGTTCGACACCGCGACATGGAAACAGACCGCCGTCATCGCCGGGCCGCGCGCACGTAGCCTTGCGTTCGACCCGACGGGGACGCGCCTCGCGGTTGGGACCTACGACGGTGACGCTTCGATCTGGGAGATCCCGGGCGGCGCACGGGTCCGATGTCTACGCGCTGCAGGTGATTCGGTCGATGCGGTCGCGTTCTCGCACGACGGAGAGCTGGTGGCGACGGGAAGTCGCGATGGCGCAGAGCAGGTGTGGGACGCCAGGTCCGGGGGGCTGCGGACCCAGTTGAATGGTCATCATAGCAAGATCCACGCGATCGAGTTCGCGTCTTCCGATCACTCCATGCTCTCTGCGGGCGCAGACGGCGCGGTCGTTGTCTCGAACACCGCGACGGGCATGCCCATCGCCAGGCTCGAGGGCCCGAAGGACCACGTGTTCACGGCTCACTTCGACCGAGAGTCACGTCGCGTCGTCGGCGCCGCATGGGATGGTACCGCGCGTGTGTGGGATGCCAGCTCGCCGTATCGCGTCTGGGAATCGCCGCCGATCGGTCCGCAGTGTGACACGGCGGACAGCCTGGTGCCCGATCGGCGTTTCATCGCGCTGAGCTGCCGAGAGCACGGCACCCAGGTTTGGGACACCGCAATGGGCAAGTCGATCGCCGAGCTTCCGGTGGTGACTCCCGTGGAGGGAGAATACGCCTCCGCGCTTCCGGCGTTGACCGCGAGCGGCGACCGGGCCGCGATCGCCCGCGGGAATTCCGTGGAGGTCTACGCGTTGCCGAGCGGGCAGCTGCTTCGTACAGTCACTCACTCAGCGGCGGTCAGCGCGGTTGCGTTCGCCCCCGTTGGACATGACTTCATCAGCGGGGCCGTGGACGGCTCTCTGCTGCGTACGCGAGACGGTCGCGACCCGACCGCGTCGCCCGTGTCGTCGGGCGGGATCGATGCCGCTGCAATCTTGGACGACGACCGAGTGGTGGTGGCCGATACGAATGCCCGACTCAGACTGATCGATGTCGATCGCGGTGTTGTCGTGATGGACCTCCCGGTGTCATCCCGCGTGCGGTTGTTGCGGCCCTCGCCAGACGGGAAACACCTAGTCACCATATCGACGAGGAACAAGCAGGAGCCTCCCGCGCTGTGGGACCTCGACCAGCACCGCCTTGTAACGTCCCTCGACGGTCACGTCGGGCGAGTGTTCACAGCGCGTTTCGTCTACGGCGGCGAGATTCTCACGGCTGGAGCCGACGGCACCGCACGACTTTGGAGTGCCGCAACTGGGTCCCCTCGCCAGATCTTTCATGGGGACTCTCACTTTCTAGCCGACGCGACGTTGGCACCCGATCGAAGCGTCGTCGCGGCAGCCGGCAGCGATGGTCTCGTGCGGTTCTGGGACGTCGGGAGCGGACGCCTGCTCTGGACGCTCCAAGCGCACAAGTCATACATCGTAGGAGTCCACTACGAAGGCAGCGAGCTCGTGACCCGCGGTTTTGCGGGGGACATCTCGCGCTGGGCGCTTCCGCAAGCAGACAAGATCATTGAGGCTTGCCGCGCGCGCGCGTGCATCCCCGCAGCGTCGTCAGGAAATAGCTACTGACGCACTCGCGCGGTACGATGGCACGATGAGGAAATCAACGCCAAGACTGGTCATCCGCCGAGAAACACTCAGACTTCTCGCCGATCTCGAGATCGTTCGTATCGTCGGCGGCGACACAGCCAACGCCGGTACAGGATGCCCGATGCCGGCGCTGGGCTACACCGCCAGCGCCGGCACCAACTGCGTGAATCGCTGCGGCTAAGTTAGCGGAGCGAGCACCTGCTACGCGCGACTCCGGTCGCCCTCTACGACAATGGCAGCTCGCGCCGGCCGAGCCACCGGGACAGCGAGACGGGCGCCATCCGCAGGCGGGCTGCAGCGTCCGAGATGCTGCGAGACGCTCGAAGCGCAGTGAGCCGCAGGGTTGCCTTTTCAATCTCGTTGAGCGAGGTCGCTGCGTGGGCGAGGACCCAGGCGCGATCCTCGCTCGTAAACGTCGTGTCAGGGAGATGTAGCTCCTCCGCCGCATTGAGCGCGTAGTGATCGATCACGAGCGGAAGCTCATCCGTGCGCTCTGCAACCGGCGGAACGTGAACTGCAGGATTCAGGGCGACGTCGGCGTCATGCCGGTCGCGGCTATCGTTGCCGACAACAACTAGGAGCGCGTGGGATTCAGCGGCACGAAGCCGCTCCAGCAGCATGGGGAAGTCCGGGGGAAGGCGTTCGCTGCGGACGCACACCGACCCTCCGACTGCGGCGTCGTATGCCGCGAGCCCGGTGGTCTTGTTTGCTACGCTGCGCACCGACTCATCGGCATCACCGCGCCGCGGGTCGCAGGTGACGAACGGTCGATCGCTGCCCCATACGTGACGGTGAATGGAATGCGCGATGGGCACGAGATCGATGTCACCACTCAGGTAGAGAGCGGAGCGCCGCAAGGATGCGCGGCGAATCGCTCGGAGTGCACTGTCGACAGCCTCGAGTCGGCCTACGGTCCACCCGAGAATGCGGCCAACGAACATTCGTAGCTCGACAAACCTGGCGCTCTCGGCGAGCATGGTGGACCCGCCGACGCGGATCTCACTCCCCGGCGTGAGAGCAAAGGTGCGCGTCCGTACACCGTCGAGATGCGTCCCATTCTTGCTGAGGTCGATAGCGAACCAGCGGCCATCGACGCACGTCAGACGAGCATGCTCACGCGACACGAGCGGGTCAGCGACACGAATGGGACACCCGTCCGAGCTCCCAACCATGACATCTTGAGGCGGTGTCGGAAGGTTATGGATGTTGTCAGACGCCCAGGAGCGTAGACGAATAACAGCGTCATCAATGCCCCAGTGGCTGAATCGATCTGTTCCTGTCCGATTGTCTACCATTACACACCTCAACTGCGCAGCAGGACCGGCGCGGAGTTAGTCTTCTGCGAGATCCGCCAAGCGCGCAAGCTCTGGGCGTGACTTTGCGTCGAGTCTTCGGGCCTCGCTTGCCATTCTGAAAGCGTTGATCGCCGCTAGCACACCACGCTCTGCGGTTGTGTGTGGACGCAAACGCGGCGAGCGTGCGGTAAGGCCGGGGCCAGCGGTGAACGCGCGATGCGGCTCTCCATGACACGGTGCGTGATCTTTAAGCTCATGGCGCCACCGTCATGCCCCACCAAGAGGCGACCGCGCAGTGGACGTCTCTCGACATAGCTGGAGCGATCGCCTCCCGTCGGACGCTGCAGCGAGCGATGAAAAATGAGCGATGGCGCTTCGCGGGACATCATCGGCCAGCCAGAGCATCGAGATCACTTCGCCTGACGTGCCGGTCGAAGTCGCGTGCTCCTCGAAGTGCAGCTCCTCGGGAGCATCGACCCAGGTCGAAATCGGAACCCGAAGCGGTTCTTCTGGTAGGCGTCCTCGATCGAAAAACTGCGAGGCCACCGAGCGACGGTCGACCTCATACCCCGCCGGCAGAACCATACCAAAGCGGTGCAAGAACCTCGTCGAAGGTGAGGTCCAGCGAACGCGACCGTGCTGCCTGAGTACCGCTGCGCACACGCGGTACGTCCGCTCGGTGACGCGGACGGCGCTGGCGACCAATGACACGCCGCATATCTGCGCGATCTGTGCGGGCACGTCCAAGGTCATCGGCCTGCGATCGCAGAAGTTGCGCACGATCTCGCCAGGCATCAGCAGCTCCATCGCGAAGATGTCCGCTTCCTCTTCGATGTCCCGGGCAACGTCGTCCGGCCCCGCATAGCCGTGCGCGAACGGATCGCGAGGACGGGGCTCGCAGAGCTCTGCAGCAGGCGGCGCAGGATGCCGGAGGACGTAGTGGCCGAGCTCGTGAGCGATCGCGAACCGCCGCTCTGCAGGATCCGTGATCCGGTCCGAGACCACGATGGATACGCGGCCTGGCCTCACGAGCAGTTGTGCCGTGGCGCCGTTGAGTGGAAGGTACAGTAGCCGAATGCCGAGTCTTGCGGCGACCCGTTCAACTTGGAGGTGATCCGGCCGTTCGACACCGCATCGATGCCGAAGCTTGAACGCTTCGATTCTTGCGTTTTCTCGGTACGCCGCGCGCAGTTTCATCGCAGGCGACTTATCCCTTCGTCCTCTCCAGCAAAAGTGAAAGCGTTTGTCGTAGATCATCGTCGGTCAGGCCGGTCAGGTCCTGGAAGGCATACTGCACGTGTCCCCGCTGCCGCAGCCCCTCGAGTCTGGCGAGCAGGGCCTCTCGACTCAGAGCGAGAAGCTCCGAGCTGATCGGGGTAGGGCGCTTGACCAGCGGTTCGGCGGGAACGAGTCGCCGTCGCAGCTCGGCGATAACCGGCCGAAGCTTGAGCTGTTGCTCGCCTGCGAACCGCAGGTCTGCTGCGGTCGTCTCCGTCTCGTCCGCTAGCTGCTCCGCAGCGAGGTCGATCGCCGCCTCCATGAACGCCCTGGGGTCGGACCCCGGCTTGCGGTGTTTGTTGTCGAATGCCATGACGGTCTCCTATGCCACCCGATGCCGACTGCGTTGGGAACCAGATGATAGCTGCGCGAGGTACTTGGGAAGTCTGCGCCGAGCGTTGTGGTATGCGGCGCTCGAAAGGTTGGCGGTCGCCATGATCTCGCGCTTTGTCGTCGCGCCGCTCGCGCGCGCCTCGATCAGCGCAAGCACTTCCGCGTCGTCACTCACGAGTCGACGGAGCTCGGCCACTTCGTCGGCCGCTGCCTCCGCGGCAGCAGGGTCGATTGTGCGTGCAACGAGCGCGTCATGCGCTTCCGTTCTGACGGAGCTTCCTTCTTCGGTCAGCTGGTCGAGGGAGTGATGGGCGAATTGACGCGAGCGTTGGCGATCGTGGCTCGTTTGCCGCTTGATGGCGTCACGAAGGTGCTGCTCGAGCGTACGGTGGTTGCAGTTCCAGCTGAGGATTCCCTGTGCAGTGTCCGAGATCGCGTTCTGCACGATGTCCTCGGCATACGAGCTGAGCACCGGCCCGGCGACCATTGAGCGCGCTCTCGCGTAGCGGATGACGCGAGCGACCATCGTCTGCGTGCACTGCGCCTCGAGGGCGTTGATCCAATCCTCGGTCGGCGTGAACTCGGGCGGGGCCCTGTTCTGCCGTTGGTCTGTCCCCATGACCGGAGTTCTCCACGAAACGCGGATCGCAGTGCAGCAAAATACGGCGCGCCATTCTGCGGCGATTCGCCGCAGAACAGCGGCACTGTCGCAGTACAGGTCTATAGAAGACCACTTCTTGCCGATGTTGTTCGTCGACACCACCTCCGCGCGCTGTCGGCAGCCGTCAGAGAGCGTGATCCGGCAGGAATTCGGCTTCCGGACCCACCCGCGTCAGGGTGACGACCCGTGAGCGTTTGGAGGAGTTCGCGTGCGATGGGGAATCGTGTTCCTAAAGTCCGCTTGTGATGACCCCGTGAGCCTCGACTAGGCACCGGAATCAAGGTTCTCGCTGACTTGGTCAACGTCTGCGAACGGCGCGATGTCGGTGGCTGCGGTGCAACACACAGCCCCCGAGAATCGGGAGGAATCAATCCTGATGCTGGTGCGAGGAACGACCGACGCGGCGCGATACGACGCCACGGAGCCGGCTTCGAACTCGACGAAGACCGCGATCTCCCACGAATCTCCGACGAATCACGGCATCTGGAAGGCGATGTCGGTGGCCAGAGTCGAGCGGCCGGTCAGTAACTCGATGCTCAGCAAGAACCGCGTGTCCTCGGCGTGGTGCTCACGGTCCCACTCCTTGATGATCGATGAGGTCAGCTTGACGATGCCCTTAAACGTGCCTTTATCGCCTGCGAGTAGGTTGGTGTCGAAGTAGACCGGCAGCTGCAGCCCGGCGCGGACTAGCGCCTTGTGCGAGTCCTCGCCCTCGACGTGCACCACCGGGCCAAATGCGAAGCGGACCGAGGTCTCGAGCTCGGGCATGATGCCGAACGCCGGGGCGGCGTCGAACACGGTCAGCGACGCAGGAGGCGCGGCTGCGAGTTCGTTGCAGGTCTGGCCGGGCGCAGTGACACCGCCGCTCAGCGTCACCGTACCCGCCGGGACGCACCACTTGACTGTCTTGCTTCCCAAGCTGGAGCTGAATCCGAGCCGTACCGGCAGCTCGACCGTCGTCGCACCGACAAGCCAGGTCGCGGATCCGGCGATCAGCGCGCTGTCGCGAGTGTCGGTGTCGGGCTTAAACAGACCGTCCATCGTCGGCGACAAGAACTTGTACTCGGCGTGGCCGACGATGACCCCGGCGGTGAGGATATGGCGCGGTCGTTCGAGGCGCTTGTCGCGGCGGCGCTTGCTGGCTTCTGCGAGCGCCTTCTTGCCGTCAGCGCAGATCGTGCCGGGGTTGACGCTGCGGTCGTCGAGGCGGGGCTTGCCGTGGAGCGCCGCGAGCGCGGCCTTGCGGCGATCCTGGAGCTCGCGGTGGTGGTTGGTGGCGGTGGTGACGTCCGCGTCGTAGAGCTTCTGCGCGTCGGCGGCGCGGTCGGCACCCTGCTGCAACGCGATCAGCTGCTTTTCCATCCCGGCCAGGGCCTGGCGTGCATCCTCCAGCGCCTTACCGGCCTTGTCGCGCTTAGCCTGGCGCTGCTTGAGCTCGGCCCGCTGCTTGTCCGCGTCCGCCGGCTTGGCGGCGGCGATCGCGATCTCGAGCGCCCGGATGTCGGCGTCGAGCTTCTCGATCGCCGGTTGACCATCCACCAACTGCTGCCGCACGGCTGCGGCGCTTCGCTTGAGGTCGTCGACGCCGCGCCGCGTGGTAGCGGTCCGCTGCTCGAGGGTCGTCGCCTCGACCTGAAGGTGCAGCGCGTTGGCCGCGGCCTCGTCCACCGCCTGCGCCAGCTTGTCGGCGTTGACCTGATCGCAGAACGGGTCGGTCGACGTTGGCTTGCAGCTCTGCACGCACTTATCGAACTGTTCGCGCAGGTCGCGCTGACCGGCCTCCTCCGGCAACAAATGCGCGAGCTCGACCTCGGAGGCCTGCAGAACGAGCTGAAAGTCGCGCGCCGTGACGGTGTCGTCGTTGAACGAGAAGAGATTGCCAAGTCCTCTGTTGGTGGTGGTGACGAACAGCGGGCTGAGCGTTACGTCGGAGTCCGGTCCGGTGGGAAATGCGAGGTCAGCGCCAACCTTGAGCTTGGCGCTGCCCGTGGTCGCGCCCTCGATGCGCAGCGCCGGCAGCGCTGGGTTAACGTGGCCATCGTCATCAGCCTGCGCCGCCGTGGCCATCGCGGCGAACACGCCGGCTGTGAAGACGAGCCGCCTCACGGCGCCTCGAAGTCGTAGTGCCAGCCCTCGAGCGAGGTGCCCCGCGTCGAACATGCTAGAGGATCGCTGGTCGGCGCGCGGTCGTCGGCCCGGCGCGACTCGATCATGTGATCGCCGTTCCGCGAGAACCGGAACTCGTAGCGATAACTGCCAGACGGCAGGCTCAGCACACTGCCGTGCTCAATATATGACTCGATTATGAGATTGCCCGCTTCGTCGGGTACTCGCTTTCCCTGCGCATTGTAGACATGGCCGGTCGTGTAGACCTGCGGCTGCGTGGTCTGGATCAGCGCCAGTTCGACTCTGCTCATGCACCCTCTCCTTCGCCAGGACATGTCGCTGCCTGGGCGACCTTGTGTTCTTGTTGAGCTCACCGCTCAGATAGAGCGACTTGTTAGTGGAATCTCCCGATTACGCCCCGCGGCGGTAATGGCTACATTGGGCACCTCGTCGGAATTCGCGACTCGAGGACGAGCCAGGTGCTTCGTAGCAGCTGTGGCGCTGTAGCATTTTGGCGCACCCCAACGCAGTCCCCACGCTATCGATGTTGTCACGTCGGGCGGTTAGCGCTTGCCGAGCACGTCTTCCTCGCGGTGTCGCCGGTACAGCACCAGACCGGTTGTCATCAAGAACACTGCCATCATGCCCGCGACCGTGAGCGCGACGCGTACCGCGACAAAGGGCTGTGCGCTATTGGTGATTGTCTGAAATAGCGGACCGGCGTCGAATCGCACACCGAGAACGAACGTGGCGAACGCGAGCGCGACGCCAGTGGGGGGCATCCACGCCGTGTTGCGCAACCAGCGCGCGTTGCCGAGGTTCCGGGCCACGACGATCGCGCCGCCGGCGGTGGCGGCGAATGCGCCACCTAGCGATGCGAGCATCACATGGCGGATCGCTTCGATCGTGTCACTGCCGATCAGGTAACCGCGGCTGAATAGCGCGGTCAATCCCACGTCACCGACGACAACCTCAAGCATCCCGAAACCGAGGATGAAGGTCGCGATCCCGGTGATTGAAGCCGCGATGGCCCAGCCATCTGCACGGCGCGCCAGACGACACGCGGTCTCAATAGGATCGCGCCCGCGCGCGACCATGCGCTCGAACGCGCGAGCCGCGGTCCCTGACGTTACCACGTACACCGCGAGACAGACGACGACCACGAGCAGGCCGAGCCAGGACCTTCGGGTCTCTAGGAGCTCAACGCTGAGGGTTCGATCGCGACCATGCTGATCGATCCAGCCCTCCTGGCGCGGTATCGCCAGCCACGCCAGCATCGCGAACATACATGCGAGCGCTGCGACGCCCGCAGCAGTGCGTGCGACGCGGGCGACGAACACCCGCGCGAACACCACCAGTGCCAGGTCGGGTGGGCTGGTCGGGGCTGCCGCTCCGACGGCGCGCAGCGTTACCTCGAGGGGAGTCGGCCGCTCCCTGCTCGTGCGGCCGAGGATCGCTAGATCCTCCGTGATCCGATCAGCAGTCGTGTTCATGGCGTGTCTCGCGGAATGAGGGTCCGTGACGATGGCGCTGCGAGCGTCGGTTGGGCGTCGTACAGCAACCGGAGATGAGCGCGCCCGCGCGAAAGCCGCGACTTAACGGCGGAGACCGAGACACGCTGGAGCACCGCGATGTCCTCGACCTGCCAGCCCTCGATCTCGAACAGGACGATCGCTTCGCGTTGGACCAGAGGGATCCGAGCCAAGGCTTGGCGGATTCGACGGTTCGCATCGAGCGTTTCGGGCGTCGAGCCGGTGGTGCGATAGTCGGGGCTACTCGACGACGCATCGCCCGTGCGGACCTCGTCGTCGTCGTGATCGCGCTCGCCGAGAGGGATCAGCCGGCGCCAGAACGCACGCCGGCAATGCGTCCGGTGCACGTTGAGCATGATCCTGTACAGCCAAGGGCGAAACGCGTCGTCGTCGCGCAGCCCGTCAAGCTTGCCGAACGCACGCAGCATCGCCTCCTGGAATACGTCGTCGCCCTCGGTAGTCGACCGGCACACACAACGCGCAAACGCAAGCGCGCGATCGTGCAGTGGCTCGATCAATCGGCGGAATCGCTGGGGACGCTCATCCATCTGCTGCCAGGACGCCTGATCTGGGTTGCTGGGTCGCGCGCGTCAGGTCGAATTTCTACCAACGCTATGTTCGCGGTCTCGGTATTCGGCATCTTTGAACGGCGCGGTCGGCGCATCTCCGGTTGCTCGGCACTTGAGCCGCATCGCCAGCGGTGCTGTATCTATCCGCTCCAGTTGTAGTGGCTCGTGGCTCGTGCACCTTGGCTCGTTGTGACCGGCGATCTGAATGGGTCTGCGTCGCCTCGACGACGAAGAGTCCGACGATCGCAAAACTCGGATCTGTCAACTGCGAGTGGGTCCAGCACCGTGTGTTAGATTGGCCGCAATGGACTGGGCGTTGGCGGTGGAAGTTATCAAGGCGATCGCTTGGCCGATCGTCTTGTTCTACGGGATCGTCACGGTGCGCGGCTTCAAGCTCGGCCCCGTACTCGATCGGCTCAAGAGCGGCAAGATCGGCCCCGTCGAGATTTCGCTTCTCGAGCCGAAGGAGGTCCCACAGCTGCCCGCCACCACTGGCATCGTGGAGGCTACGGGGACCGCTGCCGGCACGAGCACCGCGAAGGGCGTCGGCACGTCGACGATCGACGCGCGGACGCCGACCCCGCCCCCGGCGGCACCGCCCGCGGCACCGCCCGCGATGCCGCTTCCACCTGCGCCGCCGCTGGACCCCGGGCCGGCGGCAGAGCCGGCGCTGGTCGAGTTCGCGCCTGCCGGCGCCATCGTGAACGCGTGGGCCCGCTTCGAGGAGGTCGTCCGCCGAGATGGTACCCGGCTCGGCGTCGCGCGCGCCTCGCGGCCCGGCGCGGTGGTCCAGGTTATGAGCGATCTGCGAGACCTCGGTGTCGTCGCCCCAGACATCGTCACGGTCACCCAATCGATGATGCGCGTCCGAAACGAGGTCGTGCACCCCGGCAAGGATGGTGTTCGCGTGCCGACGACCGAAGCCGCTCAGCAATTTGTCGAGACCATCGACGGGCTTATCGAGCGCGTTGAGCTCGGCTCCGACGTGATCCGGCTCCGGCAGCTGCGGGAGCAACTTGGCAACCCGCCGCCGGGGATCGTGCGTGTCGGCCGGCTCGTCGGCGGTGGCCGGAGCTCGACCATCGAGGCCGCGCACGCCATGGCGGAGGCGCGCCGGGGGATGTGGGGGGCCCGCGCGCTCTCCACGATGTCGATGATTACTGACCGCGACGCGTCTCTGCTGCTAGCGGACGGCGCGATCCTCGTCCGCGACATCGAACGCGACCGCGACATCGACATCGACATCGAACGCGACGAGGACGAGCCGGTCTAGTACCGATGTCAGGGATCGGCCGGCGGGTGGTCGCCACGAGCGCTTCACTAGCTCGACTGGTCGAGGTCGATCGCCTGGTTCGCGATGCCCGTCAGCGCTGCGGCCAGTTTGAGTGCCGCTTGCGGTGACAGCGCAATTTCGGTGGTCACGCCAAACTGGCGGTTGACGACGAGCAAAACAGCACCGAACGGCGAGACGAACTCGTAGTCGGTTGGCATCGCACCGCCCACGCGTACCTCCACAGCTGCGGGCCCTTCGTCAGCAGTGGTCTCGTGCCCGACGACAGACAGAGGATCGGGTGCTTGAGGAGCGGCCATTCTCTTTTCTACCAGATCGGACGGCTGGTACCATCCGCGTCCGCGGGGCGTAGGCGCGTAGGCGCGATCCTCGCCGTGCTCGGCCCGCCGCGGCGCCGATCGCGATCGCTGCGGGGCCGCCCAACGCCAGCGCCGCGTGCTTCGGGCGCGCCGTGAGGACCGGCTCTCGATCGTCGCCGATACCTGTTGCTTGACCGTGCTGCAGCCATCGGCTGCACGTCAGGTAACCGTTGCCGACCGAGTTGACCGAACTGACGACAGCAGGAACACACGCGGCGCCGGTGACAGTAGAACTGCGCGCGGAGCCGCCGCCGGCAGGACCGCACGCCGAGCCGCCGCCGGCGACGCACGACGAGCTTCCGTGGGCTCGGCCGGAACGACGACAGCCGCGGCAGGCGCGCGCGACTCGTCCAGGGCGCGGCTCGCGCCCGAGCTCGTCCCACGCACGGCGCGGCTGACGCCCGCGAGTCGTCCACCTGTCCCAATCCCCACAGCGCACCCCCTGGCCCCCGATCGCCGCCGATCGCTCGCGGCTCGACGCGCTGAGCGCACGAGCTCGGCGCGGGCCATGCGAAACGGCGTGGCCGCGAGGGCAGGTGAGTGCCGGGGCGTGGCGTCACCGTCCCCACGCGTGGTGATCGCCGGCGCGGCAGAGCTCGCCGCGCGGCCGAACCCGCCGACTCGAGCACCAGGTCGCCCCCGATCATGCTCGAATGGTTCATGGTGGAGATCGATGCAGACTTCGTGAACGACGTGAGGACCAAGCTGGCCGCCGACTTGGTGCAACTAGGCTACGCGGTGCCCGCTCCGGCCGGCGACCCCTACGCCGCGGCGCACCGGGTGTGCATGGACCACTACAACGCGCACGCCCGGCGGGTGCCAACACGCCCTCGCGTGGTGCGTTGGTCGACGGAACTTCGCGCTCGCGAGTTGGGTTTGACGCCGGAGATACGTTCCGGTGTCACCGCCGCCCAGGGAGATCTGACGGCTGGTGCCGACCTCACCCCGCGGCTTAGCCGCAAGCTGCTCAAGCGTGGATTCAACGACAAGATGCTCAATGATTGGGGGATCCATCATCTACACCTCGGCTTGTCGATGGAGCCCGACGGTCGCTTCGTGACGAGGACCGGCGATGTGCTGCTTGTCCTTTTTCGAGATGATGACGCGCACCTTATCGACGTCCGGGCGCATGGAGCCTGGTGCGACGATGACCTCGTTGAGATCGTTCATGCCAACTGGCCGGAGACCATTCGCGAGTTTCGCCTCGAAGGTGTAAGCGGCTTCGAGCTAACGACGGAGCAGCGCGCGAACCTGCGCAGCAAGAACGGGAACGCGGGGGTTACGGCGCGGGACGGCACCTTCTACGCCGGCATCGGTGGCGGACTCGTCGGCTCTGCCGCCAACCTCCGCGCAGTCTGCTGGGGTGATTGGCAGCTGAAGATGGCGCAAGATGCCGAGGCTACCTTGCGCGCGTACGACCTGGAGTCGCTCGCGGACAAAGTCGCCGAGAAGGTTGGAACGCGTCCGGCTCGTTTGGCCTGCCGGCTCGCCGAGGTCGAGGGCAACGACGCATACGTCGTGATCGACGGCGCCGAGTTCTCCGTTGATGGAACGGTGAGGCCATTTGTGGTCAAGCTCGCGCTCCGCGCCCCCGCGTGAGGTCGACCCGGCGACCAGGCCGACGCCGGCGATCGCGCCGCGGCCCGTGCTCGCCGCCCGCGTGTCCTGGCCGGGGTTCCGATAGCAAACGGGTGAAATCGGTCGATCTTGGTCAGGACCGACGGAGCGGACCCTTCGACCCTTCGACCTGGCGAGCTCGGGATCGACAGTGGACTACATCATCGTCGGTGAAGCGATGGCCGGCGACCAGCGCGGAGTTTGTCGAGTGCGGCGCTCATGTAGACGCTGTTCCAGAGCACCAAGGCGTTGGTGACGAGGTTGAGGCACTGCGCTTGGTTTCGCGCCGCTGCAGCCAGGACCCCGTCCAAGAAAACACCCCGGCCGAACAGACTGTGCAATGTTCGCGACACGTTCGCGCCGTAACGAACCGACGAGGATCACGATGGCAACCCCTCAAGCAATCATGACGGCGGCCGACCTTGTTCGTGCCGTCACAGAGATCACCCAGCAGAGCGGACAAGCGGTCGCAACCGGCGATGAGGTCTACGTCTGGCTGGCGCTGCCGGCGAACAACATCGACTGGGGCGGCAACATGACTCCGCGGGGTCGGCATTTCTGGAAGGCCGATCACGCGAACGCGCCGGGCATCTTGCGAAAGTTCAAGATCGAGCCGTTGACGCATACCGGCGCCAACGCCTGGTGTCTTGCAAGGCGGTGGATAGACGGTTGTGTCTGGACGACGCAGCAAGCCCCCCGCTGGCGCGCGATCCCATGGGACGCGGCCAAGAAGAATTGGATCTGGCGGTGTGCGGAACGTGTTGATGCGACTGTCGCGCCCTTCAACGCGTTCGACGTCCAAGCGCTCGCCCGCTGCAAGGCGACCGGACAGAGCGGGCAAGATGACGAGGACGACGAGTAACCGCGGATCTGGGATTATCACGGCCATGGGCTAACCGACCGCGGCCTCGGGTAGCGCGGCGAGGTCCCTCCCTGTGCCTCAGCGTCTTCCGCTCGACATCGCGCAGCTTCTTGAGGTTCGCATGGACCCGCGCCGCAGCCTTCGGATCCGCAAGCGCCTGGCCACAGACGGGGCATGTCGCCATCTCGATCGTGCCTACGCCATCTCGATCTTCGTCGAGGTCGGCGTCGATCCCGGAACTCGGGCTGCTCCGCTTGCGGCGCGCGGTGGGAGCGTACAGCGCCGGCCGCATCATCAACCCGCGCACCGCGCGCGCGCAGATGACCGGCGGGATCATCTGGGGCTGGGGCATGGCGGCCATGGAGCAGACCCGCCACGAGGCCAAGCTCGGCCGGTGGGAGGCCAAGAACCTCTCGAACAACGCGATCCCCGTCAACGCCGACATTCCCTCGGACATCGACGTGCTGTTCGTCGACGAGCTCGATCTGCGCGCCAGCCCACTGGGCGCGAAGGGCATCGGCGGCTCGGCGCCACCGGCGTCGCAGCGGCGGTCGCCAACGCCGTCTTCGACGCGATCGGCAAGCGCGTCCGGACGCTGCCGATCACGCCCGAGAAGCTCCTCGAGCCGTGAGGCGGGCCCCGCTTCCAGCTCGCCGCGATCGATGTGGCCGCGGGTTTGCGGCGAGCGTGCTCGTTCACGCGCTCGACGATGCGCGGAGGCTCGGCCACGGTCGAGATGGGTTTCGGATCAGGGGGGCTGCTCGCTCATGAGCCCAGGCTCGCCGGGTCGTGGGGGGGGGCGGGTCGAAATGCCCTCGACCGGGTCGCGGGGGGGCAAGAAGACCTTCGGAACTTCGTCACCGCGCACTACCGCGCGCGAGCTCGTCCAAGCGCGAACTCGTCCAGGCGCGCCCCCGCGCGCGAGCTCGTCCAAGCGCGCCACGCGCGCAGCTCGTCCAGGCAGACCGCGTTGCCTCGCTTCCACGTTTACTGTGCACTACGGGTACCGCATCGTGCGATGTGAGCAACCGCCGATTCGGCCTACGTTTTCAAGGGTAACTTGCACAGCGGTCGCGGCATCGTAGACTTCCATTTCGACGCATTTCGCGTCGTGACAACCGAAGCTGTGCGTCGACAAGAAGCCCGCGGGGATGAGTGCCGCGGGTCTAGGGAGAGCGATTCAACTGCGACCATCGAGATGGGTGCGATGGAAGTGGATACATGAGCAACCCAACGCAAGCGCCGGGTTTGGCCACCGTCGTGAGCGAAGAACATGAGAGCCACACCGCGCGCCACGCGGGAAGAACTAGCCGACCGTCGACGAGGCAACAGCGCTTTCCCCGCCGGGTTCACCCCGGAGAAACGCGCACGCCCTCATGCTCTCCTCCCTCAAGCTCTCGTCTGTCGACAAGAACGTCTCGACTCGTCCCTCGACGAGGCCCGACGGCGTCGAGCGCTTCCCGCATCGCGGGGGTGCCCATCAACCGCCCGAGGTTCTTGGGATCTGTCGGCCCGAGCCGGCGCTATCGTTCGAGTGCCAGCTTGATCTCCGCGGCGCAAACAAGGTCAGCGCCTGCGCGCGCACTTCGATTGCCGTCGTCGCGATCGTGCTGATCGTCTTTTTCATCGTCGCCGGCGTCGTGCTGGTGGCAAGGGGCGAAGGCTCGCGGCCCGAGGAGCGCCACGAGGAGCTCGGGCGGTGCACAGAGCGCATTCAGCCGAAGTAGAACCCATCACGAGGTCGCCGCCGATCGCCGGCGGGCCACGCGTTCCGGCGCGCGGGGGGCGATCCCCGATCACCCTGGTCGCTGCCTTCGGGGCGACGGCGAGCGCCGTCGCCGCCGATCGCCGGCGCGGCGAGCTCGCCGACCTTCCAGGCCGAGGACCTCGAACCCGGCGACCAGCGCGCCGCAATCGCCCGCGGAGAGCTCGTCAATCAGGCCGAGTACCTCGTGCTCGGTCGACCAGCGCGCCACGATCACCGATGCCTCGAACCTCTTGATGCGCAGGAGCTCGGCCAGGAGCTCGGCGCTGTCCACGTGGCCGCGCTGCGCCGCGCGATCTTCCACGCTGTAGTGCACCGTGGTCTCGGGCGCCGTGCGATCTTCCACGCTGTAGAGCACCGTGGTCTCGGGCTGGCGGCGGGTATACCCGCGCGCGATCGGTTCGTCCCCCACGTGTCGGTTGCGCCGTCTTGCCGCGGCGAGGTCCGCGCGGCGCGTTGGACGCGCGTCGAGCTCGAGCACCAGGTCCGTCGGCGAGCGGGCACACCCGAGTTCGTGGTGGCCGGCGACCAAGCCGACGCCAGCGGTCGCCGCTGTACCGCGACCAGATCGACGCCGACCAACACCGCCGCCCGGCCAGGCGACCAGTAGCTCGAGCCGCAGGGTTGCAACGCGAGCTGCTTTGACGATGATGCGGCCCATGAGGCGCTCCCCTCATCACGCTGCCCTGACCGAGGCCCTGACCGCGGCGGTCGCGCGGTTTCAAGCCGACCTCCGACGGTTGGCGCGCACCGTTCACCGGCAGGAGCACGCGCGCATCCTGGCGACGGTTGAGCCAACGCCACCAAGCGCACGAACGCGCGCTGAGCCGGCGATCGCGGTACGAACGCGCCAGCAACCGGCAGCGGCACCACGTACGCGCCAGCGGCCGGCAGCGGCGGCACCAACGCGCCAACGCCAGCGGCACCAGGAACGCGTCCGCGGCCGGTGGCAACACGAACGCGCAAGCAGGCGGCAGCGGTGGCAGGACCGCTTGCCAAGCCGGCGGCGGCGGCAGTAGGAGCGCGAGCCGAGCTGACCGAAATGACGACAGCAGGAACACACGCGGCGCCGGCGCCGGTGACAGCAGAACTGCGCGCGGAGCCGACGACGGCAGGACCGCACGCCGAGCCGCCGCCGGCGATGATGCACCGCGCTCGTACCTCTGGGCCGGCCGCCTGGATCCATCGATGCGTGCGGGCTGCCGCGCAGCGCTGGCGCCTCACGACGAGGCAGACCGCGGTGCTGCGAGCAAATCGTCGACGGTGAAGCCAACGCGAGCACGGTGAAGCCAACGCGACCCATTGTCACGAGCTCGGGCACCTCGGTGCGCGCGGTGAAGCAGCATGTCTCCGCGCTGCTGGACCGCGCGGGCGTCGATAGCCGTACGGCGCTCGTCGCGGGCGTCCTCCTGAAGTAGCATCGCGGAGTGTGATGCTCGGCCAACGGTCGTGGCCGCTCGTATCGCGTTCGCTGGCGTGTCGCACGTGCTTCGGTTTCCCGAAGTTGTGCGCGCGCATTATTCGGCGCAGGTTCCATGCAACAGGGAGATATCAATTTTATGAAATTCGTTCTGCACCTTACCTTCGTCGTCGCGACTCTAACCGGCGGCATCACCGTTCGTTCAGCTGGTGCCGATCCGGCCCGCCATCCTGAGCAGCCCGCCCCTCATCCTGCGCCCTCCCCCAACATCCCGTCCACCCCCGACGCGCCGCGTCCCACCCCACCCACAGGTCAGGAGCGCTCGCCGGCGCCGCCGACGCAGACCAATAACCGGGAAAAGCGCACAGGGGATGACGTCAAGATGCCGTCGCCGCCGTCACACAGAGCACTATAATCTCTGGGTGCGGACCTTCGCAAGTCGATGATGCACCGCGCTCGTACCTCTGGGGCGGCCGCTTGGATCCATCGATGCGTGCGGGCTGCCGCGCAGCGCTGGCGCCTCACGACGAGGCAGACCGCGGTGCTGCGAGCAATCGTCGACGGTGAAGCCAACGCGACCACGGTGAAGCCAACGCGACCATTGTCGCGAGCTCGGGCACCTCGGTGCGCGCGGTGGAGCGCCGCGTCCCACCCCACCCACCGGTCAGGAGCGCTCGCCGGCGCCGCCGACGCAGACCAA
>Ga0070717_10000207_pt1 | contig 41225 bp, 34 predicted proteins | sample LARL113metaG_FD_71366 | JGI IMG/M metagenome (GOLD analysis project Ga0070717, IMG submission 71366) | Corn, switchgrass and miscanthus rhizosphere microbial communities from Kellogg Biological Station, Michigan, USA - LAR L11-3 metaG | ecosystem: Host-associated > Plants > Roots > Rhizosphere ...
CGAATCGTTTCTTGGAGGGCGATCGATCGTGGTTACATCGCGGACATTTGATCTGGTGCCTATGGAATGGGAGGAGACTCGCCGGAAGCTGATCGGCCGGCTGGCCGGGGTGCTTTGGGTGCTCGGAGTCCTCATTTCGTTCCAGCTCGACCCGGCCCGCGTCCAAAACAAGCTCTACGGCGACCTCTCGACGCCGCAAATCCTCGACTGGGCAGCCCACAACGGGACCGGCATCTCGGTGCATGCCCTTGTAAGCCCATTCCAATGGACCCTTTGGGCTATCGCCACAGTTCTCACGATCAGCCTGCTACGGGGGCGTGGAATCCTGGCTGTGATCGGTTACATCTCGGTCGCATCCGGGATGGCGATCAGCTGGGTCATCGCGGGCGTCATGTTCGCGATGGCCGAGACTGCTCAGCAAGCGGGGAGCGACGCGGGTGTCGTCGCTCTCTTCAAACTGGCCCATGACATGACATTCACGGACGGCTTCGCCTTGCGGTTGGCGATCGCGAGCATTTCGGCCCTCATCGTGTTGACGCGCCTGCTGCCGGCGCCCCTCGCGTGGCTCGGTGGGCTGTCAGCCCTCTACGGCCTGGTCGCGCTTCCGCTTCAGCTCCTGCTCACTGGGAACATCTACGGAATCACGGGACCGCTGAGCCTCCTTTTTGGCTTGCCGTGGATCTTGGCCATAGGCGTCACTCTCATGATCAAGCCGATCTGGGAGCCGCTCCCGGAACGGGCGGCTCGGCCCGCGGTCTGAACCTGAGCTGCGTAGATTGCGGGGGGCCACAGCGGGGCCCGTCAGGGCAATGGTGTTCGAGTTGTGTACGGATTGGTGGACCCGAGGGGATTCGAACCCCTGACCTTCTGAATGCCATTCAGACGCGCTCCCAGCTGCGCCACGGGCCCACGACCGGGAAACGTCAATTGTAGTCGGGGGTAAGACGGCTCCCTCCAAGCCGGGCGGAAACCCCCAAGAGCGCCCCGGTCCATCTCCGAACGGCGGGGGGCTGATACCAGCTGCGAGGGCCTTACCATCGTCAGCGGCACTCAGGTGGACACGCTGCTCTCCGTCAGCCAGCTGGTGGTCAGCTTGCTGTTCGTCCTCCTCGGCTTCCTCGCCCTGCGCGACTGGCTGAAAGAGCGCGAGAGCTCGCGCGGCTGGCTGGCCCTCGCCGTCGGCTCCCTCGGACTGGTGAGCCTCACTGGCCGCGTCCAGGCCGCCGGCGGGCTCCCCGCCAGCGAGCTCGTGACCGACCTCAACGTCGGGATCTTCCTGCTCAGCGCATACGCGCTGCTCCGCTTCCGCGGCACCTTCATCCCCCTCCGGCGATCCACCAACATCGGAGCGCTGGCCCTGCTCCTGATCAGCGCACTCCTCTTCATCGTCGCGGGCGTCGCATTCGCACCCGGCAGCACGGCGCGCTGGTTCCAATTCCTGGCCACGGTCGTCCTCGTCGGAGCCTGGGGAATCTGCGTCATGGACACGATCGTCCGGCTCGCCTGGGCGAGCAGACACCGCCCCTCAGTGCAAAAGGCGCGGCTCCGAGCCCTCTCGTCCGGCTTCGCACTGCTGGTGCTCATCCTGGTGGTGGCAGGCGCCGCGCCGGAGCTCGCGAGAAACCCGGCGGTGCAACTGGCGATCCTGCTCTTGGCGATGCTGAGCGCGCCGCTCATCTACGCCAGCTTCTCGCCGCCGATCTGGTTGCGCAGGACCTGGCGCGAGAAGGAAGAGGAGGCGCTCCGGCTGGCGGTGCGCGACCTCCTCCTCTTCAGTCCGAGCCGGCAGATCCTGGCCGAACGAGGCCTCGACTGGGCGCAGCGGCTGGTCGGCGCGGACGCGGCCTTGATCGCCGACAGCGACGGCGCGCCGCTGGCCGCCCACGGCGTCTGGCCCGACCGCATCAAGGGGCTGGTACAGGACCTGGACCACGATGAAGCGGGTCGGATCGTCCGCCTCACCGACGCCGATCAGCCCGGCAGCGCGATCATCCTGCCCCTCCCGCTGGACGCCGGCACGGGCGCGCTGATCGTGATCAGCGGGCCTTTCACCCCCTACTTCGGCTCCGACGAGCTCGCCCGCCTGACCAGTTACGCGACCGCCATCACGGCGGCCCTCGACCGCGCCATCCTGACCGAGCGCATCGCCGCGCTGGAACGCACCAAGACCGAGTTCCTGAACCTCGCCAGCCACGAGCTGCGCGGCCCCATCACCCTCATCCGCGGTTACCTCGACATGCTGGCCAGGGGCAGCCTCGGCGCGGTCAGCAAGGAGCTGGCCCGGGTGCTCCCGGCGCTCCAGGTCAAGGCCGAGGAGATGAACAGCCTGATCGAGCAGATGATCGAGGCCGCGCGGCTCGAGGAGGGCCGGCTCGAGCTGCATCCCGTCGACACCGACCTCCGGGAGCTCGCGCACAAGGCGGTCGAGCTGATCGGCCCGCTGTCGGGCGGGGCGCACGCGATCAAGTTCGAGACCGCGGCCCAGGAGGTGCGGGCGACCGTCGACCCGGAGCGCGTCAGCACGATCCTGGGCAACCTGCTCAGCAACGCCATCAAGTACTCCCCGGGCGGCGGCGAGGTGAGGTGCGCGGTCAGCCGGGAGGGCCAGATGGCGGTGGTGGAGGTGTCCGACCAGGGCGTCGGCATCGCGCCCGAGGAGATGGACAAGCTCTTCACCCGGTTCGGCCGGATCGCCAACCATGAAACCCGGCACATCAGCGGCACCGGGCTCGGCCTCTACCTCAGTCGCCAGCTGGCCCGGATGCACGGCGGCGACGTCACCGTCAGCTCCATACCCGGCGAGGGCAGCACCTTCCGGCTGGCGGTACCTCTGACCAGCCAATGAACAGCCCCTGCGCCACCCACACCGCCAACCCCGCCGGCGCCCACTTCCCAACCCACCTGCCGGGGGTCCTGCCCGCCCTCATGCGCAGCCGCCGCAAGCGGCCGCAGGTCCTGCTCGTCGAGGACGACCGCTTGCTGGCCGACATGTACCGCTTCCAGCTCGAGCGCGAGGGGTACCAGGTGGAGATCGCCTCCGACGGCAAGCAGGGGCTGAACGCGATCCGCGCCAGCCGGCCTGACCTCGTGCTGCTGGACGTCAGGCTGCCCGTCATGGAAGGCTTCGAAGTCCTGGAGCAGCTCCAGGCGGACTCCCAGGACGTCAGGAAGATCCCGATCCTGATCCTCTCCAACTACGGCGACGCGCGCATGATCAGGCGCGGGCTCGAGCTGGGGGCCCGGGAGTACCTGGTCAAGTCCGCGACCACGCCCAGCACGCTGGCCGCCAAGGTCAAAGAGCTCCTTGCGCCCGGCGCCCCACATTTATAGGGGACGCGCGCGAGGGCGCGGCCCTTATCCTGCGATCTCAGATGGGAGCGAGGAAACGGCATCGTGCCGTGCTTTCGCTGCGCGACCGCGCGCTCGCGGCGCTGGCGATCGGCATCACGGTGCTGGCGGCCCTGGGCGTCTTCGAGGCGGCCGATGCCCGCAGCCTGACTGACGCCGAGCAGACGCTCGCCACCTTCCGCGCCTTGGAGGCCGACAGCCAGGCCCTGGCCGCCGGCATGAGCCTCCAGGACACGGGGCTGGCGACCTACGTGCAGGCGCTGACCCTCGACCCTGCGACCTTGAGAGGCCTGGGCGGCCGCGAGACCCTGCTGGCCGACTACCAGTCGGGGTCCGGGCAGGTCGCCGACGGCCTGGTCCGGATCCGCCAGGAAACCAGGCTCCTCCACCTGGAGCGGCAGGAGCAGCCGGTGGAGGCCGCGGCCAGGGCCTGGCAGGCCTGGGCGCAGGGGCGCCGCACGACCGCCGAGGCCAACGCGGGCCGGCCCGCCGACCCCGCCCTGGACGCTGAAGGCACTGCGCTCTTCGTCGCCTTCAATGCGGCCGACCAGGCCTTCGCCGACCAGGTCCGTCGCGCCACCGCGCAGGCGGCCGTCGTCGTCGACCGCCAGGCGGCCCGCCACAACCAGATCTTCTATAGCGGGCTGGGGTTCGAAGCCCTGGTCCTGCTGCTGCTGGCGATCGCCGTCATGCGCTCCGTGGTCGGCCCCTTGGCTCGGCTGACGCGCACGGCCGAGGAGCTCGCCGCCGGCCTCGCCACCGAGGTTCCTTACTCCGAACGGCAGGACGAGGTGGGCAGCCTGGCCCGCGCGCTCAACGCCTGGCAGACCAGCACCGCCGACATGGTCAGCGTCTTCGAGCGCTCCCCGATCGGCATCTGCCGCCTCTCCACCGGGGGCGTGATCCTGGAGGCCAACCCCAGCTTCGAGCGGATGCTCGGCTACAGCGCCGCCGAGCTCGACGGCCGCCCCTATCGCGACTTCACGCCCGAGGTCGGCCACTATGGCGAGCTGATCACTGGCCGCCGGGACCGGGTTGCGGTGGAGACCCGCTACCAGCGGCGGGACGGGTCCCAGTTCTGGGGCAGCCTCACGGTCTCGCCGGTCCACCACGCGGACGGGGCGGTCGACTACTTCGTGGCGATGATCGAGGACATCGACCACCGCAAGCGCCAGGAGTTCGACCTCCTGCACCGCGCCGCTCACGACTCGCTGACCGGCATCCCCAACCGCAGCCTCTTCGACGACCGCCTGGACCAGGCGGTCCGCGCCGCCCGCCGCCGGCGCGGCAAGCTGGCCGTTCTCGCCATCGACCTCGACCACTTCAAGCCCGTCAACGACGAGCTCGGCCACCACGCCGGCGACGAGGTGCTGCGCCGCCTCGCCGACCGGCTGCGCTCGGCGCTGAGAGAGTCGGACACCCTGGCCAGACTGGGCGGCGACGAGTTCGCGGTGCTGCTGGCGGAGCAGGACGAGGCCGGCGCGCAGGCCACGGCGCTCAAGCTGCTGGAGTCCGTGGAGGAGCCGTTCGAGATCGAAGGCCAGCTGCGCCCGATCGGCCTCAGCATCGGGGTGGCCGTCTTCCCCGCCGACGGCCGCAATCCGGCCGAGCTGATGCTGGCCGCCGACAGCGCCATGTATCGCGCCAAGCGGAACGGCAGCGGCTGGGCCGCCTCCCAATCCGTTTTGCGGCTCGCCTAAACCGCCTTAACATCATTCTCATCTCAGACCCAGAAGAGCCCGAGCCCAAATCCACCGACACTGCCAAGGTCCTGCCGGCGATGCCGAAGAGCCAGCCGGAGCCGTCCTGGGGTGTCGTGGAGAGTCCGAAGCCGGACGCCAACGCCAAGCGCCCGCCGCCGCCGGTCGACGACGCCGTCCGCGCACACGCCGAATGGTTCGCCTGGGCCAAGCGCCACAAGGCCGACTTCGGGCGGGCCCACGGGGCGGCGCGCAAGGCCGTGGCGGCCTCCGAGCAGGGACTGCCCCCAGACGACGTCGAGAAGGCCGCGCGCGAGGCCATCGCCGCGGGGGACACGGCGCCGGTAGATGAGACGCGCCAGGCTTACAGCGCCTGGTTCGCGGTGGCGGCCGTCGACATGGGCCTGGAGCCGGCTCGAGCCCATGCCTTCGCCCAGGCGGGCTACGCGGCCCAACGCGAGGGCGCGGACGTCAAGAGCGCCACCAGCATCGCCGAGGCCGCGGGCGCCGCGGCGCCGCTGCCCCCACCACCGGGGGCCGTCGATCCGGCCGCCCTCAGCACCGAGCCGCTGGCGCCCCGGCCGGGCACCTTCCCGCCCCAGCCCCGGGCCGACCTCGGCGACTGGGGACCGCCGCCCGGCGCACCGCCGCCGCCGCCGCCCGGCGCGCCGCCGCCGCCTCCGACCGCCGCCCCCCCACCCCCACCTCCACCACCGCCCGTCTCAGAGCGGCCCGCCTGGAGCCCGCCGCCGCCGTTCATCCCGCCACCACCGGCGGAGCCCACGCCGACGGTCGAGACCCCCAGCTGGTCGCCGCCCACCTCACCCCCGCCCTCGGCCGGCCCGCCCCCTGCGTGGCCACCACCGCCGGAAACGCCACCGCCGCCCCCACCGCCTCCAGCCCCGCCGGCGGACACCGGCGCCTGGAAGCCGCCGACCAGCTTCACGCCACCACCCCCGCCCCAGGACGAGCCGGTCGCACCCGCCACCCCGCCCACGCCGGCCACCCCGGCCACGCCCGCCGTCACCCGCCAGGGCGCCATCGACAAGGCCGTCGCCGACACCAAGGTGATCGCCGTGACCAGGAGCGCAGCCAAGCTCGTCTCCTATGGCGAGGTCAAGAAGACCGGCCGCCGGTCCCTGCTCTCCGATACCCTGCCCCCCGATGTTCGGATCTGGGTGGTCGCGGTCGCGGGCACGCTGACCAGCCTGGCCGAGCCGGCCGTCGGGCACGCGGTGGCCTACCTGGCTGGCGACCAGCACGCCGGCATCGGCTATGACATTCACACTGGGACGGGCTGGCCGGCCTGGTTCGACGAGCTGCCCGACCAGGCGACCGACTAAACAGCATGGGGGCCGAGTTCCGAGGCTGGACCGAAGACTTCCAGCGCTTCTTCATCGGTCTCGGGATGGACAACAGCAAGCGGTACTTCGAGGCCAACCGCAAGACCTACGAGCAGAAGGTACGCGACCCGATGGTGACGCTGCTTCGCTCGCTGGAGAACGAGTTCGGGCCGAGCAAGGTCTCCCGGCCCAACCGCGACATCCGGTTCTCGAAAGACAAGTCGCCCTACAAGACCAACATCTACGGCCACACCGCCGGGGGCTACGTCTCCCTCGACGCCAAGGGTCTGGTCACCGGCGGCGGCCAGTACGAGCTCTCGCCGCAGGCGCTGGCCAGGTACCGGGAGGCCGTGGCGAAAGACTCCAGCGGCAAGCCCCTGGCGGAGATCGTGGACAGGCTGCAGATGCAGGGCTACGAGATCGGCGGCGAGGAGCTCAAGCGGGTGCCCAGCCCCTACCCGCAGGATCATCCGCGCGCGCGTCTATTGAGGCACAAGCGCCTCTTCTACTGGAAGTCGCTCGGACTGCAGCCCTGGCTGGGCAGCCCGGAAGCCCGTGACCACGTGGCGGCCGCCTGGCGCGACGGCGCGGAGCTGGAGGCCTGGGTCCGGAAGCACATCGGCTAGAGAGCGGCGAGCGGAACCCGCTCCAGCAGCTCCCGGCCCGCCCGCGCCGCCAGCCGGGGCGCCTCCCCTAGGGCGCCGGTGAGCACCAGCAGGTGGTGCCGGGTGCCGTCGGGCAGGACCGCCGCGGCCACCAGCTCGAGCGAGCCGCCGTCGACGCGCGCCAGCGCGCCCACTGGCGAGCGGCAGGTCCCCCCGGTGGCCTCCAGCACCGCGCGCTCAGCGTCCACCGCCACTCGCACGTCGGGCCGGTCGAGAGCGGCCAGCAGCCCGCGCACCCGTCGATCCGACCGCCGCGCCTGGATCGCCAGCGCCCCCTGGCCGCCGGCGGGGGTCACGTCGCCGGGCGAGAAACGGGCCGCGATCCGCTCGGCCAGACCCAGCCGGTCGAGACCGGCGGCGGCCAGCACCAGGAGGTCGGTCTCCCCGGCGTCCAGCTTGCGCAGCCGGGTATCCACGTTCCCGTGCAGCGGCTGGTGGCGCAGGTCCGGCCGCAGGCGGAGCAGGAAGCCAGCCCGGCGCAGGCTGTCGGTGCCGACCCGCGCACTGGCGGCCGCCCCCGCCAGCGAGCCCCCGACCAGCGCGTCGCGCGGGTCCGCGCGCTCGGGGTAGGCCGCCACCACCAGGTCGGGCTCGGCGACCAGGGGCATGTCCTTGGCCGAGTGCACGGCGAGGTCGGCCTCACCCGCCAGCAGCGCCCTCTCGAGGGCGGTCACGAACACGCCCTCGCCGGGCGTGGTGTCCGGGGCGCGCACATCGCCCGCGCTCACGACCGGCACCAGCTCCACCGCCACGCCGAGCCGAAGCAGGGCGGTTTCCACCCATCGCGCCTGGATCAGCGCCAGCGCCGACCCGCGGGTGGCGATCCGAAGCGCGCTCACGGGCTCATTGTGGCCGGCCTCACAAGCCCGCCGCCGCGGCTTGTCGCGTCAGCACAGGCGGAATAAGTCCGCCAGAGGCAGACTTCTCATTCGCAATGCGAACCCGCGACCTCGTCGGCGTGCACCTGACGCGCCGCCGCGTGGTCGATTTCGCGTACTGCACGACCTGCTCTTGTAGGTAAGGCGGCCTCCGCCGCCGCCCTCCGGTCCCCCCACGGCGCTGTGCCGTGCGCGCTGGGGCCGCCGCCGATTCCCCCCACCCTCAAGCACACCTGGATGGACGTGGACAGCAAAGACGAGACGCAGGCAACCGAAGAACTCTCCAAGGTCGAGCGGACCAAGGCCGCCAGCGCGCACCTGCGCGGGACCATCGCGGCCGAGCTGGAGGAGGCGACCCCCACCTTCACCGAGGAGGCGGGCACGCTCCTCAAGTTCCACGGCGTCTACCAGCAGGACGACCGCGACCGCCGCAAGGAGGCCCGTGCCAAGGGCCTCGACAAGCATCACCAGATGATGATCCGGACCCGGATCCCGGGCGGCGTGGTCTCGCCCGAGGGCTACCTGGCGCACGACCGGATCGCGGGCGAGTGGGGCAACGGCACCCTGCGCGTGACCACCCGCCAGGACTTTCAGCTGCACGGCGTCCTCAAGGGCGACCTCCACGCCGGCGTCCACGCCATCAACGAGGCGCTGATGACCACCCTCGGGGGCTGCGGCGACCAGAACCGCAACATCATGTTCTGCCCGGCGCCCGCCCAGGACCGCCTGCGCGGCGAGGTGCGGGCGCTGCTCGCGCAGCTGGTGCCGGCCCTAACGCCCAGCACCCGCGCCTACCACGAGATCTGGATCGACGGCGAGGTGGTCCACGACGGCAAGCCCCCGGCCGACGAAACCGAGGACCTGTACGGCGAGTCCTACCTGCCCCGGAAGTTCAAGACCGCGCTCGCCCTCGACGGCGACAACTGCGTCGACGTTTACGCCAACGACCTCGGGCTGGTCGCGATCGCCGACCGCGAGGGCGGCCTGGCCGGGTTCAACGTGCTGGTCGGCGGCGGCCTCGGCCGCACCGCCAACAAGCCCGAGACCTTCCCCGCCATCGCCCAGCCGCTGGGCTTCGTCACTCCCGACCGGGCGATCGCCGTCTCCAGGGCGGTGGTGGCGGTGCAGCGCGATCACGGCGACCGCGCCAACCGCCGCCACGCGCGCCTCAAGTACCTGGTGCACGACCGCGGGCTCGACTGGTTCCGCGCCCAGGTCGAGGCCGAGGCCGGTTTCCAGCTCCAGAGGCCGCGCCCCATGCGACGCCTGCAGATGCACGACCACCTGGGCTGGAACCAGGGCTGGTACGGCCTTTACGTCGAGAACGGCCGCATCGAGGGCTCCCTGCGGGACGCCCTACGCGAAGCTGTCGAGCGCTTCCGACCCGCCGTCTATCTGACCGGGCAGCAGAACGTCCTGCTGGCCGGGATCGAGGATCGAAGGGGGCTGGAGGCCATCTTTCGGAAGCACGGCGTGCCCCTCACGGAGGAGATCTCGCCGACGCTGCGCAACTCGATGGCCTGCCCCGCCCTGCCCACCTGCGGGCTGGCGGTCGCCGAGTCGGAAAGGGCGCTGCCGGGCCTGATCCGGCAGATCGAGGCGCTTGTCCGTGGCCTCGGCCTGGAGGACGAGCAGATCTCGTACCGGATGACCGGCTGCCCCAACGGCTGCGCCCGCCCCTACCTCGGGGACGTGGGCTTCGTGGGCACCACGCTCGGCAAGTACGACGTCTACCTGGGCGGGGACTTCACGGGCACCCGCTTGAACCGCCTGTTCGCGCGCAACGTGCGGCTGGCCGAGATCCCGGCGCTGCTGGAGGGCCCCTTGAGCGCGTTCGGCGCCGAGCGCCAGGCCGGGGAGGGCTTCGGCGACTGGTGCGAGCGGGTCGGCGTGGACAGCCTGCGCGAGCGCTTCGAGGAGGCTGCGGGATGACCCCCCAGCGCATCCTGCGCGAGGCCTACCGGGCGCACCCGCGGGTGGCCCTGGTGGCGTCCTTCCAGGTGGAGTCGGTGGTCCTGATCGACATGGCATCCGAGATCGTGCCCGCGCCCGAGGTCCTGACCATCGACACCGGCCGCCTGCCCCAGGAGACGCACGACGCCATCGACGCCGTGCGCGAGCGCTACCCCATCCGCCTCCGGGTCCTCGCGCCCGACCCCGGCGACCTGGCCCAACTGGCGGCGGAGCACGGTGCGAACCCCTTTCACCGCTCGGTCGAGCTGCGGCAGCACTGCTGCGACCTGCGCAAGACGCGCCCCCTCACCCAGGCGCTGAGGGGCTTCGACGCCTGGATCACAGGCCTTCGCCGCGACCAGGGCGGAACCCGCACGCACACCCCGATTTCGGCGCCTGACCCCGCCCACGGCGGCATCTTCAAGATCGCCCCCCTGGCCGAGTGGACGCGGGACCAGGTCTGGGCGTATGCGCGCGAGCGCGACCTGCCCCTGCACCCGCTCTACGCCCGCGGCTACACCTCGATCGGCTGCGCCCCCTGCACCCGCGCCACCAGGCCCGGCGAGGACGAGCGAGCCGGCCGCTGGTGGTGGGAGCAGGACGGCGTCAAGGAATGCGGCCTCCACGGGGCGGGAGACTCCTCCCCGCTTGGCGGGGAGGTCCCGCCCGCAGGGCGGGGGAGGGGGACGTGGTGAGGCTAGCGACCCTCCTGACCTGCGCCCTGCTGGCAGCCTGCGGCGGCGCCGCCGTCCTGCCGCAGACCTCGTCCGCACCCGAGCTGCGCCTCGGCTTCTTCCCCAACGTGACCCACGCCGCCGCCCTGGTCGGGATCAAGAAGGGCTTCTTCCAGGACGCGCTGGGCAGCACCGCCCTCAAGACCTCCGCCTTCAGCTCGGGCGCCAACACGATCGAGGCGCTGCTCTCAGGCTCCATCGACGCCACATACATCGGCCCCAACCCCACCGTCACCGCCTACGCGCGCTCGCACGGCCTGGCGGTGCGCGTGGTCGCGGGAGCCACCTCGGGCGGCGCCTCGCTCGTCGTCCGACCGGGAGCCACCCTCAAAACGCTCGCCAGCCCCGGCCTCGGCAACACCCAGGACATCGCGCTTCGCTGGTGGCTGAAGGGCCAGGGCCGCTCCGACGTGACAGTGCTCCCGCAGGACAACGCCCAGACCCTCCAGACATTCAAGGCCGGGCAGATCGACGGCGCCTGGGTGCCCGAGCCCTGGGCCACCCGGCTGGTGACCGAGGCCGGCGGCAAGGTGCTGGTGGACGAGCGCGACCTCTGGCCCGGCGGCCAGTTCGTGACCACCCAGCTGGTCGTCCGCACCGATTACCTGAGGCAGTACCCGGACACCGTCAAGCGCCTGGTGGCGGCCCAGGTCGAGGCCGACGCCTGGCTCAACGCCAACCCGGCCGGGGCGCAGGGCGCGGCGACCGATTACCTGGCCGAGCTCACCGGCAGCAAAGTCTCGCTCGCCGTCACAGCCACGGCCTGGTCGCACATGACGTTCGGCAACGATCCGCTCCCGGCCACGCTCCAGGCCTCGGCGGACCATGCGGTCCAGCTCGGCCTCCTCGAGAAGGTGGACCTCAAGAACCTTTATGACCTGCGCTTCCTGACCGCCGTCGAGGCCGGAAGATGAGCGTGCTCCCGCTGCGTCCGCAGCCCGGCCACCCGATCTCGGTGGACGGCGTCAGCAAGGCCTTCGGCCGCGGCCGCGACCGGGTGGCCGCCCTCAACGGCCTCACGCTGCGGGTGGGGCCGGGCGAGTTCGTGTGCCTGGTCGGCGCCTCCGGCTCCGGCAAGAGCACGCTCCTCAACCTGGTCGCCGGCCTGGACCGCGCCGGCCAGGGCACGATCGACACCGGCAGCGCGCGCCCGGCCCTGATGTTCCAGGAGCCCGCCCTGATGCCCTGGCTGACCGCCCAGCAGAACGTCGAGCTGCCGCTGCGGCTGCGCCGGCTGACGGGGGGCCACCCGCGCGCCGAGGCGCAGCGCCTGCTGGCGCTGGTGGGCCTGGGCGGGTTCGAGCGCCGGCTTCCCCACGAGCTCTCGGGCGGCATGCGCCAGCGGGTGGCGCTGGCGCGGGCCCTGGCCCAGGACGCGGACGTGCTGCTGATGGACGAGCCCTTCGCCGCCCTCGACGCCATCACCCGCGACGACCTCCACACCGAGCTAGAGCAGCTCTGGCTGCGGCGCCGGATGACCGTGCTCTTCGTGACCCACAACGCCCGGGAGGCGGTGCGCCTGGCGGATCGGGTCCTGCTCCTCAGCAGCCGCCCGGGCCAGGTGGCGGCCGAGTTCCACGTCAACCTGCCGCGGCCGCGCCGGATCGAGAACGCCGACCTCGGCGTACTCGCCGCCCGCATCGGCGACACGCTCCGGGAGCTGGTGCGCGATGGCGACTGAGCTCAGGCTCCTGGCCGGGGCGTCCGACCTCTCGACCCTCGACGGCGAGCGCCACCCGCCAGCCTGGCGCCGGGCATGGGGCGCCACCTGGCCGCGGCTGGCCGCGGTGGCGCTGCTGCTGGCCGCCTGGCAGGCGGTGGTGCTTTCGGGCTGGAAGCCGGACTACCTGCTGCCGGGCCCCGCCGCGGTGCTCTCGCGGCTGGGCCAAGAGGCGCGGAGCGGCGTCTTCTACCAGGCCCTGGGCACCACCGGCGCCCGGGCCGTGACCGGCTTCACCCTGGCCCTGGTCATCGGCTCCGCGACGGGCCTGGCGGTGGTGAGCTCGGGCTCGCTGCGCACCGCGGTGGGCTCGCTGCTGACCGGCCTGCAGTCGATGCCCTCGATCGCCTGGTTCCCGCTCGCCATCCTCCTCTTCGGCCTGAGCGAGGCCGCGATCACCTTCGTGGTCGTGCTGGGCGCGGCCCCGGCGATCGCCAACGGCCTGATCTCCGGCATCGACCACGTGCCCCCGCTGCTGCTCCGCTACGGCCGGGTGGCCGGGGCCCGCGGCCTCTCCCTGTACCGCCACGTCGCCCTGCCCGCCGCCCTGCCCAGCTTCTTCGGCGGGCTCAAGCAGGGCTGGGCCTTCGCCTGGCGCAGCCTGCTCGCGGGCGAGCTGCTGGTCATGCTCGGCAACCGGTCCTCGCTGGGGGCGCGCCTCAACTTCGCGCGCGAGCTGGGCGATTCGGAGGGCCTGCTGGCCGGGATGCTGGTGGTGCTGCTGGTCGGGATGCTGGTCGACGCCCTTTTCGGGGTCGCCGGCCGTGGCATCCGCCGCCGCTGGGGGCTGGCGGAATGAGCAAGGGGATAATCATCTGGCTGACCGGCCTCTCCGGCGCCGGCAAGTCGACCATCGCGGAGCGCCTGCGCGAGGAGCTGGTGGCCCGCGGCCGCTCGGTCGAGGTGCTGGACGGCGACGAGGTTCGCACCCACCTCTCCAGGGGGCTCGGCTTCAGCCGCCAGGATCGCGACACCAATGTCCGCCGCATCGGGTACGTGGCGCGCGTGGTGGCGCGCCACGGGGGAGTCGCCATCACGGCCGCCATCTCCCCCTACCGCGACATCCGAGACGAGGTCCGGGAACAGTCAAACGGCGCCTTCGTGGAGGTCTACGTGAAGTGCTCTCTTGCTGAGCTGGTCCGTCGGGACGTGAAGGGCCTTTACAGGAGGGCCCTGGCCGGCGAGATCCAGAACTTCACCGGCGTGAACGACCCCTACGAGCCCCCCCTAAACCCAGAGGTGGTGGTGGACACGGAAACCGAAACGCCAGAGCAATCCGTAGTCAAGATCATCGAGAGACTCCTCCCCGCTTGGCGGGGAGGTCCCACTCCTCCCCGCTTGGCGGGGAGGTCCTCCCGCAGGGAGGGGAGGGGCAGCGTGGGGGAGGGGGACCTGGCAGGCCTGGCGCGCCTGGACGTGTCCGCCCGCGAAGTAGCCGACGCCTACATGCTCGCGACCGGCGCCCTGTGGCCATTGACCGGCTTCACCGGCCGGGACGACCACGCGGCCGTCCTGGAGACGGGCCGCCTGGCTAGAGGTGAGCCCTTCACGATCCCGATCACGCTCCGCGTCGACGCCGCCAACGCCGCGAGCCTGCGCGGCTCCGCCCAGGTAGCCCTCTGGCACGACGGCCGCGCGGCGGCCATCGTGGAGATCGGCGACATCTACAAGGCGACCCGCCAATCCGAGGCGCGTGCGGTCTTCGGCACCGAAGACCCCGCTCACCCGGGCGTCGCCCACCTGCTGGCCGCGGGCGAGTTCAGCATCGCGGGCCCGGTGACCCTCCTCGGGCGCCCGCCCAGCCCCTTCCCGGAGTACGACCTGACCCCGGCCGAGGTCCGAACCGCGCGCGATCGTCAGGGCTGGCGGACGATGGTCGGCTTCCAGACCCGCAACCCGGTGCACCGCGCCCATGAGTACCTGCAAAAGGTCGCCCTCGAGTCCGTCGACGGGCTGCTCCTGCACCCGCTGGTGGGCGAGACCAAGGCAGGCGACATCCCGGCTGCAGTGCGCATGCGCTGCTACGAGGCGCTGCTGGAGGGCTACTACCCGGCCGACCGCGTCCTGCTGGCCACCAACCCGGCCTGGATGCGCTACGCGGGCCCCAAGGAGGCGGTCTTCCACGCCCTCGTGCGTCGCAACTACGGCTGCACCCACTTCATCGTGGGCCGCGACCATGCCGGCCTCGGCGGCTACTACGACACCTACGCCGCGCACCGCATCTTCGACGAGTACACGCCGGAGGAGCTGGGGATCACGATCCTGCGCTTCGACAACACCTTCTACTGCACGGCCTGCGGGAGCATGGCCTCCACGCGCACCTGCCCACATCCGCCGGCGCGGCACCTGACGCTCAGCGGCACCCGGGTCCGCGAGCTGCTGGCCGCCGGCCACGACCTGCCGGCCGAGTTCAGCCGGCCCGAGGTGGCGGAGGTACTGCGCGAGGCCTACGCAGATCCCCCTCCCCGCAAGGCTGGGAGGGTAGGGGTGGGGTCATGAAGTACTACCCGGTTTTCCTGGACCTGGCCGGCCAGCGCGCGGTTGTGATCGGGTCGGACAACCTCGCCGACGAGAAGGCGGTACTGCTCGCCGAGGCCGGGGCCGAGGTCGAGCGCGTCGCGGCCGCCGACTACCGCGAGGGCATGCTGGCGAGCGCCCGGATCGTGATCGACGCCAGCGGCGACCTCGAGCTCAACGAACGCGTCTGGGCGGAGGCCGAGGCGGCGGGGATCCTGGTCAACGTGGTCGATCGCACCCACCGGTGCCGCTTCATCGCGCCCGCCATCGTCCGCCGCGACCCCCTGCTGATCGCCATCTCCACCGAGGGCGAGAGCCCCTTTCTGGCCTCTACGCTGCGCCAGCGCCTGGAGACCTGGCTGGGCGCCGAGTGGGGGCCCTTCACGGCGCTGGTCGGGCGCCTGCGCCGGGGGCTCCGCCGTCGCGGCGTGCCCCTCACCGACCAGACCGCCGTCTACCGCCGGCTCCTCAACTCGCAGGTGCGCGACCTGCTGCGGGACGGGCGCACCGCCGAGGCCGAGTTCGAAGCCGCCGCCATTGCCGGCACAGCGGGGCAGCCGCGCCCCGGCCGGGTGGCCCTGGTCGGGGCCGGTCCCGGCGACGCCGGCCTGCTGACGGTCCGCGGCCAGGAGCTGCTGGCGGGCGCCGACGTGGTGTTCCACGACGCCCTGATCAGCCCCCAGCTGCTCCGGCAGATTCCCAGCACCACCGAGCTGGTCGACGTGGGCAAGCGGGGCGGCCGCCGCAGCGCCCGCCAGGATGACATCACCGCGGCCCTCATCTCGGCCGCTGAGGCCGGCCGCGAGGTCGTCCGCCTGAAGGGCGGCGACCCCTTCGTCTTCGGCCGCGGCGGCGAGGAGCTGGAGGCCCTACTCGGCGCCGGGCTCGAAGTGCTCGTGGTCCCCGGCGTGAGCGCCGCGGTGGCGGCCCCCGCCGCCGCCGGCATCCCGCTGACGATGCGCGGGATCTCGGCCTCGGTCGCCTTCGCCACCGCCACCTCGGCCGGCGCCGGATTCCCGGAGCGCCTCCGGGAGCTGGCCGCCGCGGCCGACACCCTGGTCCTGCTGATGCCCCTGGGCGTGCTCGACGGCCTGACCGCCGCCCTGGCCCCGGTGCTGGGCCTCGACCGCCCGGCCGCGCTGATCTCCAACGCCACGCTCCCCGAGCAGCGGGTGGCGTGCGGTCACCTCCGCGACCTGGCGGCGCGGGCGCGGGCGGCCGGCATCGAGTCGCCGGCCACCCTGATCATCGGCGAGGTGGTGAACGCGATCGCGGCGCCTCAGCGGTCGACCAGAGCGGGCGTCGTCACCTAAGCTGCGCCAGCAATGGCTGGCGCCCGGTGATCCGCTCGCCGCGCAGCCGCGCCTCGACGCTGGAGGAGGTCGCCTACCACGAGGCGGGCCACGTGGTGGTCGGCCATCTCCTGGGCGTGGAGCTGGCCTCGGTGGACATCCTGCGCGACGGCGAGGGGGGCAACGGCCACACCATCTTCAACGTGCCGCCCTGGTTCCGGCCCAGCGCCACCCTGGACGAACGCCGCCGGCGCTACGCGGAGGCGGTGGTGACCACCTTCCTGGCCGGGCCCATCGCCGAGGCCCGGGTGGCGGGCTTCCACAACCTGGAGGGCTCCGGCTACGACCTCGACGCCGTGGCTCGCGAGTGGCTGCGCCTGCTGGAGCCGCCGGAGCGTTACGAGGCCCGGCTCGACGAGCTGACGGTGCGGGCCGAAGCCCTGGTCGACGAGAACTGGCCGGCCATCGAGAGGCTGGCACAGGCGCTGCTGGAACGCAGGAGCCTGACAGGCGCCGAGGCGCTGCAGCTCCTCTAATCTAGGGCGACTCCTCCCCACTCGGTGGGGAGGTCCCTCCCGAAGGGAGGGGGAGGGGGTCTAGCAGCGAGGCGAAGCCGGTCTCCAGCTGACCCAGGGCGGCGTCCATGCGCTCGACGAAGTCGCTCCGCAGCCCCTGCTCCAGCTCTGACATCGTCACGGCCATCAGCGTGCCCACCACCGCGCCCGTCAGCGCCCGCACCTCCAGGTCGTCGACCGGTCTCTCCAGGCGCTCGGCGAGGAGCCCGCTCACCAGACCGATCGTCCCCACGATATGTCCCGCGATCGCGGCCCGCAGCTCGGGCACCGCGAAGATCATGGCGGCGCGCTGTCGCGAATCCTCGAGCTCGGTCGGAGTGATGCCCCCAAAAGCCCCGCGCACCGCGGCCCGCAGGGCCGGGATCGGGCTCAGCTCGCGCGGCAGGCTGCGCAGCAGCGCGGCTAGGTCCTCATCGAAGTCGTCCTCCAGGACGACCGCCTCCTTGCTCCCGAAATAGCGGAAGAAGGTGCTCTCCGAGACCTCGGCGGCCTCGGCGATCTGGCTGACCGTGGTCGCCTCGTAGCCCTGCACGCGGAAGAGGCGGAGCGCGTGATGCTGGATCGCGCTCCGCGTGCGGACCTTCTTCCTCTCCCGCAGCCCCAGCTCAGCTTCCGGCGGCAACTCGCTCCTCTGACGCCGGCGCCAGCGCCGGCGCCACCGCCACCGCCACCGGCACCCGGCCGGGCAGGAACAGCAGCGCGCAGATCAGGCCGGCCGCGGCCACGCCGGCCGAGACCAGGAGCGCCACGTCCATGCCGTCGGTGAAGGCGGTGCGCACGGATGCCAGCAGCTCTGGCGAATGCAGCCGCTGCGCCACCACCAGGCCGCCGAACACGCTGCCCTGGACCGCGGACACCGCGGCCGAGGGCAGGCCGGCGACGGCGACGTGCGAGCGGTACACGGAAGCCAGGGCGCTCCCCAGGATAGCCGCGCCGAAGGGGCCGCCCAGCTTCTGGAACGCCTGCATCACGGCGGCGCCGACGCCGCTGCGCTCCTCGGGCAGCTCGGCCAGGGCGCCCGACGCCGCGGTTGAAAGGGCGATGCCCATGCCCAGCCCGACAGCTGCCATCCAGGCGGCTACGAACCAGGTGTCGGAGTCAACCGTGGTGCGGGCTCCGGTCAGCAGAGCCGCCGCCAGGATCGCGAAGCCGACCGCCACCGTGATCTTGGCGCCCACCCGCCGCGCCACCCGGTCGGCGGGCACGGCCCCGGCCACCAGGCCCAGGATCACCGGCAGCAGGCGCAGGCCGGAGCCCATGGCGTCGGTGCCGGCCACGGCCTGGAAGTACTGCGGCATCGTGAAGAGCACGCCGACCATGGACATGATCCCGAGCCCGGCTAGGGCCACGCCCCAGGTGAAGGCCGGCGAGCGGAAGAGCGCCAGGTCCATCAGCGGCTGGCCGCCCGGGCGCCGGCCCAGCGCCGCCTCCCACCAGCCGAAGCCGGCCAGCACCAGCAGCCCGAGGGCGATCGCGAGCAGCGTGGTCGGCGAGCCCCAGCCGTTCTCGCCGGCCGACACCAGCCCGTAGGTCACCGCCACCAGCCCGCCGGCCGACAGGGCCACGCCCAGCGGGTCCAGGCCCGGGCGCTGGGCGGCCCGCGACTCCGGCAGCAGGATCGCGGCCGCGATCAGGCCGGCCACGACCACCGGCACGTTCATCAGGAAGACCCAGCCCCACCAGTAATGAGTGAGGAGCCAGCCCCCCAGGATGGGTCCGATCGGCAGCGCCAGGAAGTTGGCCGCCGCCCAGACCCCGACCGCGCGCGGCCGCTCCTGGTCGTCGAAGAGGACCGTGAGAGCCGAAAGCGCCATCACGACCAGGCCGGCGCTGGCGATCCCGAGCACCACCCGGGCGGCAATGAAGGCGCCCGCGTTGGGGGCATAGGGGCAGGCCACCGAGCCCAGCGCGAAGAGGGTCAGCGCGCCAAGCATCACCTTCTTGCGCCCGAAGCGGTCGCCCAGCAGCCCGGCCGGCAGCATGGCGGCGGCCATCACCAACAGGTAGCCGGACTGGAACCACTGGAGGTCGGTCTCGGTTGCGTGGAGCGAGTTCGCCAGCGTGGGCAGGGCAACGCTCAGGATGGTCGCGTCCAGCCCGGCGGCCAGCACCGCCAGGTTGAGGGCGACCAGCGCCCACCACCGTCCTGCTTGCCTGTTCATAGAAGCCACCTCCTTTTGCATGCTGTTCACAGATGATAGCAGATAGCAAATGACAGCGGCTATCTGGTTTTAGCCGTTGACCACTCCTGAGGACAGCCCGGCCCTAATCAAGCCGGAGTGGACGCCGGCGCCCTCCCCACCACTTGAGCGCCCGCAGCACGCCTTCGTCGGCCAGCCGGTGCAGCGCCACGTGCGGTCCCGCCTCCTCGCCGGCCTCGCTGAGCGCCAGCCAGCGCCGGGTGACCTCCACGTACAGGTCCGTCTCGGTCCATCCGGGCAGGGCCTCCAGCACCCGGTGCCGGCGGATCACCTCCACCACCGGCAGGTACACGTTGTCGTACCAGCCGGCCGCGGCCTCCTCGAGGGAGACCGGCTGGCCCCGCTCCAGTCCCAGGAAGTAGGCATGGCCGGCGATGTGGAGGAGGATCTCGTCGTAGCGCCCCAGCCGGCTGCACTCGAGCCGGGCCCCGGGCCGGGTGCGGTCCAGGCGGGTCTGCTCGAGGAAGGCCTTGAACTCGGCTGCCCGCAGCAGCGCGCCGGGGTCGACCTCGGGGCCGATCGGCGCCCGCGTGCGGACCTCGGTCACCCGCGCCGGGATCGTCTTCCGGCCCAGGGTCCGGGCCACCGAGACCCGGTGGTGCCCATCGCTGACGTAGTAGGTGTCGCCCACCTTGTAGACGTCGATGGGCGGCATGTCACCGCCCTCGGTCATGGTCGTGTACACCCGCATCCAGCGCTGGCGCATCCGCGGCGACCGGGGCAGGAACCCGGGATCGAACTCACTGATCTTGGAGCTGCCCGACGCCGACCCGACCACGCGGTCGAGCGGGATCTCCCGCTCGCCGGCCGCTGCCTGCCCCTCGCGCCCGGCCGCCGCCAGCACCTGCTCGAGATTGGGCAGGGTCCGCGAGCGCCGGGTCAGGAGGTTGCGGATGGCTCGACGAAACGCCCGCGCCCGGGCGGCGTCGAAGTCTGCGCCGGCTCTGAGGTTCTCTATAAGGTCGCTACAGCAGCGCTTTCTCGGATTTGGCGTCGAACAGGTGCAGCGTCCGGGTGTCGAGACCGAGGCGCACGCTGTCGCCCACCGCCACGGCCAGCCGGGGATCGACCCGCGCGGTGACCTGGTCGCCGCCCACGGTGCCGTAGAGGAACTGGTCGGACCCCAGCCGTTCCACGACATCCACCTTCATCTCCAGCGCGCTCTCAGCGTCGGTGATCCGGTCCGTGAGCGTCTCCGGCCGGAACCCCAGCACGCCCGTGGTCTCACCCACCGGCTTCGGCAGCTTGACCGAGAACCCGCTGGCCTTGGCGGTGCCGTTGCTGGTGGTGACGGGCACGAAGTTCATGGTGGGGCTGCCGATGAAGCCGGCCACGAAGAGGTTGGCCGGCTTGTCGTAGATGTCGCCTGGCGTCCCCACCTGCTGCAGGACGCCGTCGTACATGAGCGCGATCCGGTCGCCCATGGTCATCGCCTCGACCTGGTCGTGGGTGACGTAGATGAAGGTCGTCTCCAGGTCGCGGTGCAGCTTCTGGAGCTCGATCCGGGTCTGGCCGCGCAGCTTGGCGTCCAGGTTGGAGAGCGGCTCATCGAGCAGGAAGACCTGCGGGTTGCGCACGATGGCGCGGCCGAGCGCGACGCGCTGGCGCTGGCCGCCGGAGAGCGCGCGCGGCTTGCGCTGCAGGAAGTTGTCGAGCCCCAGGATGCGGGACGCGTCCTTGACGCGCCTGTCGATCTCGGCCTTGGGCGTCTTCTTCATCTGGAGCGGGAAAGCCATGTTGTCGTAAACGCTCATGTGCGGATAGAGCGCGTAGGACTGGAAGACCATCGCGATGTCGCGGTCCTTGGCGGGGAGGTTGTTGACCACCCGGTCGCCGATCCGGATGGCGCCCTCGGTGATGCTCTCCAGGCCGGCCAGCATGCGCAGCGCGGTGGACTTGCCGCAGCCCGAGGGGCCGACCAGGACCATGAACTCCTTGTCCTTGATCTCCACGTTGAAGTCCTTCACGACCGTGACGTCGGCCGTGTAGCGCTTCACGACATGGTCGAAGGTGACTGATGCCATCTCCCTTTACCCCTTTACCGAGCCGGCGAGAATGCCGCGCACGAAGAACCGCTGCAGGCTGAAGAACACGATCAAGGGAACGATCATCGAGAGGAAGGCCGCCGCGGTCAGCAGCTGATAGCCCTGGCCGAGCGAGTTGACCAGGCTGGTGATCTTGACGGTCAGCGGTGCCACCTGCTCGGTTCCACCCAGGTAGATGAGGGCGACCAGCAGGTCGTTCCAGACCCACAGGAACTGGAAGATGACGAGGGAGGCCAGGGCCGGGACGGAAAGCGGCAGGATGATCCGGAAGAAGACCGTGAGCGTCCCCGCGCCGTCGATCTCCGCGGACTCGAAGAGGTCCGATGGCAGGGCCCGGAAGAAGTTCGAGAGCAGGTAGATCGAGAAGGGCAGCCCGTAGCCGGTGTGGGCCAGCCACACCGCGGGGAAGGTGCCGTTGCCGATGAAGCCGCCGGTCATGTCGCCGAGGGCCCTGAACATGGACAGCAGCGGGATGAAGGTGACCTGGAGCGGCACCACCAGGAGGCCGACCAGCGCCAGGAAGATCCAGTTCCGGAACGGGAACCGCATCCAGGAGAAGGCGTAGGCGGCAAAGGCCGCGATCGTGGTCGGGATGATGGTGGCCGGGATCGTGATCATGAAGCTGTTGAGGAGCGCGGTGCCCAGGCCGTTGGTCTGGATGACCGAGGAGTAGTTGTCCAGGGTGAACCGGAAGGGCGGCGAGAGAGCCGACCACCAGCCCGAGGCCTGAATGTCGCCCAGGCTCCGGAAGGAGCTCACGAAGAGCCCGACCGTCGGCACCAGCCACGCCACCGTGATGCCGATGATCGCCACGTGCAGGGCCAGGCCCGAGATCCGCTCGGTCAGCTGCTCAGGCGCATACCACGCCTTCGCGACCGGGGCGCTGAGCCGTTCCTGGGCGACGCTCAACGCCGTGCCTCCACGGTCCGGAACTGGCGCATGTTGAAGATCAGCACCGGGATCACGGCCAGCAGCAGGATCACGGCCACCGCGCCCGAGCGTCCCTTGTTGAAGGCGGTGAAGAGCTCCAGGTAAGCCTTGTTGGCGAGGACGTTGGTCTCGTAGTTGCCCTGCGTCATGACGTAGACGACGTCGAAGGCCTTGAGCGAGAAGATGACCAGTGTGGTGCCGACCACTGTGATCGTCGGCATCATGAGCGGGAAGATCACCCGCCGGAAGATGGTGATCTCGCCCGCGCCGTCGACCCGCGCGGCCTCCAGCAGCTCACCCGGGATGCCCTTGAGCGCGGCCGAGAGGATGACCATGGCAAATCCGGTCTGGCCCCAGATGGCGGCCAGGATGAGCGCGAAGTTGTTGACGCGCTTGTCCTGCAGCCAGGTGATCGGCTGGGCGTGGAAGAGGGTGGTCAGCAGGGAGTTCATGGTTCCCGTCTGGGGCGCGCCCGGCGGCTGGTAGCTGTACATGAACGTCCAGATCACGCCCAGGGCGACGAACGAGATCGCCATCGGCATGAAGATCAGCGACTTGACCGGTGTCTCGTAGGGCACCCGGTCGGTGAGCACCGCCAGCAGCACGCCGAACAGCAGCACGAAGCCGGTGTACAGAATCAGCCAGTAGAGGTTGTCGCGGATCGAGATCCAGCCGTCGCCGGTCGGGAAATCGGCCAGCACGTGCTGGAAGTTGAGGAGGCCGGCGAAGTTGCCCTGCTTGTCCTCGAGGCTCACGATCACGGTGCCGATGGTCGGGTAGACCAGGAACACCGCCACGAACGCCAGCGCCGGGCCTACCCAGACCCACGGCCGGACCCAGCCCTGCCGCTCCTGGGGGAGCAGCCGGATCACGAATTCGAAGCCGATGATGTAGGCGGCCAGCAGCGCGGGCACGCCGATCAGGACCCCGATGATCCAGGGCAGATACCCCGTCAGGAAGGTGATCAGGATGTCCAACCGCGCGGCTCCTTAGTAAGAGTCGGCCTGCACCTTGTCGAGGGTTGCCAATATCGAATCGAGCTTGGATTGGTCTCCGACGAAGTCGAGGACCGCCTTCCAGTAAGCCGTTTGCATCGCCGACGGCATCAGGTCGCCGGCGTCGAACTCGGGAAGCTTGGTGTTGATCATGCTCTGGGCGATGCTGCGCGAGAGGTCGTCCGGGTAGTCGCTGAACGACACGTTCTTGTTGGGCGAGATGGCGCCGCCGCGCTTCACCCAGATGTCCTGGGCCGCCGGGGTGGTCAGGTACTTGATCAGCGCGCGGGCCTGAGGCGTGTCCTTGAACATGCCGAAGAGGTCACCGGCCACCACCCGGGCGCCGGTGTACTGGGAGTTGATGTCGGGCAGGGCGAAGAACTTGTAGTCGACGCCGGTCTGCGGCTTGGTGCTGTAGGCGTCGAAGAAGGAGTTCATGAACGAGCCCTGGTTGTGCATGTAGCAGCCGGGCGGGCTCGTGAAGAGCGGCTGGCCGGCGTCACCGAAAGCGGTCGCCGCCATGTACTGCGGGCCGCCGTAGACGTTGGCGCCGTTGGCGCCGAGGATCATCTGGCCCCAGGTCTGCCACGCCTTCTTGATCTCGGGCGTGCTCCACTTCTGCTTGCCGCTCCACCAGGCGTTGTAGACGGTCGGGCCGGACTGGCTGAGGACGATCTCCTTGACCCAGTCGCTGCCCGGCCAGCCCGAGGCGGAACCGCTGCTGAGGCCGATGCACCAGGGCTTGGCGCCGCTGGAGGCGATCTGGCCCTGGAGGCTCTGGAGCTGGTCCCAGCTGGTGGGGACCTGGTAGCTCTTGGCCGCAAAGTTCTTGGGGTCATACCAGACCAGGCCCTTGAGCGAGGTCTTGATGAAGATGCTGTAGGTCTTGCCGTTGTACTGGCCGAGCTTGACCCAGTTCGACGAGTACTGCGAGTTCATCGCGCCCATGTCGAGGACGTTGTCCAGGGCGACCAGCTTGTTGTCCTTGGCGAACTGGAACATCTGTCCAGGGCCGGGGAGCCCGGCCAGCTCGGGCGGATTGCCGGCCTGGACGCGGGTCGTGAGCACGGCGTTGATGTCACGCGTGCCCTCGTAGTTGACCTTGATCCCGGTCTGGTCGGTGAAGGGCTTGACCATGGCCAGGAAGGAGGCCTGCTCGTCGCCGCCCCACGTGCCCAGCACGTTGACGCTGCCGCCTGTCGTGGTGTTGCTGCTGCTGGAGCCGGGAGCGCAGGCCACCAGAGCCAGCACCGACAGGACCAACAGGCCGATGCCTTTCACCAGAGGCCTTCCGTCCATTAGATACCCCCACAATGGCCCGCCTGCGAATATCAGGTGGGTAACCTTCGCCACATACTACCGCGAGCTCTCGGCAGGATGCTTCCCCTGCTCTTACCCTGTATTTGATCGTGCGCCCAGCTTCGGAACCGGTCTCGTCGCACGTCGGGGCGGTCCTGCGGAGGGTGGTCGCCGAGCTGCACCGCACCTCCGGCGCCGACCTCACCTCCCTCTTCCTCTATGAGGCCGCCGAGCACCGCTACTACGCGCCCTTCGCGGTGGGCCTGCCGGAGGAGGGGCTCCAGGCCTCGCTGACGGACCTGGGCGAGCAGCTGGCCGGCTACCTGGACGACCTGGCCGCCGGCAAGGTGCCCGGCGAGCTGCGCCCGCAGCACTACGGGACCACGGTCTGGGTGACCGTGACCCGCCGCCTGCTGGTGGCCCGCGACGCCACCACCGAGGCCGACAGCAGCTTCGTGCGCCGCCACCATGTGGCCTCCTCGATCGGGCTTCCGCTGCTGAGCGGGGACACCCTGCTCGGCCTGGCTTACCTCAGCTACCAGTCAAAGGAGAAGTTCCCCGATGCCGGGGGCCTCGCGGCCCTGGAGCAATGGGCGGCCCAGGCGGCCCGCGAGATCGAGCAGGCCCTGGCCGACGCCCAGCGCGCCGGGCTGGAGGGCCTGAACCGGATGGCGCAAATGCTGGCCGCGCCCCCCAGCGGCCCTTCGGAGCTGCGCCGCCTGCTCTCGATCGCGCTCGCCGACTCCCTGCCGGCGGCCGAGCTGGACGGCGCCGCCGTCTACCAGCCGGTCCCCCACCGAGCGCGCCTGGAGCTGGTGACGGCCCACGCCCCGCTGGCGCTGCCGCTCACCGTCGACCTCGAGTCCGGCGCCGACCGCGCCGCCGACTTCACCCAGGCGCTGGCCGCGGCCACGGAAGCGAAAGGGCTCTTCACGGCCGGCACCCTCGCCCTCGAAGACGGGTCCGGCGTCCAGGGCTACCTGGTCGGGCTCAGCCGGGACCGCCTGGCCGCGATCCGCCGGGCCCCCGCCACCGAGATCCTGCTGCAGGGCGCGGCGGCGCTGATCGGGGGCGTCCTCTACGACCAGCGCCTGGTCGCCGGCCTGGAGAGCCGCACCCGGCTCCTCAGCGCGCTGGCGGACATGACCAGCTCCATGCTTCAGCCCGGCGCCTCGCGCCAGGACGTGCTGGACGCGGTGGTCGGCCACCTCACCGACGCCCGGGTGCCCGAGTTCGACTTCCACTTCGCGACCGTGTACGTGCTGGACGAGCGCGACCAGGGGATGGTGGTGAGCATGGCGGCCGGGGCCGCGCCCACCGCCGCCATCGACGCCACACAGACCAAGGACGCGCGCGTGCCCCGCTGGGCGCTCCAGGGAGAGCGCAAGCTGGCCGACGACGACGTGCTGGTCTACGCCGCCCGCAGCTGGCAGGCGGTGATCGTGGGCCCGCACGGCGAAAGCAGCGAGGACGTGATCGCCGGGCGGCCGCCGGAGCACTCGCGCTGGGTGGACGTGCCCGTGGTGCGGGCCGACGGCACGATCGTGACCACGGTGCCCGCCGGGCTGATCGGGCAAGCCGGAGCCGACCGCCATCTCGCCGCCTTCACCCTCGCCGGCGAGCTCTGGGAGAGCAGCGGGCATGGCGACCTGATCCGCATCTTCCAGCCCTTTGGCATGGATGCTCGCGGCCGTGCCACCGGCGTGCTCGAGGTCGGCTACCATCGCTCCCACGACCGCCGCCCGGACTGGGCCCAGGTCGAGGCGCTGCGCGCGGCGGCGAACCAGGTAGCGGTTGCCGTCCAGACCGCCGGGCTCTACGAGGAGGCTCGCCACCACGCCGAGCAGCTGGAGCTGAGCGCCGGCGTCAGCGAGGCCATCGCCTCCTCCATCGACCTCGACCAGACGCTGCGCCTGGTGGCCCGCAACCTGGTCCGGCTGGTCGACGCCTCGGTCTGCCAGATCGCGCTCTACGAGGAGGACCGCGAGGGCTGGTTCGGGGCGGCGGCCTCCGACCAGGAGGAGCTCTGGCAGCGCCAGCGTGGCGAGCGCAGCCAGCCCTCCTTCCTGTTCGAGGTGCTGGACAAGGCCCAGCCCCTGCTGGTCGAGGACGCCGGTTCCGACCCCCTGGTCGGCACCGGCTATGCCGAGGCCTTCGGGGTGCGCTCGCTGCTGGCGCTGCCGCTGATCGCCGACGGCCAGCCGATCGGCGCCGCCGTGCTGGCGCAGCGTGACCGGCAGCGGGCGTTCACGCGGGAGGAGGTCCAGCTCGCCCAGGGCCTGTCGCACCAGGCGGCGGTGGCGATCAAGAACGCGCGCCTGCACGCGCGGGCGGAGGAGGAACGCCACCTCCAGAAGGACTTCGTGCTGGTCGGGTTCGGGCAGTGGGGCCAGAAGGCCTACGGCCACCTGCAGACGCTGAAGCAGTTCTTCAACTTCCGGATCCACGTAGTCGAACGGGACGGGCCCGACGCGCGCGAACGCCTGGCAGCCAAGATCGCCGAGCTCGAGGCCAACGGCGACGTCCTCTACTGGGACAGCCCCGAGTCACCCGCCCACGAGCAGCTGGCCCGGGAGATGGAGTCGAGCTCCTATGTGATCACCTACATCGCGACCCCGGCGGCGACCCACCTACCGACCCTGGGCCTCTACTACGACCTCAGCGACGTGGTGCTGATCGAGAAGCCGCTGGGCGCGCCCCCCGACGAGTACCGGAAGTTCCTCGACCAGGCGCCCGGGGGCGTCGAGATCGTGGCCGCCGACCACTACTACTTCAAGCTCGAGGTCCGGCTCCTGCAGATGCTGCTGACCGAGGAGCGCACCCTGCGCGACTTCCTGGACAGCGTCAGTGAGATCACGATCGAGATCCTGGAGGCGCAGCCGCTGGTGGGCGCCGCGGCCGAGATCGGCGTGGTGGCCGACCTGATCCCCCATGCTTTCGCGATCATCTCCCTGCTGACGCCGATCGACCGCATCCGGCTCGACGCCGACCGGCCACTGGTCATCGGCCGGCACGAGTCCCTGCAGGGCACGCGCGAGAGCTATGCGCGGCTGATCGGCAGCTTCCCCTACCAGGGCCGTTCGGTGCGGCTGGTGATCGAGGTCGGCAAGGGGATCGAGAACGCGAAATGGATCAAGCTCAGCGGCGAGCGGCCGCTGAGCGGGCGCTCGCCCTTCTACAAGTTCGACTTCGGGCAGGGCGAGGCGGTCGACGGGACCCAGGCCAGCGTGCGGGCGGCGGTGCGCCGGATCCGGGAGCCGGGCGTGCCCGACAACGCGCACCTGAACATGCTCCGCCACGTCATCGAGAAGCGCCGGCCGGCGGTCGGGATTCTCTCCATCCGGGAGGCCATCCGCGCCAACCAGCGGATCCGCGACCTGGAGGCGATGGCCGACGACCTGCTGGCCCGCCAGGAATGGGTCGAGTACCCGCTCGGGGTAAAACCGTCCCCCTCCCCTCGGGGGAGGGTCGGGGTGGGGCAAGACTCCTAACGCGCATCCTGGCGGTGGCCGACGAGGTCGACGACGCGCTCTACGAAGACGGCCTCCAGCAGCTCAAGCCGGATCTCATCCTCTCCGCCGGCGACCTCCCGTTCGACTACCTCGAGAACCTGGTCACGCGCGCCGGCGTCCCCCTTCTGTACGTGCCCGGCAACCACGACGCCGACGTCAAGTTCCACCGCAGCACGTACGGCCCGGTGGTGGTGGAGGAGCCCATCCCAGGGCCCGAGGGCTGCGACAACGTGGACGGCAAGATCCTGGAGGTGGACGGCCTGCGGATAGCGGGCCTGGGCGGCAGCATCCGCTACCGCGAGGGGCCGAACCAGTACACGCAGGCCGCCATGCGCCGCCGCGCCCTGGCGCTGGAGCTGAGAGCGCGCCTGCGCAAGCCGCCGGACGTCCTGCTCACGCATTCCCCGCCCCGGGGCCTCGGCGACGGCGACGACCTGCCGCACCAGGGCTTCGAGGCCTTCAACCGCCTGCTCACCGTGCTGCACCCCCGGCTGATGGTCCACGGTCACCTCCATCCCTACGGGCGCCAACGCCAGGATCGCCAGGTGGGTGGCACCCTGATCGTCAACGCGGTCCCCCACCGGCTGCTGGAGCTCTGAGAGGACTCCTCCCCACTTGGTGGGGAGGTGCCGGCGAAGCCGGCGGAGCGGAACGACGATCAGCTCAGAGCTCGGGAGGATCCCCCCAGAAACGGGCCAGCCGAGCCCGATGGCGCGCGACCCAGCCATACACGGCGTCCTCGAGCCAGCGCAGCGGCGGCACGCCATAGGCCCTGCCCACGACCCCCCAGGGCCCGCCGACCTCCACCAGGGCCCGGTTGACCGCGGCCGCCCTCTCCCACCGCCGGCCGTCGGGCGCCACGGCCACCAGCTCCGGGGTCTCAGCGCCGATCGCCGACACACGGCCGGCGCGGTCGCGCCGGCGGAGCCAGCGCGCCCACCGCACTCAAAAGCCTCAAGTGCCGTCGTAGACCAGCACCAGCAGGTCGGCCATCGACCAAAGCTACCAAGCGCGGCGTTTGCCGGAGAATCGCGGCATGGCTCAATCGGGGCCGCCGCGACTTTCCCCCGACGGGCTCTGGTATTGGGACGGTGCCCAGTGGCAGCCCCTGTTCTCGCCCGATGGCAGCCATCGCTGGAATGGCGCGGCCTGGGTTCCGGTGACGGCCCCCGCCGCCCTGCCGCCACCTCCGGCGCCTTCCCCTCCCCCGCAGCCTCAGATCGAGCTGCCCGCCGGGGCCGGTCTCGCTCTGGATCGCGGCCAACTACCCGCAGCTGAACGTGGTCAGCAGCTTCTGCTGCTACATCGGCCTGATCTGGGCGGCCTTCGACGGCCGCAAGCAGAGCTAGCACGACAAGATCGCCGGCACCGTGGTCGTCCTCGCCTCGGGCCGCTAGGCGGCCTCGTTCGAGCTCGGGCCCCGGCAGTAGAGATCGTCGGGCGCCGGCGGCGGGATGGTGAGGATGCGCCCGTCATCCGTCCGGACCAGCTGCCAGGCGCCCTCGTGCGTCATCCAATGGTGTCGAGAGCACAGGAGCAGCTGGTTGTCGAGGTTGCTGCTGCCACCCCTGGCCCAGTGCACGATGTGATGCGGCGTGCACCAGGAGCCCGCCCGCGTGCAGCCCGGCCACCGGCAGTGCTGGTCGCGGGCATCCAGGGCCCGCTTGCCAGGACCCGACACGATCCGCCGCCCGCGCCCGACGTCGATCACCATCGAGTCGGCACCCAGCAGGACCCGGGTCAGCGTGCAGCTGCAGGCCCAGCGCTCGACGGTCTTGGCCGAGATCGGCACCGAGAGCACCTCGCCGGCGGGCACGCCCGGCAGTCCCTGCAGGGTCCCCAGGCTGGCGGTGACCTGCAGGTGGGCATTGCCGGAGCCGTGCTCCGCGAACTCGACCAGGGCATCCGCCAGGCGCTGGTCGCGCTGGCGGTCGTCGTCCCTGCCGGTGCGCCTGGCCAGCGGCTCGAGCGCGTTGAGCAGGACCGCGCCCCCGGCGGCGTCGAGCACGCCCTTGAGCCAGAGCAGGCCGCCCGGGCCCTTGCGGAGGTTGAGCCGGCGGCCTTCCACGGCCGAGACCTGCTCGGCCAGGAAGCCCTCGGCGTCGGCCATATGGCGCGCCTGCTCGGCGGTCTTGCGGAACTCGGTCACGGTCTCCCGGCAGGCGTGCTCGAGCAGGCGCGTCTCGTCGACCTGCTGCCACTGGTGGAGCTCGGTCAGCGCCAGCCGGGTGTCGGCCATCACCGCCAGGTGGTCGAAGCCGATCTCGCCCCGCTCCAGCGCGGCCATGCTCTCGGTCAGAGCCTCCAGGCCGGAGCCGACGCAGACCGCCTGGTAGGCGTCGTGCCAGCTCAGGTGTCCGTACTCGCGCAGGAACTGGACCGGCGTCTCGCAGGCGCAGTAGTTGTTGGTGCCCACCACCAGTACCCACTCCCAGACCAGGCGCGCCTGCTCCAGGCGCCGCATGTCGATCTCATGGGCGCCGGCGATCAGGCGGTTGACGTAGTCGGGAGGTTCTCCCCCCGCCCCCTCAATCATGCCCCTATTATAGAACGTTTGTTCGTAGCGACAAGCGCACCTGTTAACGGATCTGAGTCTTGCCCATGAGCGCCTGAGACCTCGGCCCGCACCTGCTGCGGGTGATCACCGAGCCATCCCCCGCCACTTGCTCCGTGGCGGCGAGGTGTTGGCTGTTCGGCGGGAATGGGTACACATAAGTACATGAGCACCCGCGTGAAGAAGACCGATGCCGAGTGGAAGCAGGAACTGACCCCCATGCAGTACCACGTGCTGCGCGAGAAGGGCACCGAGCGGCCCTTCACGGGCGAGCACTGGGACACTAAGACACCCGGCACCTACCTGTGCGCTGGCTGCGGGGAGGAGCTCTTTCCCTCCGAGACCAAATTCGACGCCCACTGCGGCTGGCCCAGCTTCTATGCGCCCAAGGAGGGTGCGCCGATCGAGGAGCACAAGGACCGCAGCTTCTTCATGGTCCGCACCGAGGTCACCTGCGCCAGCTGCGGCGGACATCTGGGCCACGTCTTCGACGACGGCCCCGAGCCCACCGGCCTTCGCTACTGCATCAACTCGGCGTCGATCAAGCTGGAACCCGAGACCAAATAACCGGGCTGCTCAGCCGCCCCTCGGGCCTCTCGTACGCAGACTTACGTATTTGGAGTCGCGTGTGTGAGCGGATGCTGAGGTAGCTCCGCGTGAGTATCGTTCGCGCCGGTGGGGCGACGATTGCCTGGAAGCAGCTGGACGCGATGCGGCGCTACCGCATACCCACCCAAAAGTTCGCGCGCGGACTGGGGTGGTGCGCCTGGCAGGAGTCGAACCTGCTACCTCTTGCTCCGCAGGCAAGCGCTCTATCCGGTGAGCTACAGGCGCGAGGCGCGACGGACCAGTTTATCGGGCGCGTGAATACACGGCGTCCGCTGCCTTCCGGGAGTCGACAGGGTCGAGATCGGCCGCGAGGATCATCACGTCGAACTGCTTGACCTGCCAGAAAGCGAGGTAGGCCGCCTTCCCATTGACCGAGCGGTCGTACACCCAGGAGTTGGCGCCCAGACCGGTGGCCGTGCCCACGGTGAGGCCGGGCGTCTGCTGGTTCTGCTGGGGCGTCGGGAAGTTGAGAAGGCCGCGCTTGTAGGCCGTGGTCGCCGAGCCCTCGTCCTTGTAACGGATCACAAACGAGGTGGCGCTCTTGCCCTGGCCGGCGCCCAGGGTCCCTGTGCAGGCGGTCGTCGGGTCCTCGACAAAGGCGTCGATGGCGGCGGCGTCGGCACCGTTGCCCTTGAGAGCGGTCCAGGCATCCTGGAGGCTGGCGTAGCCATCGGGGTCCTTGCTGCGCAGAGATGCGATGTAGCCGTCGATCGGTCCCGAGCCCGCGCACAACTTGAGGCCAGGGGGAACGTCCCCCGCCTTGAGCGCGATGTCCTGGGGGCTAGGCGGCCCCACCACCGGCAGGCTGGCATCGCCCGAACAGGCGGCGGTCAGCGTCGCCGCCGCCACCAGTGTCAGCAGGAGCCGGCGCACGACCTCAGCGTAGCCGGGGCCCTGGGCCACGTACCTTCTTGGGCATGAGCGACAACCCGCTGGAAGTCCTAGTGGATACCCGGCTGCCGGTGCGGGAGGTGGACGAGACGACCTACCTGGAGGTGCTGGCCGACTGCGTGCGGGTGATGCGCGAGTCGGGGATCCCGCACGCCTTCATCGGTGGCCTCGCCTCGACCATCTACGGCCGCGAGCGTCATACCCACGACCTCGACCTCTTCGTGCGCCCGGACGATGCCGAGCGTGCCCTGGAGGTGCTGGCCGCCGCGGGCTACCAGACCGAGAGGTCGAACCCCGACTGGATCTTCAAGGCGACCAAGCGGGGCCTTTTGGTCGACGTCATCTACATGGGCACCGGCGGCGAAGTCTTCGATGAGGAGATGGAAAAGCACGTGCGGGTGGTCGACTTCCAGGGCCACCGGGTGCCGATCGTGGCCCCCGAAGACCTCCTGATCCTGAAGCTGGCCGCCTTCCGCGAGGACACCGCGCGCCAGTGGTATGACTGCCTGGCGCTGCTGCGGGCGCAGGAGTTCGACTGGGACTACCTCTGCCGGCGGGCCGCGCGGCGCCCGCACCGGGTGCTGGCGTTTCTGCTCTTCGCGGCGGGCGAAGGGATCGCGGTGTCCTGGCCGGCGACCGAGCAGCTGCTCAAGGTGGCGCGCCCCGAGTGAGGATCGCCGCCATCGGGGATGTCCACTACGGCGTGGAGGAGCCGGGTTCGCTGCATGCTCACCTCGAGGAGCTTGCGCGCGAGGCAGATCTGCTCCTGATCGCAGGGGACCTGACCCGGCACGGCGACCCCGCTGAGGCCCGCGAGCTGGCCGCCGACCTGGCCCGGCTGGAGATGCCCAGGTTCGCTGTGCTGGGCAACCACGACTTCCACTCGGACCAGTCGGAAGAGATCGTGCGCCTGCTGTCCGAGGCCGGGGTGCGAGTGCTGGAAGGCGAGGCGGCCGTGGTCGCGGTCAACGGGACGCGGCTGGGGGTGGCGGGCGCCAAGGGCTTCGGAGGCGGGTTTCCCGGCGGGATGGTGACCGCGTTCGGAGAACCGGAGACCAAGGCCTTCGCACGCCACGGCGTCGAGGCCGCCGAGCGCCTGGGCGCGGCGCTGGACGAACTGGTGCGAGCCGGGATCGAGCACCGGGTGGCGCTGCTGCACTACGCGCCCATCGAGGCCACGCTGGTCGGGGAGCACGAGCAGGTGTGGCCGTTCCTGGGCAACTACCTGCTCGCCGAAGCGGTGGATCGCCTGGGTGCCGACCTGGTCCTGCACGGGCACGCGCACCGCGGATCGCCCTCGGGAGCGACGCTGCGCGGGGTGCCCGTGCGCAACGTGGCACAGCCGGTGATCCACCTGCCCTATCTGCTGTTCGACCTCAAACTCGAGGACGAGGTCCCCGTCCCCGTCACTCGGGGAGGGGGACTGTAAAGTAGGGAGTCCGCTCGGCGCCTGTAGCTCATCGGACAGAGCGTGCGGCTCCGGACCGCAAGGCAGGGGGTTCGATTCCCTCCAGGCGCACCACTGTTGTGTCTCAGGACATACCGGACGCCTGTCTCAAGAGATCGTGGACGTTTTGAGTGCCCAGCGGCTGGTAGTTGCGAGCCGGGTCGAGGGTCAGTTGGCGGATGAGGAAGCCATCCTCGTCGACCACGCGGACGTCGTCGTCGGCAACGAAGAGCGTGACGCGCTGCCGTTTGTAGGCCTTGCCGACCGCGATGTGTCGAAGGCGGCTGAGATAGCGGAGTGTGACCCGACCTTCGGCGTCGACGCGGTCTCGCCGGACCCGGAAGTGGACGGGCGGAGGAGCTAGGGCCGGCCTGGCTTTGAGGCGAGCATTGAAGGCAGCCAGGGGCGTCTCACCGCCGGTCGCGCGGTGAGGTCGGACCTGGTTGTAGTAGGTGCGGAAGGCATCCAGCTGGAGCTGGAGATGGGCCAACGAACGAGCTGGAGCCTGTTTGTCGAGGAAGCGTTTGAGTGTCTGATGCAGGCGTTCGACCTTGCCGCAGGTTTGAGGGTGGTTGGGCAAGGAGTGCTTGCAGGCGATGCCCAGGCGTTCGAGTTCGGACTCCAGCAGGACCTTGCCTCGGCGAGGCCGGCCGGCAAAGACGGCGCCGTTGTCGCTGAGCAGCGCGGCTGGAAAGCCATGGCTCTGGCCGGCGAGGTGGAAGGTCTCGACCACGTCCGCGGCCTTGACGGTGAGGAAGGCATCCGAGGCCAGCAGCAGCCGGGAATGGTCGTCGATCAGATTCAGGATCTCGGCGTGGCGGCCGCCGGTCAGCTGCCAGTAGGTGATGTCGAGCTGCCAGAGCTCGTTGGGGAGGGCGGCCTGGAAGCGATGGAGGGAGGACTTGGGGCGCTTGCGTGGCTGCGGGGTGATTTGGCCCTGGCGGCAGAGGATCCGCCAGATGGTGGCCGTCGAGGGCACCTGCTCGACCAGCGGCTGGAGATGGTGGGCGATGGTGCGAGCGCCGGCGTCGTGGCCGGCTGCGATCAACTCCTGGCGCAGCCCCAGGATCGCGGCCTGGACGTCCGCTGACACTTGGTGGGAGCAGGAGTGAGGTCGGCGCGAGCGAGGCTCGAGGGCCTCATAGCCACCCTCGCGGAAGCGGCGCACCAGCTCATAGATCCAGCTCCTGGAGATCCCGTGGCTCCCGGCGATCTCGGTCGGGCTGCGCCCCTCCAGCAAGATCGCCTCGACGACGTACCGCCCCAAGCCCATCGCGCCACCTCCCACCGTTGGTAGGTGTCCACGATGTCCTGAGACATCTGTCCACTATCTGGTGAAACCCCACACCTCCAGGCGCACCATTTTTCGTATTCGGATCCCCCATCGCCGATCACGTCTTAGGTGATAGCGCGTCCCTCTACTTACTGCAACCGTACTGCAACCCAGGTTTGGGCCCCGAGCGGCGAGGGCAACGAGTCGGCTGCCAGCGGTCGTGCAGCCGATATTCGGCGCTAGACTGCCAGCGCCGTGAAAGAGGTCGTGATCGAGAACCCCGTTCTGAACTCGCCTTACGAGGAGCCGAAGCGGCACTTCGTCTTCGACCGGGACGGGATCACCGATGAGATCTCGGCGACCCGCCGGCTGAGCTCCTACTTCTTGCCCATTCCGCCGCCCAAGAAGAAGGGCGGGCAGGCCGCGGTCCAGGGGGACTGGCTCGGCGAGCGGATCGAAACCAATGACTTCGTGAACCGAGTTCGCGCACGGGTCGAGGCCTGGCGGTCAATGGGTCACCCAAGCATCACGGCAGTGACGCGCTCCCTGCTCGAGTACTGGCGGCGAGAGGACCGGGAGCGGCGCCTCTTCTTTTGCCAGGTCGAGGCCGTGGAGACCGCTATTTACCTGACGGAAGTCGCCGACCGCAACAGCGACAGCTGGATCCACGACACCCTCCGGGCCGCCAACGACGGGGCGAATCCCGGCCTCGGCCGGGTTGCATTCAAGATGGCCACGGGGTCGGGCAAGACCGTCGTGATGGCGATGCTGATCTCCTGGCAGGCGCTCAACAAGATCGCAAACCAGCAGGACAAGCGATTCTCCGACAGCTTTCTGATCGTGACTCCCGGAATCACGATCAAGGACCGGCTGCGGGTTCTGTTGCCCAACGACCCCGACACCTACTACACCGCGATGGATCTAGTGACAGCCGACCAGCTTGTCCAGCTGATGCAGGCACGCATCCTTTTGACCAATTTTCATACCTTCCTGCGGCGCGACAAGATCGAGGCGGCGTCGCTGACTAAGAAGGTCCTAGCGGGCCCCGAGGGAGACATCGATGCGTTTAAGGAAACCCCGGGGGAAATGGCACGGAGGGTTTGCCGCGAGCTGGGCTCGAAGCGGAACCTGGTCGTCATCAACGACGAGGCTCACCACTGTTACCGGGAGAAGCCAGAAAGCGAGGAGGAGAAGCTCGGGGCCGACGAGAGGGCCGAGGCGAAGACCAACACCGAGGCCGCCCGGGTCTGGATTTCGGGGCTGGAGGCGATCCGGAACAAGTTCGGGCTCCGCGCGGTCTACGACGTGTCAGCCACACCGTTCTTCCTTCGCGGCTCCGGCTACAAGGAGGGAACGCTCTTCCCTTGGGTCGTGTCCGATTTCTCACTGATCGACGCCATCGAGGCCGGGATCGTCAAGGTGCCACGCGTACCGGTTGCGGACAACCAGGTGGCCACCGGCGGCCCCACCTACAGAGACCTCTGGCCACGCATCAGCAAGGACCTGCCGAGGAAGGGGCGGGCCACGGTGGAGGCCGGCGGCGATCCGCAGCTGCCGATACAGCTAGAGGGCGCCCTCCTCAGCCTATACGGCAACTACGAGGAAGCGTTCAGGGCCTGGGCCGAGGCCGGCCAGGGAACGCCGCCGGTGTTCATCGTGGTCTGCAACAACACCAACGTATCGAAGCTAGTCTTCGACTGGGTAGCGGGCTGGGAGAAGCGGCTGCCGGAGGGTGCCAGCGCGTTGGTTCCGGGACACCTCGAGCTCTTCAGCAATGTCGACCACGACGAATGGTCAGCACGGCCGGTGACCCTGCTCATCGACTCGGTGCAATTGGAGACCGGGGGCGGCCTGGACGACAACTTCAAAAAAGCCGCCTCCGCCGAGATCGAGCGCTACAAGGACGAGTTCCGCCGCCGCTTCCCCGGCCGGGCGGCGGAGGACCTGACGGACGAGGATCTGCTGCGTGAGGTGATGAACACGGTCGGCAAGCCGGGCCGGCTCGGCGAGCAGATCCGCTGCGTTGTGTCGGTCTCGATGCTTACGGAGGGCTGGGACGCGAACACCGTGACGCATATCCTCGGCGTCCGCGCCTTCGGCACCCAGCTGCTCTGCGAGCAGGTGGTCGGTCGCGGGCTGCGCCGGGCGAGTTACACCCCCAACGACGAGGGCAAGTTCGACCCCGAGTACGCCGAGGTCTATGGGGTGCCATTCAGCTTCATCCCGACCCGAGGCAAGATCGATCCCAAACCGCCAAAGCCCGTCCACCGCGTGCAGGCTCTGCCGGAGCGGGCGGCGCTCGAGATTAGCTTTCCCCGAGTCATCGGTTACCGCTGGGACATGCCTGTGGAGACTCTGCGGGCGGAGTTCGGAAGCGATTCCCAGCTTTCGCTGTCGACCCAGGACGTACCGACTCGGGTCGAGCTCGACCCGATCGCAGGTGAGGGCGCCGAGCACGACTTGGAGCAACTCCGCCGGCGACGCGAGCAGGAGGTCGCCTTCGTGTTGGCCAAGAGGACCCTGGACCGCTACTTCCGCGACGGCGAGGGGGCCGAGCGGCCATGGCTTTTCGGCGACCTGCTGCGAATCACCAAGGACTGGTTGGCCACCTGCGTCTCCTGCAAGGACAACGCCTTCCCGCAGATGCTGCTGTTGAGCGCGCTGGCGATGGACGCCAGCAACAAGATCTATCGATCAATCAAGGACGGCACGACCGGGGAGAAACGGTTGGTGCCAATCCTGCGCGTATACGAGCCCCTGGGGTCCAGCTCAACGGTCGGCTTCGATACGACGAAGGCGGTACTACCGACCGGGAAGTCGCACGTCAACTACGTGACCCTCGATAGCGGATTCGAGGAGAAGGTCGCGGCGGTCCTGGAGGAGATGGAGGAGGTCGCCTGCTACGTGAAAAACCAGGGACTAGACTTCGTAATCCCGTACACGCTGGAGGGGGTCCCGAGTAGCTACTACCCGGACTTCCTCGTCCGCCTCGCCCGCCCGGGCCGGGACCCGCTGATGCTCATCATCGAGGTGTCGGGCCCGAATCTGAAGGCGAAGAAGGAAAAGGCGGCGACGGCTCGCGACCTCTGGGTGCCGGCGATTAATAACCACGGCGGCCTCGGCAGCTGGGCTTACGTCGAGATCACCGACCCGTGGGACGCCGAGCACCTCCTCCGCGCCGAGCTGGAGCGGCTTTCCGCGGGCGCCCTGGTTGAGGCTTAACAGGGTGGCTCGCCAGCGGAAGAAGGCAGAGCTTAGGGTGGACGCCAACGTGCACCGAGAGGCCGAGCGGACCAACATCCCGACGGCGGAGCTGGAGGCATTCGTGCTGGACAATGAGCGCGAGCCGGAGACGCTTCTTTACCCGCGCGACCCGTCGCTCGACCCCCAGCTGGTCTGGAACGGCAAGGATGAGCAGGATCGGAACGCGCTGGCAGTGCCGGCGGTGCCTATTTACATCCAGGAGAAGATCTCCCCCCAGGCGCTGATCGAGGACCTGCGCTCGGAGCAGAAGCGCAGCGCCGCCGACCAGCAGGTCGACCTGTTCGGTGACTTCAACGGCCTGGAATTCAAGCAGCTGGTCGAGTTCTATCAGCACGCCCAACACTGGACGAACCGAATGATCCTGGGCGATTCGTTGCTGGTTATGACCTCGCTGGCGGCGAAGGAGGGGCTAAAGGGCAAGGTCCAGATGATCTACATGGATCCGCCGTACGGGATCAGGTTCGGGTCCAACTGGCAGGTCAGCACACGTAAGCGCGAGGTCAAGGACGGCAAGGCCGAGGATGCGACGCGACAGCCAGAGCAGGTCCGTGCGTTTAGAGATACGTGGTCGCTTCGAGTTCATTCCTACTTGGCGTACCTCCGCGATCGGCTGTCAGTGGCTCGGGAACTCTTGAACGAGGCGGGAAGCGTCTTTGTCCAGATCGGCGACGATAACCTCCATTTAGTGCGAAGCCTCCTAGATGAGACGTTTGGAGCTGCCAACTTCGTTAGCGTCATCACCATCGTAAAGACCAGCGCCCAGGAGGATCTGCTTCTCCCACAAGTCTGCGACTACGTTCTTTGGTACGCTCGAGACAAGGATCGGACGAAGTATCGGCCCCTGTGGTTGGACAAGGAACCGGACGACGCCGGCACCGCTGAATACAACCGCATCGAATTGCCCGATGGTACGAGGCGAAAGATGTTCCCGGGCGAGGCCCGCGACTGGCGCACCCTGCCCGACGGCGCTAGACCCTACCGCCAGGACAACATTGTATCCCAAAGACCTCCGGGCGACTTCCCGGTCGTCTTCGACGGAGCTACATTTCGCCCTATTACTGGTTACTGGAAAACGGGTGAGGCCGGAATGGCCAAACTGATCGCTGCAAGGCGTGTTGAGAAGCGTGGGCGCATGCTCAGCTACGTCCGGTTCTTCGACGACTTCCCTGTCCGCCCCCTAGCGAACTTTTGGCCAGATGCTCGATTCTCGAGTCGATCCGAAGACAAGACATTCGTCGTCCAGACTGCAGCCCGAGTTGTTGAAAGATGCCTACTCATGACATCGGATCCGGGAGATCTTGTCCTGGACCCAACATGTGGAAGCGGTACTACTGCGTTCGTAGCTGAGCAGTGGGGCCGGCGCTGGATAACGATTGACACGAGCCGGGTCGCGATGGCTCTAGCGCGCACACGCCTTATGGCGGCGCGCTTTCCCTACTATCGCCTCGCTGGCGCAGCGGGAGGAGGCGCCACGGGTGACCTCATTAATGGCTTCGTATATGAGCGAGTGCCGCATGTAACACTCAAATCAATCGCCAACAACCCGGATATTGGGGCGGGTATGGACCGCAGCGGGCTCGACGCCGCAATCGTCCGCCATGGCGACATTGAGCTCCTCTATGACCGGCCTAATATCGACACGAATGTCATACGAGTCACCGGCCCATTCACAGCGGAGAGTCTGTCGCCGCATCGAATGGCTGGGCCAGAATCACTTAATGGTGCCGGCCCGGCAAGCGGCATTGCTCGGTTTCTTGACCGCATCATCGACTACCTTCGCAAGGCCGGAGTGCAGAACACTGTGAGACAAGAGCGCCTCACATTCGACCGCCTGGAGGCCTGGCCCGGCGGCGTCTACATCCAGGCCGCCGGCGACTACAACGAAAATGGACGTATCCGCGTCGCGGCGGTATGCATAGGGCCCGAATATGGCACGGTTGGCCCTGAGCTCGTTCGAGATGCTGCCAAGGAGGCCGTGAAGTTCGCCGACCTCCTGATCGTCTGCGGCTACGCCTTCGACCCCCACGTCGGCGAGGAGTCAGACCAGCTCGGGCGGCTCACCATTCTCAAGGCCCGTATGAATCCCGACCTCTCCATGGGCGACGAGCTGCTCAAGAAGACCGGCGCGGCCAACCTCTTCATGGTCTTCGGCGAGCCCGACATCAAGATCGAGGACGCGCCCGACGGCAAGGTGGTCGTGGAGATCCGGGGGCTCGACATCTACGACCCGACGACAGGGGCGATCCGTAGCCACTCAGTTGACGACATCGCGTGCTGGTTCGTCGACACCGACTACAACGGCGAGAGCTTCTTCGTCCGCCAGGCCTACTTCCTGGGCGCCGGCGATCCCTACGACAAGCTCAAGCGGGCGCTCAGGGCGGAGATCGACGAGGCGACTTGGGCAACGCTCTACAGCAACCGCAGCCGACCTTTCGCGCGCCCGGAAACGGGGAAGATCGCGGTCAAGGTCATCAACCACTATGGGGACGAGGTGCTGCACGTGTATGCGGTGGAGCGAGCAAACGCTAGCTAGCTAGATTTAGTTAGTGGAGCCAGGGGCTAAGAAGTTAGGGCTGCGGCTCGCGCACGCGCGCTGCGACGAAGGTTGGAGATCGAGTCGCGCTAACGGAGGGCTCGCAGAATTTCGTCGCCTGTGTCTCGGGTGATTTGGGTCGCAAGGAAGAGGTCGAGCCTGTCCGGATCAGGCTCGTGCCTCACCGCCTCTTCGCGCTCGACCCAAGTCGTGTAGTCGCCGGCGTCCCTTGCAGTGAGGACCCCGATCCCATGCCCGCGAGCAACCTCGCAGATCTCCGTTACGACCGGCTCTAGGGCTGCAGCGTGCTCGGCTGGGATATGCAGCAGCACATAGCTCCGCGTTGCGCTGCGGCGATGAGCTAAAGCCTCGTAGATGGCCGAAACATCGACCGCGTCATGCGGCTTCACTTCGAATGTGACCACGTCGATGTACTTGCCAGGGACGTACCGGTAGGTCTTGACCTCGACGGAAACGATGTCTGGTCGCGACCACCGCCCGCCTGTTTGACGTCTACCCTGGGATGCCGTGATCTCAACTGCCAAGGGGTTGGCGCGATGCTCCCTCGCAAAGTCGGTTTCGATGACACGGCGCATTGGTCCGTAAAGTTCGGCCTCGCTCGCGATGACTGTTATCGCCTCAACCGCCTCAGCAGTTGCTTCGGTCGGCGGCTCTCGTTCTAGCGCCACGATCCGGTGGACTGATCCGCCGTATCCCCGGCCCCTGTCAATCAACCCCTTCTCGATCAGGGCGTCGCGGACTTTCCAGTAACGGTCGGGATCCTTCTCCATCCTCAAGCCACGCATTAGGGCTGTGTTGCCGATGCTCGTGCCGTCGGGTGGGACGCGATCGAGTAGCCGTACCTCATCCGGTGTGAACTGGGGTTCGACCTGAACGGCAGGACTCGGTGGCGCCGTCTTAGGTTCCACGGCCGAGAATTCTGCCAC